>RCUF01000196.1_pt1 | contig 27600 bp, 22 predicted proteins | sample 2166311 | NCBI WGS metagenome assembly RCUF01 (sample SAMN09932608, study PRJNA488358) | compost metagenome | feature: garden; material: soil; isolation source: compost soil in 4-hydroxybenzonitrile-enriched culture | place: Germany: Experimental Botanical Garden Goettingen | collected 2016-01-27
AATTAACATAAATACTGTTACAGGACGGCGTATTGAAAACTGAGACATCTCATCACTCCCCACTCACTTCTCTATGTAATATTTAAGCACACACATCCTCTACTACGATGAAATAGGCGTAAAGTTTCAGATAAATGTGCAAAAAAACATATAAAAAAATAATAAACACATTTTGAGATAAACACTTAAAAAAAAACAGTTAATTACATACGTTTAATGTGAATCGAAAATAAAAAACGTTGTAATGCTTAGCCAATGTTTTCATCTCATTGATATTATGGCATAGGCCCTTAATCCCAGTCAAATAGCTGATTTATAAAAAACATCCCTCTCATGTATATGAAAGGGAATTACCATTTCGCATGGAGGGATGTTTAATAAATTCAGGTGTTTTGTTGATTAGATTTTAGGAAGCAGTTTTTTATCAGCCATAACTTTAGCTACAATAATCGCTGCATCTCCGCGCAAGGTCAAGGAAGTAGGATTAAACATATATCCTTTTTTCAGATCACTTGCATCCACAGGTGACCCTGTGATAAAGCCTTTCTTGGCGATAGCCAATATAGATGCTTGCGCATAGTAATCAATCTTGTCCGCATCTTTAAAGGTCTTAGACAGGTTCTTCATGATCTTGTCATGATCTGTTTCCAGCTTCAAATTCAATGCCTTGGCAATAATGACTGCTGCATCTTGGCGTGTGATTACATCTTCCGGCATAAAGATTCTTGGTTGCGAACCTTTGACAATACCAGCGCGTGCAGCTGTTTCAATATAACGATAATCATAGAGCGCATCTGCTGATATCGTATTTGGAATAGACACGTCGTCGAAATGCTTCGCTCCACTGAAATTAAGTGGAATTTGCAGACCTTTGACAATCATCGACGTGAATTCGCCTCTTTTAATGTAGCTGTCAGGTCCAAAGCTATTAATTGGATCCATTGGGTTCATGACACCTTTAGCCAAAATGGCTTCGATGTAATCTCTGGCGTATTTGTGCTTAATGACATCACTATACGTTTCTCCAACTTTAGCAACTACATAGTAACCGAAACGATCAAACGGTACTTTAATGGTGTGTTTTTTCGGATCCACCACACCACCAATGTTCTGCCAGTCTTTAAGATCAGAATCAAAATAGAACACCGACATTTGTTTCCCTGCATCCTGAGCAATACTGCTATCATACGTCAGCGTCAATGTAGCACGCTTGGATGGTACTAACTCGTTAGATGGGTCGCGCCAGTAGAAGTTTTTGATCTTGCTACTGTCATTTTGCGACTTGTTAGCCAATTGATAAGGATCAGCACCATAAGTTACCGGATCGTAATCATCCGTTTTAATGTCATCTGCTGTACCTGGATCAATCCAGAATACTGGACTGGACTTGGTAAAACGACTTGGGAAATCCCGGTTGAAATATTTACTTCCATCTGCAATCAAGCTCCGCATATCGGACAATGCTTTTTCAGTTTCAAATTCATGACGATCTACCACACCATCTTCGCTATTTGCTATCGCAAAGTACAAAGTATGGCCAGAGAAAACCTGGTTTTTGAATTGCTGTGGTTGATCGTAATCCCGGCGAATTAGACTCGTTCCCTTCGCAAAAGCAAGTGTAAGATTACCATCGAACACTTTGTGTGATGTTTTCATCGCTTCCATGTACTGCTCGCCAGGAATATTAGTAGGCACATATTTAACAGTAATAGTCTGTTTCAGTTTTTCTTTGCCTACAGTAACCACTACATCAATTTTATTATCTTTGTTGGCTTTTAGACCTGTAACGATGGCTTTGTAAGTTGATGGATAATCAATGGTGCCATCATAATCAGAGTCGAAACCCTCTTGAACTGCTGTTTCTTTACCTACCGTAACACTATCTGCATTACCTGCATTTACAACAACTTGCACAAAGTTTTGATTCACGATTCTCTTTTCAGGGAGCGGACGCAAAATATCAAAAGATGTGGATTGACCGGATACTTGCAGTCGGAAAGTAGCAAATGGTCCGCTCTTGCCGCTATTGTACAAGGTAATGTTATAAGCTACTGGTGTTCCATCTTGCGAAATAGTTTGGTTTTTCAACACAAAGCTGAAATACTTTTTGTCCGGATGGTAGTACACAAGCAGGTCTTTTAAATCTTTATTTGTAAATTTGTCTGTAGTAGAACCGGAATTGTATGTTGTCTTAGCATCTTCTGCTGAGAAAAACTCGTTACTCAGTGTCCAGTTGACTTCACTGTCATCCGATCCCTTAATCTCCAAAATATATTGATCTTTATTGGCAATATCACTTAACGAACCATTTACCTCATCTGCTTTACCCAAATCAGCAATACTGAAAGTACCAAATACATTGATATTTTTCAGAGATGTATTGTAGTTAGTATCATCCACTTTGGTGAAATTAGCATCTTTTGATTTCGGAGCAATTTCGCTATACTTCGGTGTATTGCTCAAGCCGCTAACTGGTGTAAAAGGGATGATTCCTTGTGTATTTGGAACAGGAATTACTGGAATATTCGTCTGTGTAAAGTTTACTTTTACCGTATTGCTGTACTCAATACCTGGCTTGTATACAAACTTGATTTCATTATTCCCGTTCGCCAAGGCATTGGCTGCGGCTGTGTCCGAGGAAGCAGCAAGCTTGAAGTCCGCTCCTGAACCATCCAAATCAACCAATACATTATTAATATACAGGAATACATTTCGGTTACTTCCAGTGTAATGAATATCTGCTGCATTGCTCACATCAAGCAATTTACCTTTAAAGTAGCCCAGTTGAGTCAATTTATAGGTATTCAAGTTTGAGCTGGATGTATTCAACGGAATTTGTTGCCCATCATAAATCGTATCGTATTTCATGAACGGACCCTGCAACAGATTCACCGTTGCTTTAATTAACTTGGTCGAGTCACTATTCAGATAAAAATTCAGTACATTTTGTCCTTCTTTAGGCAAAGTGTCTACATAAGCAACAATTTTCTTCACTTGCGTTGACTTACCATTAATTGTACGAATAACATCTTGAGGCGACCCTACAGTATGAACGGATACTCCAGAAAGCTCACTAATTGAAGAAGGTGCGCCATTAACAACGATAAACTCCATACCTACAGGTACAGATGCAGCATCTGTAGTCTTGTTCTTCATAGAGCTACCTGTTAATTTCATAGCTTCATCTAGGGCAGCTGCCTGATCAGACCCGCTTCCTTTAGTTCTGTTCAACAATTGAGTATTAAAATCAGGAAGATAGTTAACATCATCAATATACGGCTGAGTGCTGCTGCGCAATGTAAATTGGACAGCCGATGGAGCTGGAGGTGTACTGCTATCCGTATAAGTTATGCCCAGGGATGCTCTGGTCAAATGATCAAGTACAGCTTCCGAAGGTACAGTCACCTGAAATGGATATACTTTATAACCATTTGAAGTAACTACATTTGCAGTATCAATTGTGGCATCAACCCCAGTCGCACTACCCACAGCACTACCATTGTTACTCACATCGGTAAAACGTGCATTGATTGTGGCCACTCCTGGATCGGTTGCACCGCCTGGCACCAAAACATTACCTTTTAAAACCACACCACTTGTAGACGATACGGTAAAGTCAGGCGAAGTGGTCAAATCGGCAGAAACATTCCCATCCTTATTCAGGGTCAAATCAGAAAATTCCGGTTTACCCGTATAAATCGTAATTTCACGTGTAACTGTGAGGGCCTGAGTTCCGTTGCCCACTTTAATAGTCACTATATTTTTACCTGGACTGAGTACCACACTACCTGTTAATTTATATGCGGTATAAGAGTTAACTGTATACGTATTACTGCTTTTTGCAGACGTGAGCGTTACACTGTCAGCATTAGGAGCAGTACCTTGAATGACTACTTTCACATCATCCGTACCGCTATTGCGTGCGTCTGTCAGCACCGCTGTCTGATTCTCAAGCAACTGCTCGGTTTCACCATTCAACGTAGCAGATAGATCATAAAGCTTAGGCCCATCCTGATACTCAATGTAAATGGAGTCCTTCATATCAGCCGAATTTTGGCTACTTTGAAATGTAATCCGGTTCAAACCAGGAAACAGTTTAATGTCTGTAACTTTAAGCGTAGAGCCACTGACTGTAATTCCGCCTTTTTGACTCTCGTTCTTATTAACCACGTTAAGGTTTGTTCCATTTTTAGAGAGTTGGAATACACTATAAGATATAGTACTTCCGTTTACTCCGTTAATCGTACCGTTAACTGTAACTCGGTCAGTGTTTACCATTCTAGCCGAATCCACATCATATTTTTCACTTGGAAAAATAAAATAAGTTCCCGTCGCAGCATGAGCCGTACCTACCAGGGCCGCCGGCACCAAGCCAATGATGAGACCAACCGTCAGCAACATGGATAGCAATCGTTTCAAATCATTGTCCTCCTTTGATTCTGTCGCACCTTGGGGTACGTAATCATTCAATACTTTTTTTATCGGTAGTAAACATACAAAAAATTAGTAAATTCTCAAAAAAGGAGGGAGTTTTTTTACAGCAAACATCAAAAAAGCCTTCAAACCCGCGGTATACCGCCAAGCTTGAAGGCTTACTTTTAAATTAAAATTATAATTTCGAACGCGTTTGGGAATCTGGCTTAGCCAGTAACCGAATCAGTGTGTTTATAACTGGGCGTTTGGTTTTGCCAACAAGACCAATAACCTCTGCACCAATCTGTAGGAAGAACATCATAATACAAATCACGACAAAGGTGACCCAGTTCGCTTCATTAAGCGCAGCAGACGATTGAATCACGGCCAATACACCGAAAAATGCAGCAATACCGTAGATAATCAACACCGTCTGTCTGTGACTGAAACCTAGTTCGCGTAAGCAGTGATGCAAATGACCTTTATCCGGAGAGAAAATCGGTTTTTTCTGCAACTTGCGACGAATGATAGCAAAGAATGTATCTGACAAAGGTACACCGATAATAATCAATGGTGTAATAAAAGATACGATAGCAATTTGCTTAAAACCAAGCATGGATAGCATGGCCAGACAGAAACCTAAAAATAATGACCCTGTATCACCCATGAATATTTTCGCAGGATGAAAGTTGAAAAATAAAAACCCGATAATACTGCCCAGCAGTACAAGACAAAGCATAGCTACCATGTAATTGCCCATCAATACCGACATCACAAAGATAGTCCCAATCGCAATTCCTGAGACACCTGCAGCCAGTCCATCCAGACCGTCAATCAAATTGATGGCATTCGTTACACCTACGATCCAGAAAATCGTAAGCGGAATGGAAATCCAGCTTTCCAAAGATGAGTATGCATCCTGAAAAGGTACATTTACAAAATCTACACGAATATCAAAAGCAAACACGACCATACACGCAACGGCAATTTGAGCCAAAAATTTCAATTTTGCATTGAGATCAAAACGATCATCGAGAGCACCAATCAGTGTAATCAGCGTGCCGCCAATCAGAAAGGCTGCGATAAAGTTAATATCCCGAGAGGACAGCATTCCGTCAGGCACAAAAGGTAACACCGCCAATAAGGACAACAGAAATGCCAAGAAAATCCCCAGTCCGCCAAGACGCGGCATAATTCGGGTATGTACTTTTCGGGCATTCGGTACATCGACGGCTCCAACCTTCACAGCGAATTTCTTGACGAGCGGTGTCAGTAACAGCGCAAGTCCCAGTGCCATGATGAACCCAATAATATAGATCAATAACATTTGATCATTCGACCCCCAATTTTAAAGCAATCCCTTTTCAGATGTAACCGCATTGAATTATACTCTGATCAAAAATAAATACCAAGCTTCATATTCTGGCAAATTAGCGGGTTTTGAAGGCAGATTCAAGCTATTTATCACACTTTTGTGACGTTTTCTTTTTCGCGCATCACTTTCGCGGCGAATTTCGGCAGCGCAAGCATTCTTTTGTATCGGCTTGGCTCTTTGAGGAGTCTATATAACCATTCAGCCCGTAGCTTTTGGAACAATTTAGGTGCGCGTTTGGTTCTGCCTGATATAACATCGAAGCTACCGCCAACCCCCATCATCACCGGTACACCCAGTTGTTCCTTATATTTACCAATCCAGGGTTCCTGTGTGTCTGCTCCACGTGCTACAAACAACAAATCGGGATTTGCTTCACGAATGGCTGCAATCACCGCTTCATCCTCTTTAGGTCCAAAAAAGCCATCACGCTTGCCACAAACCGTAATCCGGGGATAAAGCTCATGTACCCGCTTTGCGGTCGCTTGAATCACCTCAGATGTTGATCCCAGTAAATAAACCTTCCAATGATAGTTTTCTCCAGCTGCAAGTAATTCATGTAACAAGTCAAAGCCCGCTACCCGCTCAGGTACAGGATGTCCTACATAGTTTGCAGCCCAGACCACGCCAGTTCCATCTGGAACAATCAACTCTGCCTGTTTCATCACGTCCATGTACACTGGATCTTCCAATGCAGCCATTACCATAATCGGATTGGCAGTGATCACTTGATGGGGCCGGCGAGACTCCACTGCTTGAATTAATACATTTAATGTATCTTTCATACTAAGCCTTGATACCGGAACACCGAAAATCGGGACGGTAGGCACATTCGTAACCTTATCAACTGTCACTGTATCCATCATCCTTTGCGACACAAGTAATTAACGATATGCTGTGCCGGTAAGCGAGCCTCACTTTTTAACAAAGCAATGGCCGCTCCCTGGCTCTCGATCCATTGACTTCGCTGATCCAGCAACCGCATAGACTCATTAGCCAGCTTTTGTCCATCCAGTGCCTCTGTAGTGCCTACAGGCTGGCTACCGACACGGCTGAGGAAATGATCAATTTTGGGATCGTAGGATATCCCCAACGGAGGCACCTGGTGGGATGCTGCATAGATCAAGCTGTGTAATCGCATCCCGATCATCAAACTGCAACGACTGACTTCCAAAAGCATCTGTTGAGGATCGGTGACTTGATCGCACATGCTGACAAGGCTTCCCTTCCCCCTAATATCCCCCAACAAATCCATTACCATCCTTGAAGCCTGCTCGTCATCAGGCAGATGGAAAGGTAAAAAGCGTAAGTGTACACGGCGCTCAGCAGCTAATTTTTTCAAGCCGTCCGCAATAGCCGTTAAATCGCGGCGCTCCTTATCCCAGTAACGTACAGATACACCAACGATCGGAAGTTTATCCTTATCCGTTTCAGTTGCTGCTTTATGCAGCTCGGAACCCGAGGGCAATGGAAGCCCCATTACCGGATCAGGAACAACTTCGACAACCGGGTTCTTTAGTTTCATAGTACCCAGTAGTGCGGCAGACTGCTCATCTCTTACAGAAACATATTCACAGCGCTGAAACACAGAACGGATCATAGGATAAAATATCTTCCGTTGTACCGGACCAATGCCCTGAGCATATACAAACGTCGGTTTTCCAGCCCATTGGGCCAGTTTCAGAATCGCCAGATAATACGGAATACTTTTAGGGCTTGTTGCATCCTGGAGCAAACTCCCGCCGCCACTTATTAGCCCATCGCTGTTTTTAATCGCTCTACGAACTTCCCCCAGACTCATCCGTGGTACAGCTTCTACTCCGTACATTTTCTGTGTCCAAGCGGGGTCAGAAGACAGAACAACAGGCTTGATTGTAATCCCCGCCTGACGACTCTCCTCCTCTAAAGCTGTCAAAATCGACTTGAGCACCGCCTCATCTCCACTATTGCGAAAGCCGTAATAACCCGAGATGATTATCGTTTGAGCTGTGGTGACCATTTCTTCCAACACCCTTCCAGAACTTGCCACAAGACAATTGCGATGATTCCCAGCACCAGGCCCAAGCCCAATCCTAACAGCCCGCGACTAAGCGACAATGCCGCTGGAGAGTGAATGTGAGCAAAGGTATCCACCATAGAGGCTTGACCAATAGCAGCTATAATCAGCAAATAGATTGCTTTGCGATATTTCAAAGCCAGGAACGCCCCTGCAATAAACAGTGGGTGAGCCATCAAAAATTCCTTATTGCGCGGACGTACACCAAACGCATTTTCAAGGAAGTTCCGGAAGACCAACTCCGTGTTCGACACCGTACCCGCATTTCCAGTACGAGTCAAATAGTAATAACCTGCGGCTGCGATAACAGCCAGTGCGATAACCCACAATACAGTAATCGGCGTACGTAGCAGCTTGGAAATTTCCTCCCGTATAGAAACGCCACGATAAAAGAAAATATATATCGCTGCCAAGAAGATCGGCAGAATGTGAAGCAAGCTTACACCTCTAAATTGATTCAGCACAAGGCTGTAGGCAATACTGTTCAACAGCGCAATAACGAAAGGCACCGCAGCCAGCGACAAAATCGCCGTCTGCACGTACAGTATTAACGTTTGAATCAAACGCTGACCTACAGAAAGTTCAGCACCCTGTTCACGTTTAATTCTAATCGTACGCACAGCGATGATCATTGCAACCGTAGGTCCGCTAATCGCTGCGAGTAGGGCCAGGCCTTGCTCCATCAAGCTAGAGTTCAAAACATAAAGTCCTGCTGAACCTACCAAGCCAAGTGCAAATGCCAGCAAAGTCAATGCCGGGACGAAATAGGACACCATAATGGAGAAGAATGCCAGTGCACCTAGTACGACAATCATTTTCAGATAGCGCTGAATGGACGAATCGACGACTTGGAACGGTTCAGCCTGTCCGAGTTCAAACCCCTTTTTCTCCATCCGTTGTACAGCGTTACCCGGCTTGTCCAAGCTGTGGATTAGGTTATCTACCGAATCCTTCACCTTGGCTTCAGCAATACTACGGCTAGGCGCGGTATTCAGATACAACATGCGAATATTACGGTCCTTGGTGGCCAATGCAAAACGATCGGCCAACGTTTCAACATCGAGCGTTGAATCTTTATCGCTCAATGAGTATAAACGCACAACGTTATAGTGGATATCGTAAGCGAGCTTATTGAAGCCTGCTTGCGGTTTTTTTAAGTTTTCGATAGCAGCTAGGCCAATATCGTATTTGTTCAGCAATTTAGCAAATGCCGCTAAGCTATGCTCTTTCTCGTTATCGGTGAAGCCTTTGACTGAATCACCTTCAAACAAAATGCGTTTTACACCATTTTGCTGAAAGGAAGCAAGCATCTCTTCCGTCAACTCCTGGTTGTAAGGAAGACTGTCGCTCATCCGTGGAACAATAAAAAATCCTTTGCTCCGAAGCTGCTTCATCGCAATCGGGTCAGGCTGCATGGGCTTGAGATACGCATCCTCTGGAGATGTTTCCACAACTAACCCTTCCTGTCCCTGGTAAGTCCAAGGTTTTACATTGATGTCCAGGCTTGTAAACGTACGTAAAATTAACGGCTTTAATGCCTCGGCATTTTCTTTGTCAGCGAAAACAATATACGTAAAATTCTCATTTGCAGGTGAAAGCCGTTTTTCCATATCGGCAACGTTCTGAGTCGTATAGGTTACGACGCGACCCGCTTTACGGAAATCATCCAACGTACTTTCATACATCGCCATGCTGTTCACACCCGCTTGCTGTAAGCGGTCAAGTTGCTCATTCAGATAGTCCTGCGGGTGAGCCTGATACGAGGCTGCCTCTGTCAAATCCCGATAATCGAATACAATCTCTACTTTTTTACTCGAGGATTCTGTCTTCACACGATCGGCGATGACTGGAATGGAAGCCAGCAAGCCGACAGCCACCAAAATCCATAACCATTTTCGAGAAGCCGTATTCCAATACTGCCATTTCTGATACACCAAAGAACCTCCTTAATATTCGGGATTTTGCAAAATTCAATGCTGCCCACCTCGCCATACTCAGCCTTTTGGTAGGTCACTCATTGAATTTTGCAAAATCCTCCGTTGCCGGAATAAGCCTATTTTCCCAAAGCCTCTTCCAGGTTATTCTGCAATACAGAAATGACCTCCACGGCGTACTGCCCTTTGCCGTGAGAGGTCACCGATTACTATATCTTATCCAATTACCTTAACCTATTCTATTATAAAGGGATTTTTCTCAAGCGTCTACGCGAGCCATAACAGCATCGACCAGATGGCTAATTCTTTGCTCCGCGTCTGCCAGCGAGGAACCGCGTACCGCAAAGTATACTTTGATTTTCGGCTCTGTGCCCGAAGGGCGCAGGCAAAACCACGAACCGTCCTCCAGTAAGAATTTGAGTACATTTTCCTGTGGAAGTCCGTCCAGACCTTGTGAGTAGTCCAGTACCTTGTCTACCTTCACGCCTGCAATCTCTTGAGGCGCGTTGTTACGCCAATCGGTCATTTTGCCCTGAATTTGTGCCACTCCATCCTTACCCTTAAGGGTACGAGACTCCAGCTTCTCAAGGAAGTAACCAAACTGCTCGTACAGCTCTTGTAAAACATCATAGAGCGTCTTACCTTGGGTGCTGTAATAAGCAGCAGCTTCAGCGATCAGCATAGCCGCCAAGACAGCATCCTTATCGCGAGCATAATTCCCTGCCAAATAACCATAGCTCTCTTCATAGCCAAACAGGTAGGTGTACTCGCCAGTTTGGTCAAATTGGTTCATTTTCTCGCCAATATACTTGAAGCCAGTTAGCGTGTTAAACACGGTTGCTCCAAAATGTTCGGCAATGACTGCACCCATTTCGCTGGTTACGATGGTTTTGATAACAGCCCCATTATTCGGAAGCTTGCCTGTTTCTTTCAGCTGATTCAACAAGTAGTAAACCATGATCGCGCCAGACTGATTACCGGACAATACCACATATTCGCCATCACGGTTTTTCACAACTGCACCCATACGGTCAGCATCAGGGTCTGTTCCGATCAACAGATCTGCACCAATTTTCTCACCCAGCGCAATTGCCAGCTTAAACGCATCACGTTCTTCTGGGTTTGGCGACTTGACAGTCGAAAATTCAGCATCTGGCAACTCTTGCTCAGGCACAATATGCACCTGTTCAAAACCGATTTTCTCCAGCACACGACGAACCGGTACATTTCCAGTGCCATGGAGAGGTGTAAACACAACTTTGAAGTTTTTGCCTGGTCCGGCTGCAATCAGCTCACGGTTCACACTCACACTGGCTACCGTATCTACAAACGCTTCATCTTCCTCTTCTCCAAGCCAAACCAACAATCCCTGTGCCTCTGCTTCCTCACGTGTCAGACTGCGAATGTCGGCAAACGAAGGAACCTCGCGGATATAACCAATTACCTGTTCAGCCTGATCTGGAACAAGCTGACCCCCTTCATCGTTGTATACCTTGTATCCATTATACTCAGGAGGATTGTGACTCGCTGTCACAACAATCCCTCCACTGGCTCCCAAATGACGTACACTAAACGAAAGCTGTGGCGTTGGACGCAAGGAAGGGAACACCTTAGCCACGATACCATTGCCCGCCAGCACCAAAGCTGCATCCAGAGCAAATTCTGGTGAAAAATGACGCGAATCATGTGCAATGACAACCGAAGGTTTGCCTTCTTTACCAGCATGCTGTTCTAAAATATAGCGAGCCAGCCCTTGAGTCGCACGTCCAATGACGTAACGGTTCATCCGGTTACTTCCTGCCCCGATCACTCCACGCAGACCGCCTGTACCAAATTCCAGCTCTTTGTAAAAGCGATCCTCCAGTTCCTGCTCGTTGCCTTCCAATGCGCGCAACTCCTGTTTGGTCTCTTCATCAATATAAGGGTCTTGCAGCCAGCTCTCAATGCCTTCTAGTGCTTTTTTACTCAACTGCGTCATACGGAATTTCCCCTCTCCATTTTTGGGTTGTCAAAACAGGATTTCTATGTACACATGCACTCGGTTCAGACGTCGTGCTTATGTTGGCAGAGCTTTATTTATTGGGGAGGGTCAGATAAAGCAAACATAATTTCGCCCTCAGCTACTACCGTATCGCCTACTTTAGCTGTAGCTTTCCCTTTGCCAAATGCGCCTTTGGAACGAGTGATTTCCACTTCAAGCGTGAGCGTATCTCCAGGAACCACCTGTCCACGGAAACGGAAACCATCCAACCCTGCCAAGAACCCGATTTTGCCACGATTGCTTTCTAGGTGCAGTAATGCGACAGCCCCAACTTGAGCCAGTGCTTCGGTGATCAACACACCAGGCATAACAGGATACCCCGGAAAATGTCCAATGAAATGAGGCTCATTCATCGTTACATTTTTAATGCCTACTGCTCTTTTCCCTTCCTCCAGCTCAATAATACGATCCACCAATAAAAATGGCGCTCGATGTGGGATAATCTCCTGAATTTGATTAACATCCAATTGCAATTTGTCCATTTACCTTAATAACTCCTCCCGCTTGCAGGTTTGACTCTGTATCAGTCATGAGTTACTGCAAGCATAATATTACCCCGCTTACGCTGCATAAAAACAGCTCATAACGGCAACAATGTTAGATATCCTTCACCTACTGCAGAAGTGGAGGTTGAGATAAGGGGCTTTTTCCGCCGGTTATGCAACCTGAGGCGCGAAGAAGCCCTTTTGCCCGTGCTTGGTTTTACCCCGCAGTGTTATAAACTTCCCCATCATTATACAGTTATCAGATGCAAAAAGAAAATTACGCGGAAGTACCATATTGGGTGCTCCTATTATGGGGTGAAGCGGAGATTCAATTGAGCCAAGGGGGGAAGGGCTACGTGATTTATTTGATCTTCCGATCGCTGTTGCCCCTAAATTTTTTCATTTTATAAAACCTGCAAGGTTAAAATTTAGGGGCAAAGGCGAACGCTATCGCTTCTCCAGATTCAAATAAACCCCTCCGCCGAGTTACTTTTGGCTCAAAAAGAAAGCTCGCTTCAATAATGCTCGCTTGCCGTGAAGGGCAGAGAAAACCGAAGGCCTCTGTGATGGCCTTCATTGGCCACAATCCATGCGTGCTACGCTGGAGGCCCCTCCCTTAAAAGCATAACAAAACCCTGCGCCACTGGCACAGGGTTTTGTTATTCTATACTCCCCACACAAATTGCGGGTGGTTTATTTTAATAAAAGTGGCCCTGATGGCGGGTAGCCAGCGGAGCGGGCAGAATTGTTCTGAAGAAGCGCAGCGTTTGCCTTTATCCCCGGATTCAAACCTCCAATGTTTTATAATCAAAAGGAATCTGGGGATAACAGCAATCGGAAGAACAATCTGCACGCGGAGCGGTCTTTTCCCGCCACCCCACTCTTTTAAAGTAAAATTAAGGCGCAAATATAAGATCAATGACATGCTGCCAGGTTTTCCATTCAAATACGCCTGACAACCCTTGCTTACCTACAATTACATATCCTGCAATTAAGCCGCCTAACAGTGATAACAGGAGCAGCAACGGAACTATGAAATAACGAGCAGTACGCCAGCGGGATTTCGTCTTTTCAGGCACCGGACGGGAATCAGATTGTTCTTCTTTCATCACCAAATCCTTAAGCCCTCAGATTGTTGGCCAGGTTCATCATCGTATCGCTAGAAGTTAGTGCCCGTGCCGCCATTTGATACATCCGCTGAACTTGCATCATATCCGTCATTTCGCCCGCTAAATCTACATTAGATTCCTCAAGATAACCGGAACGCACAGATACGTCCGCTGGAACAGCACCTGCCACACCTGCTGCTCCGAATACATTTGCCTCTGTTACACCATTCAACAACACGAATAGGTTATCATCCCGCTGTTCCAGTCCTTCTGGACGCTGTACATCCATTAGCTTAATTCTCTGACCAACTGTCGGATCGCCAATTCCATTAGCACGAATCAGCAATTCGCCATCCGAGTTAATAGCCACCTTGGAACCCGCTGGAGCAGTCACAGGAACATCATTGTTATCCAGCACGGAGTATCCTTCAGCAGTGGTCAACATCATCGTCGCACTATCATTCGGATCAGGAACAAAATGAAAGCTACCGTCACGGGTCCAAGCTTTTTGCCCATTCCCCTGGACTTCAAACATGGCATTACCTTGAATCGCCAGATCGGTAGGAAGTCCCGTCTCCTTGAGCGGACCTTGCTCCATATTTTTCATGATTGCGGCCGTTTTAACTCCGTAGCCCAAATTATAGCCGAGCGGCATGGCTCGTCCATTTTGGAGATACGTTGAAGGCTGTTGCTGCACATTGGCCAATACATCTTCAAAGGAACCCTGTTTACTCTTATAACCAACTGTATTGATATTAGCAATATTATCGGCAATTAAATCCAAACGCTGCTGCACACTGGCCATAGATACCATTGCGCCAATCATGGAGTTGTTCATCACTTACCCCCTGTTATACACGGCCTACTTCATTAACGGCCTTGTCCAAGCTTTTATCGTAAAATTGAATTACCTTCTGATTCGCCTCATACGCTCTTAACGCAGCCATCATATCCACCATCGACTGTGAAGCATCTACATTAGATACCTCCAGATAACCTTGACGAACGGATACAGCATCATTAGCGGTCACCATTCTAGCTGTAGCACCGTCAGTATCATTCAGGCGGAAATTCCCATTGCCCTCACGAACGAGCTGGTACGGACGATCAATGACACTAATACCGAGCGTCGTCCCTAACGTCTGGTTGGACTGGCTATCTACCAATTCGCCCCGCTCATTTACTTTAAGCGCTGAGACAGCCCCCGTCAATTGAATTGGCTTTCCATTCGTATCCAGCACCGCTGAGCCAGTCGATGAAAGCAATGCTCCTGCTCCATTTACTTGAAAATGTCCATCACGTGTATAACGAACGTTACCATTACTGTCCCGCACCGTAAAAAACGCTTCTGGACGGTAGGTGACTTCACCGTTAGCATTGATGAATTTCCCTGCCTGATCAAAAGCCATAGGTTGACCAGTAGCTGGGTCGTTCACATTAATATTGGACTGTATCGCGAAATCCGTCGCTTGTCCACTGTCCTTTAATGCTCCCTGAATGTAAGGGGAGAGGCTTTCCTCAGCAAAAACGCCAGTATTGAGCTTGCCGACCGTACGGTCCGGGTTATCAGGGTTACCACCCGTCATGGAAATAAGCATTTCGGGGAAAGAACGCTGAACACTGTTCTCCTGTTTGTATCCCGTCGTATTCATATTAGCAATATTTTGCGTCACGGTGTCATGGCGTCGTTGTTGTGTCATCAATCCGGCGGCCGCAGTATATAAACCTCTCAACATGTATGGTGCACCCCAATCCTATACTCTGCTAAAATCATATGCTCGCGCGGAGGCAGGCAACCTGTCTGACCGCACACGAGTCTCTTATAGTCACTATCGGCAGATTAGAACTTTTTCTTAACCACATGATCCAAATTATCCAGCATAATTCCTGTACCTTTAACGACACAATGCATCGGATCTTCGGCGACCAGTACCGGAACACGCAACTCTTCAGCAAGCAGCTCGTCCAATCCGCTAAGCAAGGCACCGCCACCAGTCAAAATAACACCACGGTCAATAATATCAGCTGACAGTTCCGGTGGGGTCTGCTCCAATACAAACTTGGCCGCAGCAACAATCGCCGACACAGGATCTCTAAGCGCATCCTGCACTTCATCCGCAGAAATACTTAACGTTTTGGGCAATCCGGATACCATATCCCGTCCACGGATGTCCATTTCTGCACGCCGTCCGCTCGGATGCACGGTTCCGATAGCAATCTTGATATCCTCAGCCGTACGTTCCCCGATCAAAAGCTTGTACTTCGTTTTTACATATTTCATGATGGCTGTATCAAATTTGTCCCCTGCCATTTTAATGGAAGAAGCTGTTACGACATCCCCCATAGAGAGGACTGCAACGTCAGTCGTTCCGCCACCAATATCCACTACCATGTTGCCACTAGGCTCAAAAATATCCATTCCTGCCCCGATGGCAGCCGCTTTTGGTTCTTCCTCCAAAAATACTTCCTTGGCCCCGCTACGCTCCGCCGCTTCACGAATCGCTTTTTGCTCCACTGAGGTAATGTTCGTCGGCGCACAAATTAGAATACGAGGGTGGCTGTACCAGCTTTTTCCCCCTACCCGATTGATAAAATATTTTAACATCGCTTCTGTTACTTCAAAATCGGCGATGACACCATCACGTAATGGACGGATGGCTATGATATTACCAGGAGTACGTCCCACCATACGGCGCGCTTCCTCTCCGACAGCCAGAACTCTTTTTGTATCGCTTTCTATCGCGACAACGGAAGGTTCGTCAAGAACAACCCCCTTCCCTTTGACGTGGATAAGCACGTTGGCCGTACCGAGGTCGATACCGATATCATTACTGAACATATTAAAAAGGCCCCCAAAGTGATATTTTAAAAGCTAAGATTCGACAAGAAGCGGCAAATATATGTATAAACCTATGGTTACATGTCATTTTTCGTCTTGTACCATCTTTTAACATATCATACTTCAGGGGGTTGATTCAATGGCTTTGCCAGCCAATTCACTATATATTTTTAGGACTTGCCGGAAACGAGAATCTCCCTTCGTTTGCCACTCGTTTTTTTGTACTTAATTTTCGTTGCTTCTCCTCCCCTCAGATGGCGGATGGATTTATGGTATTCGAGAATGTGCTTCACCTGATCGGCAAGATCCGGGTTGATTTCAGGCAGCCGTTCGGTCAGATCTTTATGCACCGTGCTCTTGGAGACACCAAATTCCTTGGCAATCGTACGGACCGTATTCCTTGTTTCCACGATACAGCGACCGATTTTGATGGTCCGTTCCTTGATGTAATCGTGCACGCTCCCGCCTCCCTACTGTGGATAGTTTGGTACATTATATGAGGAGCGTGCCTATATATTCGCGGTTTGGCGGGAAGACATGCTTCGGAAGGCCTATTTATTTGGCAAAAGCAGCTTATGTTTACCTTATGCACAAAAACTACACAAGAAAAAAGCAGGGAATATGGATTCCCCGCTTTGTATGCAAAGCCATGACCAAATTTATTTTTTAGGAAGCAGACCTGCTGGATTTACCGGCTTGTCATCCTGATACACTTCAAAATGCAGATGTGTTTTCAAATCCTTTTCAAGCTCGTTACGACCCGCTGAAGCAATCACATCGTTTTGTTTCACTTGATCGCCTTCTTTTACTTTCAGATCACTCAAGCTTTGGTATACCGTTTTGAGATTATTATCATGCGTGATTTCTACGACATTACCTACCAGCGGATGTTGTTCTACACGAGATACTTTCCCACTAAGGGCGGCTCTCACTTCAAACGCCTGATCGTCGGCCCGGGAAAGATCAATTCCAGTGTTAGCGGTAAATGTTTTATCGTACTCTACCATAGCTGCCGCCTGCTCATCAGCTGTTGCGTTCTCATCAAAGAACGGCTTTACGACTTGTACTGCGCCAGCATCTGTCACTGGCCATGCGATATTTTCCGACTGGGCAACTACTTCCACGCTTTCTGGCTGTTGTCCGTTAACATCGGTATTCACTGCACTTGTGCTTTGTACCGATGGACTAGCTGGGTCAGGTTTGAAAGACTTCTGGCTGGCATCCTGATAGACCCACACTAAGGTTAGTATAATGGCTGCTGCGGCAATGTAGGCTGCCGGGTATGCCCACCTTTTGGACAACAGCTTTTTCCACGAAGACGGCCGTGAAGCTCTTCCACCCTGAAAGGTTTTGGGTGTTTCTTCATGGTTTTGGTTCTGGTTTTTATTTTGTTCATTCATTTGCTCATCACCTCAGTAACCAGTGTTACCGGGTGCAACTCTTTTATACTTCAAAGTTTCGAAATATTTACTAACTTAGAATACGAGAGGCTTGCGCAAAAGAAATGCCAGTATAATAGTGAAGGAGAATTTGAGTGGCAGTATGGCCTTCCTTGGCCATTCCATTGGCTCCCCACTGACTCATACCAACACCATGACCATAACCATAGGTTGTTATAGCAATCCGATCCCCTTCAGCCTTCCACGTAAACTCAGCCGAACGTAACCCCAGTTTGTTACGGATTTCCGGCCCTGTAAAGATTGAGCCACCAACCTCAATCTTCTTGATGCGATGTCCTTCCGTCTTCGAGAGTATACGAATCTCTGGCATACTTCCTCCTCCAGTAGAGGCGGCAATTGCAGTACGACTCAATCCCAATCTATCGAACACACTCTGACGACTCAGTGTGACGGTTTCTGTATAACGTGGGGCCAACTGCTTGTCCCATGGACTTGACACACTTCGTAAATAGGGTACTGGCTTCGCCCATACATCCTCTGAATTTTCGGTATAGCCGTTGCTAGTAGAAAAAAAAGATGCCGTTATGGGCTTCCCCTCATATACCATGATCGTATCCTTGGTGTCTCGTACAGCCTGCTGAATTTTAGCCAGCTCTGCGGATTTACCAGAACGCCCCCATTCTCTAGTAAGTTTGGCTTTGGAGATATAAGCCTGATGTTTAACAGTATCCGTCACATCTGCTCCCGCCGGGGCACCGCTAGTGTCATCAGCCAGCAAACGTCGGGCAATGAAGGTACGCGCGGCAATAGCCTGTGCTTTTAGTGCCTCGCGCTCGAAGCTGGGCGGCATTTCGGCGGCTACTACGCCGACAATGTATTGCTCCAGCGGTAACGTCTCCGTGCGACCGGTAGACGTGACGTACACGCGCACGTCCGGCTCTGCTGCCACCGGCACGCTGCGCGCTGGAGCAGCGGGCACCGCCGGTATCGGCGGGACGCCCGGCAAGCGCGTGACGGGCATCTCGCCCTTTGCCGTCACGCTAGGCGCAGCTGGTGCTGCCGTGCGACTGCTCGGCGGCAACGGCTGCGCCGTCTGGCGAGGCCACGCCATTAGCGCGGGCACAGCCATGGCAAGCACCAGCACCCCTGCCATGGCAGCGAATGGCAGCCATGGGCGTCTGCTGCCCCAGCGCGGGGTACGCCCGGCGGATGGACGCAGGTGCGGCAGCGTCACTTGCAGCGGGGTTGCAGCGCGTGTGTCATGGGCCGCTGCTCCAGCGATAGGCAGAGCCGTTTCAAGGGAGTTCACAGCGGAAGGCACGGCTGTTGTACGCCGATTGGGCTTGACGCCAGTCGGCAATGTACCTCTTGTGTCCGGCTGCTGTTGCATAAGCTTATTTTTCTGTAACGAAGTAGCTATAGAGCCAGAGCGTTCCTCCGCAAGTGAAGCCTTGCAATGTTCCTTAGGATGATGAATGGGTATACGGATGCGAACCTGTGAATCTTTCATAGGCTGAAACCTCCATCAAAGGGCTAAGTGTCCGGCTGGAAGTACAGATATACTCCAGCAGATATTTTCAATCATATGAAGTCGTCCACTTTGATAGAACCATTTTAAGAGAACTGAAAGAACGAAAAAGACTGACTGTAAACAACAAAAAACCAAGCCCTTTCGGACTTGGTTCCTTATTGTTCAAGAATATACTTATGCAACATGAAGCTACATACGTTAAGGCTTAGGCGAGGGAAGGCTGGATTTTCTTAAACAGATTCCCCGACGTCTCTTCCGGCATTACGCGCTCTGTACTGGGTGAATGATCCAGTTTGGACTCTTCCACGGTCACTCTGTAAATGTCCGCTCCCAATCCAGTCAGCTTCTCAGCCAAATGAACGTAACCGCGATCGATGTGATGTACGCCGGATACCTCCGTTGTACCTTCCGCAATGAGTCCGGTCAGAATTAACGCAGCACCTGCACGCAAATCTGTAGAGGTTACTTTCGCACCTGTCAGCTTAGCATTACCAGTTACAATGGCGGAACGACCTTCGACCTTAATTTCGGCATTCATGAGATGAAATTCATCCACATGCATGAAACGATTTTCAAACACGGTTTCCGTAATAATGCTCGTTCCTTCAGCGGCAAGTTGAAGTGCCATCATCTGAGACTGCATATCGGTAGGAAAACCAGGATAAGGCAATGTTTTAACATCAACGGCCTTTAACGGCTTATCTGCAATGACACGAATTCCGTTCTCATCAGGTTGAATGGTTACACCCATTTCTTCCATCTTGGAAATAACCGGTCCCAAATGATCGGATATTGCGCCTTCTACATATACGTTCCCGCCTGTGATCGCAGCAGCAACCATATAAGTACCTGCTTCTACCCGGTCGGGAATGACGGTATGTTTTACACCATGCAGCTTCTCGACGCCTTCAATACGAATAACGCCCGTGCCCGCACCGCGTACTTTGGCACCCATTCCATTCAGGAAATTTGCGAGATCAACAATCTCAGGTTCCTTAGCAGCATTCTCGATGGTAGTTACGCCCTCAGCAAGAGTAGCGGCCATCATAATATTCTCGGTTGCTCCTACGCTGGCTACATCCAAATAAACTTTAGCTCCACGCAGACGCCCGTTACTTTTAGCTTCAATAAAACCTTGGCCCAGGCTAATCTCCGCGCCCAATGCCTCAAACCCCTTTAAATGCTGATCAATTGGTCGCGTTCCGATTGCGCATCCGCCTGGAAGCGAGATTCTTGTACGTCCCAAACGTGTAAGCAGCGGCCCCATAACCAAGAATGATGCGCGCATTTTCCTAACCCACTCGTAAGGGGCTTCACAGGAAATTATCTTCCGCGCGTCAACACGAATGACCTCATCTTGGTATGTAACGCCTGCTCCTAAGGACTCCAGCACTTTGTTAATGGTCATCACATCGTCTAGAGGAGGTGCATCAATAATAACACTTTCTCCTTCTTCTCCTAGCAGAGAAGCGGCGATGATCGGCAGAACTGAGTTTTTGGCTCCGCTGACTTTGACACTCCCGGTCAATCTGTTGCCACCGCGGACGATAAATTTGCTCATCTATGGTTCCCTCCGCGCGTCATTTCCTTTTTCCATTCTGGAAAAAAAGAACATATTCCGCTATTTTCATGCCTTGCTTTTTCATTACATAAAAAAACAAGGTTTTACTAATACCCTAACTGCCATCATACCACTGATTAAAACAAGTATACAAGCGTTTTTTGTACTTGATGACCATTGTACTCTAACTGATTCAGCCAGCTATACATGTATGGTTCTTTTGTTTACCATTGTTAACAATATGACGCGATGTTATTCGACAATTCCCGCAGAGACACAGTCATAAGGTCATATAACCCGCCTACTTCATGTTAAAACAAATTCTAGAGCATCTGGCTCCAAGAGATGTAGCTCAACAGGAACCCAGAAACCAACTGTCCCAAGATTATAGCAAGAAACAAGTGCAGCAATCTGCCCTGCGGTCCTTTGGGTTGCCGGATTAACAAATCCAGCTTCAAGCTCTGTAAAGCCCACCAAGCTAACGCTATACAGATAAGCGACACGATCATGGAGATCAGCGCGGTCATACTCGCCGATTGACTTAGCTGTTCAGCCAATTGCTGTTTCCCGTTCAACCATAATTCCTCCCATCTGCGTCACAGACTTCTTTATAATACTCGGCGAACGCCTAATATGCCAGTGCTATTTCTGCTTTTAGGACATTTATTTCGACAAAATGTGATTAATCACTTCTGTTTCGTGAATTTAAAAGGTACTAAATACCTAGCAACCGGGCAAGAAATAGGACTGTACATTTGGTAATAACAGCTAAAAAAGGGCCCGATCACAGTGATCGAAGGAAGCAAGGTTCTCCCTCACCTTCTACCGGACATTCTTTGGCAGAAGTTATGAAGTGGTCTCCTTGTCGTTCCATCCGTATACTATGCCGAACCCTTTTAAAATTCCACTTAAAATCCAATATTAATTCTTATTGGTTCTGATGCTTGTAGCATTTAAACGGTTAAGCGCCCGTTGCAGAGCTACTTCCGCCCGATGGTGATCTATCTGTTCCTGTTTGCTCTGGAGCCGCAGTTCTGCCCGCTCCCTTGCCGCACGGGCACGCTCCACATCAATTTCTTCGGAACGTTCCGCACTCTCAGCCAAAATGACCACTTTATCCTTGCGGACTTCAAGAAAGCCCCCATTGACCGCGATCACTTCGGTTTGACCACCGATTTTAATACGTATCGGTGCAATCTTCAAGGGAGTGACCAAGGGAAGGTGTCCGAGTAAAATCCCAAGATCGCCTTCCGAGCCGCGAACACTGATGCTGTTTACCTGTTCTGTATAGACCAGGCGCTCCGGCGTCACAATCTCTAGTAAATACGTGCTCACTTGAATCCCTCCTGGAAACTGTCCACAGACAGCTCACTTCGTAAGGCTCGGCTATTCTTTGCCTGTTGTTTACAACGTTTTAGCTTTTTCAACTGCTTCTTCGATGGCTCCTACAAAAAGGAAAGCCGCTTCTGGAAGATGGTCATACTTGCCTTCCAAAATTTCTTTGAAGCTTCGTACAGTTTCTTTAACCGGCACATATTTACCTGGGAAGCCGTTAAATGCTTCGGCAACGTGGAAAGGTTGAGAAAGGAAACGCTGGATTTTACGTGCACGTGCTACCAACATTTTATCTTCTTCACTCAGCTCATCCATACCCAAGATCGCAATGATATCCTGAAGCTCATTGTAGCGGGCCAAAATTTGTTTTACCCCTTGCGCTACATTGTAATGCTCTTCACCCACAACGTCTGGAGCCAAAATACGGGAGCTTGATGCGAGTGGATCAACCGCCGGGTAAATACCCATTTCGGAAATTTTACGTTCCAGATTCGTTGTAGCATCCAAATGGGCAAACGTCGTAGCAGGAGCCGGGTCAGTGTAGTCATCCGCAGGCACATAGATCGCCTGAATGGAAGTAACAGAACCTTTTTTAGTAGAAGTAATCCGTTCTTGCAATTGACCCATCTCAGTAGCCAGCGTAGGCTGGTAACCTACTGCTGAAGGCATACGTCCCAACAAGGCCGAAACCTCAGAACCCGCTTGAGTAAAGCGGAAAATGTTATCAATAAAGAGCAACACGTCACGGCCTTCTTGGTCACGGAAGTATTCCGCCATCGTCAGACCTGTGAGAGCTACACGCAAACGTGCACCCGGAGGTTCGTTCATTTGTCCGAACACCATCGCTGTTTTGTTGATAACGCCGGAATCTCTCATTTCATGATACAAGTCATTTCCTTCACGTGTGCGTTCACCTACACCCGCAAATACAGAAATACCACCATGCTCCTGAGCGATATTGTTAATCAATTCTTGAATGGTTACGGTTTTACCTACACCAGCACCACCAAACAATCCGACTTTACCACCTTTGGCATAAGGAGCTAGCAAATCGATAACTTTAATACCTGTTTCGAGCATCTCTGCTTGAGTTGTCAGCTCATCGAAAGAAGGAGCTTGACGGTGAATCGGATTTCTAGCCGTTTCACTCATATCAGCACCATTATCAATTGGCGTTCCAAGTACGTTAAATACGCGTCCAAGAGTAGCTTCGCCGACAGGTACTGAAATAGGTGCTCCCAGATCTATGGCTTCAGCTCCACGAACCAGACCATCTGTGGAAGACATGGCAATACAACGCACACGGTTGTCACCTAGATGTTTTGAAGCTTCGAGCGTCAGGTCAATTTTGACTCCGCTCTCCAGCACAGTCCCAATATGAATGGCATTCAGGATTTCCGGAAGCTGTCCACGTTCGAACTCAACGTCGACAACCGGACCCATGATGCTCACTACGCGTCCTTTGTTCATCTTTTGGTTTCCCTCCTACAAGCTTGCACAGCCGCAAATCCGAACCACTCTGATTTGTTTTGCGCCCGCAATTTATCATAATAGTGTAGACATGCTATAAAACAGTCGCAACAAGCCTGATTAAGACTGAGCGCTTGCCCCTGCAACGATTTCCGTAATTTCCTGGGTAATAGCCGCTTGACGAGCACGGTTATAGGTCAAGGAAAGCTCACCAATTAACTTGGAAGCATTCTTCGTAGCAGATCCCATCGCCGTCATCTTCGCTCCCAGTTCACTAGCTTTACCATCCAGCAAAGCGCCGTAAATGAGCGTTTCCGCGTAACGCGGCAGCAATACTTCCAGCACTCCTTCTGGTGAAGGCTCATACTCATAGTTAATTGAGGATGAAGCTGTAGCTGAATCCGGTGTTGCCATTGGTAACAGACGGTCAACTGTTGGAATTTGAGTCAATGCGTTGACAAAGCGGTTATAGCATAGATAAAGCTCATCAAATTCTTTAAGTTCAAAGCCTTGTACAGCCTTGCTTGCAATTGTTTTGATATCTGCAAAAGCAGGTGTATCTGACAGATCTGTTACCGATTCAGCGATAGGAAATTCACGACGTCTGAAATAATCCCGTCCTTTTCGCCCAATGATGAAAATCACAAATTCATCCTGTGAACGGTGACGTTCAGCAATCGTCTGCGTAACCTGTCGCAAAATATTGGCGTTATAACCACCAGCCAGACCACGATCAGATGTAATGATGAGATAAGCAGTCTTTTTAACCGGACGCGTTTCCAGCATTGGATGCTTGATGTTATTCGCTCCAGAAGCAATGCTACTCACAACTTCCTTAAGCTTTTCTGAGTAAGGACGAGCCGACTCCGCTTTCTCCTGAGCTTTTCTCAGCTTGGATGCAGCGACCATTTCCATCGCTTTCGTGATCTGTTTCGTACTCTGCACACTTTTAATCTGACGTTTAATCTCGCGCATACCTTTTGCCATGATTTCACCACCTTTAAGCTCTAGCAAAGCCAAAGCTAACTTCGTAAGCAATCCCTTAGCTTAGCTTGGACCAAGTCTAAGCACTTCGTAAGATTCAAATCCAGCCGGACATATGTTAAAGGGCCTGTTATAGAGGGTAAAACATGCCAAGGAAGCCAAAACCCGGAGGGCACGCTTCCTTAGGACATCTTTCATCATAAACAGGCAATTCCAATGTATTAAACCGACGTGGCGAATGATTTTTTGAATTTCTCGATAGCCGCCTTCAAAGCCGCTTCGTTATCAGCCACCAAGTCTTTCGTGTCGCGGATAGATTGAAGCACGTCCTGATGGTCAGACACCATGAAAGACAGGAAGTCTTTTTCAAAACGTTTTACATCCGCTACAGGGATATCATCAAGGAAGCCTTTTACTGCAGTATACAAGCTCACTACTTGTTGCTCTACAGCAAGCGGTTGGTTAACGCCCTGTTTCAGAATTTCCATCATGCGTGCGCCGCGATCCAGACGGGCTTTTGTGGATTTATCCAAGTCGGACCCGAATTGGGAGAACGCTTGAAGCTCACGATATTGAGCAAGATCCAGACGCAGGGAACCTGCTACCTTTTTCATCGCTTTAATCTGAGCAGAACCACCTACACGAGATACGGAAATACCTACGTTGATCGCTGGACGTTGCCCTGCATAGAACAAGTCAGCTTCCAGGAAGATCTGTCCATCCGTGATGGAAATAACGTTAGTTGGGATATATGCAGAAACGTCGGAAGCCTGTGTCTCGATGAACGGCAATGCGGTAAGTGATCCGCCGCCCAACTCATCATTCAGCTTCGCTGCACGTTCCAGCAAGCGAGAGTGAAGATAGAAAACGTCACCCGGATAAGCTTCACGACCCGGTGGACGACGCAGCAACAGGGACAATTCCCGGTAAGCTGACGCTTGTTTAGTCAAGTCATCATAAACAACAAGGACATGCTCGCCTTTGTACATGAAATACTCACCCATGGCGCAGCCAGAGTAAGGAGCAATGTACAGCAATGGTGATGGTTCGGAAGCAGATGCCGTAACGACAATCGTGTATTCCAGCGCACCGTGACGACGCAATGTTTCAACAACTTGAGCTACCGTGGATTGTTTTTGACCAATAGCGACATAAATACATTTCATGCCATTGCCTTTTTGGTTCAAAATTGCATCGATTGCGATAGAAGTTTTACCTGTTTGACGGTCACCGATGATCAACTCACGTTGACCACGACCAATCGGAACCATCGCATCAATAGCTTTAATCCCCGTCTGCATAGGCTCATGTACCGATTTACGGGCCATAACACCTGGAGCCTGACTTTCAACCGGACGGAATTCTGTTGTAGCAATCGGTCCTTTACCGTCTACCGGTTGTCCCAGTGGGTTAACTACACGTCCGATCAGCGCTTCCCCTACAGGGACCTGCATGATCTGACCTGTACGTTTTACTTGACCGCCTTCACGAATGTCGGAGAATTGACCCAAAATAACAACACCGACATTGCTTTCTTCCACGTTGAGCGCCAAGCCCAATACGCCAGTGTCGAATTCAACCAATTCACCGGCCATAACTTTTTCCAGTCCGTAGACGCGGGCAATACCGTCGCCGACTTCAACAACAGTGCCGACTTCAACGACCTCGATATCATTTTTATATTGTTCAATCTGACTTTTAATCAATGAACTGATTTCCTCAGGTTTGATACTCAAGTGTGTTCACCCCTATCTTCTATACTCGTCTGTTAAAGGATTTCTCGAGACGATCCAGCTTGCCGGCCAGACTGCCGTCGTACAGTGTATCGCCGATAACCACTTTCAATCCGCCCAGCAGACTCGGGTCCACTATATTTTCCACGCGGATTGTTTTATGTTCACGGGCTCCGAATTGCTCGGCTACCGCTGTTTTTTCCTGATCACTTAAAGCATAAGTCGAATACACCTTTGCATGAGCAAGTCCCAGCTTATATTCCTGAATATCGAGGTATCCGGCAAGGAGAGATTCGAACAAATCTGCTCTACTACGCTGAATCAACAGTTTGATCGTGTTAATTAGCGAGGCAGACAGCTTGCCTTCAAAACTGTTAGCCAGAACTTGAAGCTTGACCGTTTCCGTAATGTTAGGAGAATTAATGAATTTACGGATTTCAGCATCCCCCGATACAGCCTCTACAAAAGCACGTAGCTCCTGCTCGGTTTCCATAATGGTCTGTTCTTGCTCTGCCACTTCAAACAAAGCTTTCGCATACCGTTTGGCAACTACCGTATCCCGGCTCATGCTTTGCCTCCTACCTCTTTAAGGTATTGGTCGACAAGCTCTCCTTGGACTTGGTCTTCCTTGATTTCCTTTTGAATCAGTTTGGAAGCAATTTGTACCGAAGCTTTACCCACTTCGCTGCGCAGTTCGGCAACCGCCTTATTACGCTCGCTTGTGATTTCACGAACAGCTTCGTCTTTCAGGCGGACAGCTTCGTCTTTAGCCTGAACAATAATTTGCTCCGCTTGCTTGTTACCTGTTTGTTTTGACTGCTCAATAATGTCGTACGCTTCCTTACGTGCCTGCTGGAGAGCCTGCTTTTGCTCCTCAACATAAGCAGCAGCCTGTTCACGCGTCTGTGCCGCTTCATTCATTTGCTGTAATACAAGCTGACGGCGCTTCTCCATAACGGAAAAGAGAGGGCCGAATGCATAACGCGTCAGTAACCAGTACAAGATCAAAAATGCAATGATTGTGAAAACGATACTTGTCCAATTTAAACTCAATTGAAGTCACTCCTTTCCGGTGAACGTCGGTCCTAGTTATCTCTTAAGCCAAGCAACAAAGAAGGCGCGGATGGCTGTGGCCTTCCCCGCCAAACCTTGCAAGTTTCAAATTATTATGCCTTAGCGTAGAAAATAAACGCCAGAACGACCCCGATAATAGGCAAGGCTTCAACCAGACCTACACCGATAAACATTACCGTTTGCAAAGTTGATTTAGCCTCAGGCTGACGAGCGATACCTTCAACTGTTTTACTTACGATCAGACCGTTACCAATACCTGCGCC
>RCUF01000197.1_pt1 | contig 27564 bp, 6 predicted proteins | sample 2166311 | NCBI WGS metagenome assembly RCUF01 (sample SAMN09932608, study PRJNA488358) | compost metagenome | feature: garden; material: soil; isolation source: compost soil in 4-hydroxybenzonitrile-enriched culture | place: Germany: Experimental Botanical Garden Goettingen | collected 2016-01-27
TACTTGGACCGCAGGGTCCTGGGAGAGTAGGACGTCGCCAAGCAAGATAAAAGAGAGCACAGCCTTAATGGGCTGTGCTCTCTTTTATCTTCTCGGAATTAGATATTTAAACAGTTTAAAAATAGGATATGGAAACTAAGAAGGAATAATATAGAAGTAACCTAGTCCTGACGAAGAGTAGGCTTGATGGATGACGTAGTTCTTACATTGAAATAACAAAAACGGAACATGTATTAAAAATGCTTCGGCCATACCCTGCTGGATTAATGAACTCGTATCCCGTTTCTAAAGCTGTAGGGAATGTTCGCCATACAGACGCAAGTTTAATTGAAGAAATTCCTCTTAACTCAAAGTTAACTGTTAGCCTAAAGAGTGCTATTATATGTATGAGCATGGATATGTACTACGTCCATATGAAATAAAAGTAATCATAACAGAATGCTGGATTATTATGCTTGTTCCTGAAGATATGTCTCTGAAAGGTTTTAAGATATTTATTTTATGGGTGCTAACAAGGACAAAGTGAGAAATCAGCTTGCTAAAGCGACGATAAGTGAAGTATCTTGGAGCTTGTTCCGTTCGATGCTTGAGTACAGGGCGAACTGGTAAGGACGTGATCTGATTATTGCACCCAAAGCTAGTAGACAATTATGCTCATGTTGCGGTTACAAAAATGCAGACGTGAAGAATCTTGGTTTGCGTGAATGGACTTGTCCCAGCTGTAATGTACATCATGATCGGGACGTGAACGCTGCCAATAATCTACTGAAACTCGCATTGTAATTGCATCTATTGGGTTAGAGACTAACCTGTAAACTTGGAGTGGCGTGTAGTTCACTAAGTCATTAGATGAACAAATATAATTTTAAAGATAAACTTGAACAAATGAAATGCCGCATATAGTGTAAAGTAACCCGCTGTATTAAGGATTCAGTTCGGTTTCTAAGGATAAAAATAACTTTGCATGTTGCTATTTATGAGCAAATTTATTTGCTCCGACTATGCGGATGAGACACTCGCGCGTACCCGCTTGGGGGCACTTACGGGTGGTGAATAATTCCATTCCTATCTCGCAGGGAGATGATTCTGCCGTTGCCACTATTATGTTAATAACGTGAATCGGCCTTGATTATTCAAGGCCGATTCTTTAGTTAGGGGAAATGTTATGTACTTATCTGTTCATGAACTCATAGATTTAGAAGAGCTTCCTTCAGAAGAGCAATTGACGCTGCAGACCATTGCACAATTTTATGAGGAACACCTTTGTAACTTAATTTTTCATTATAAAATTCGTCATAAAAAGCGTGCCATCAGGTTGCATTTTAGAACTTTTGATCTTCCTCATATGGTTCGCTGTAGACCCGGCTGCACAGGGCAAGGGTACGGGAGAAAACGAATTGGATAGAACACACAATTATTCGTGATCAGTTGGGTGCCCCTACGGTGACACTAGCGACAGCGGAGAAGCATCCATATCTGCTATCCATGTACGAGCGTTGGGAATATGAACGTATCTATGCTTTTGATCACGGAACAGGGGATGGGACGATGCATTTACTGCGTAAAGTGGTGAATCCTGAATTATTTGATACCTACATTCGTGAACGGCTAACCATAAATAGACCCGATCACCAAGAACGGACGAAGCAGATTCGTTCGCCGAAAGGGGTTGTGGATAAAGCCACGAACTTTCACGAAAAGGACATCCGCAGCTTCGTGTGGAACGACTGCAACGCATTACAATTTGGTTTGTCAAGCACCAGATATAGCACAAATTCCGTTTCTTACACTTACTACACAGAAATTTTTACAAAAATTCATTAAAAATTACAAACAATGCCTGATTTTTAGACAAAAAAGGGCATGGTTTGTGTGTATAATATATTTATACATTATATCGACATACTTTAATTTACTTTTATGTTTATATTGAAATAAAACCATTCATATATCGCATTTTTTTCTTATTAAAGGAATTTAAAAATATATTGACATTTTTCGAGTCCATATCTATTATATAAATAAAATATTTCTCATTTAATACTTACATCGAAAAACATCCTGTATAACCCCAACAATTTCTCATCACATTCATCTATGATGCTGAATTTTAGGTTCCAAGCCTGAAATTCTAGTATACCTCAAGGTTTTTACACTTCCAAGTCTACTCACACACCTGACTTTTGATCACAATCACACCACGAACGGAACCTTATTACCAATTCACTGCCATATGTCGATTACTGTTTTTTGGCAATCGAGTTCGTTATTTTTTACTGTATTTTTCTCTACTTCTTAATGTCACCATATATATGTATTCATACATAAAATGTGATTTTTTTTGTTTATCCATATTTTTTTGTGGAAAGGGGTTTGATATGAATCGCATGGCTTTGGTTTTTCCTGGGCAAGGCTCTCAGTATGTAGGAATGGGGGCTACGTGGCATAGCGGCTTTGCAGAAGCGGATCGCTTGTTCGAAGAGGCTGCTGATATTTTGGGATATGATCTGAAAGCTTTATGCATGGCAGGTCCGATGACCCAGCTATCCAGAACATTCTATACTCAGCCCGCACTTCTCACGATCAGTGTCATTGCATTCCGGCGTTATATGCATGAAATCGGAATTATCCCTGAATTTTCAGCAGGTCATAGCCTGGGTGAATATTCAGCTCTGGTAAGTAGCGGTGTTCTATCCTTTAGCGACGCTTTACGACTGGTTCAAAAGCGAGGACGCATCATGGAAGAAGCCGCAGTGGCCGAACTGGGCAGCTTGATTGCCGTTCGCGGAGCTGAGCCAGGCGCTGTGGAAGATTTCTGTCGTCTGCATTCTACAGTCGATCAGCCTGCTGTCATTGCCTGTTACAATTCACCTAACCAGTACGTCGTTTCAGGTCATCTTACTTCTGTTGCTGTGGTAGCTGGCGAGTTAGAACAGCGAGGGGCCCAAATTACCCGCTTGCAGGTCAGCGGCCCTTTTCATAGTCCGCTGATGCAGCATGCTGCGGATAGACTGACCGCAGAGCTGCAAAAATACACTTTAAATGAGGCGAAGTGGCCCGTGATCTCCAATGTGACCGCTCTGCCATACCCCGATGTTGACAGCATCCGTCAAGGATTGATTTTGCAAATGACTCACCCGGTTCGCTGGATTCAAACCATGCAGTATATGGCGAATCGTGGCGTGAAACAAGGCATCGAGTTAGGTCCACGAACGGTGCTGAAAAATTTGGCGAAGGAAATAAACACTACCATTGAATTTCTGTCCGTGGATAGAGACTTGGATCGCGTTGAACTGGAACGCCGCTTCTCAATCCGTGATTGGGTTGCTCGTTCCCTTTCACTGGCGGTATCTACCCCCAATGCCAATTGGAATGAAGATGATTATCGAAAGGGTGTTATTTTACCTGTTCGAAGACTGGATGAATTACTTCGAAGCTCTGAATCAGGGAGCGGTTCACCTCCTGCTTTTGAGCAAAGACAGGAGATTTTGGAGTGTATTCGCCTGGTGTTGCAAACCAAACAGGTCTCCGAAGGAGAGCAGAAAGTAATGCTAGAGCAATTGAGGAGGGATCAGGATGGAACAGTTTCAAACTTTAATTGAAATCATTCAAGACCGTGCAAGCCGGGATGAGAACGGAATCACCTTTATTTCTGGTGATAAACAAGAGGAATACGTATCCTACTGTAAACTTCTGGAGCAAGCATTACAGGTACTTTATGAATTACAGGAAAAAGGGATACAACCTGGCGATGAGCTGATCATGCAGATCGACGACAATCATACCTTTGTGAATGTATTTTGGGGTTGCCTACTTGGTGGAATCGTTCCTGTTCCTGTAAGCATAGGGAATAATGATGAGCATAAAATGAAATTGCTTAAAATCTGGAATACACTTTCCCGCCCTTATATGATTGCAGATGACAAGGTATTGGAACAGTTAGAAAAATACTCGCACCAGCACGAACTGCCGGATTCCTTTGAGTCCGTTAAAAAAGCGACTTTTTCAAGCCATATATTCGATTATTCCAATCAGAGTAAAGGTGTTGTCCATATACCCAAACCGGAGGATTTAGCTTTTATCCAATTTTCCTCAGGTTCTACAGGTGATCCCAAAGGAGTCATGCTGACGCATGAAAATTTGGTTTACAATATTCGGGATATCGCAAATCAAACGGGCATGAGCTCCAAGGATGCTTATTTGGGCTGGATGCCGCTTACGCATGACCTGGGATTGATCGCATTTCATTTAACCTGTGTGATCGCTAATGCCAAGCAGTTGATTATGCCAACGGCACTTTTTATCAGACGCCCGTCTTTATGGCTAAAAAAAGTATCGGAGCATAAGGTGACTCAAATATGCTCTCCCAATTTTGGATATAAATTTTTTCTCGATCAGTATAAACCAGAAACAGCAGATAACTGGGATTTGTCGAGTGTCCGTATGATCTTAAATGGAGCGGAGCCCGTATCTGTGGAGCTTTGTCATGTGTTTATGGATGCAATGAGTGTTCACGGTTTGAATAAAAATACGATGTTGCCTGTCTACGGATTGGCAGAGGCGAGCGTGGGCGTTTCCTCTCCACCTCTGGACAAAAACACCTTTATCCCCATTCATTTGAATCGGCAGCAGTTACACGTAGGTGAACCTATAGAAGAAGTGGACAAGTCCGACAAGCGGTGTCTTACTTTTGTAGATTTGGGGTATCCGCTGGCTAGTACCTCTGTCCGCATTTGCGATGAACAAAATCAGGTGCTCGAAGATGGGGTGATTGGACACACACAGATCCGCGGCAAAAATGTGGCATCCGGATACTATAACAATCCAGGGGCTACCGCGAAGGTCAAAACAGAGGATGGCTGGCTTATCACCGGCGATTTAGGGTTTATGCGGAACGGTCGCCTGACTATTACTGGTAGAGCCAAGGATATCATTTTCGTGAACGGACAGAATGTCTACCCGCATGACATCGAGAGGATTGCCGAGGAACTGGATGGTGTGGATCTCGGAAAAGTAGCCGTCTGCGGTGTACATGATACGCAAATGAGGCAGGATCGTATTATTGCCTTTGTGATGCACACGAAAAAGATAGAGCATTTTGTACCGCTTGTCCAAAAGCTGAAAAGTCATCTAAATTACCGGGGAGGTTGGCATATTCAGGATGTGGTTCCGATCCGGCGTATTCCTAAAACAACTAGTGGAAAGGTTCAGCGTTTCAAATTAGCCCAGAGTTATGAGCAGGGCGAATTTGATGAAATATTGACAGCACTGGCCGAGGCTACTCGAGTCATGCAAGCAGCTGAGCGTGTAGTCTTACCTCAAGGAGAGATAGAACAGAAGCTGATTGGAATCTGCCAGGATATTTTAAATGTAAAGTCGATCGGGACGGACGATAGCTACTTTGATATCGGAGTGACTTCCTTGCAGCTCGTTCAAATTGTGGACCTGTTGGAGGATCAATTAGGGATTCATATTGAGGTGACGGACTTCTTTTCCTATCCGACCATCGCCAAGCTTGCTGCATATATCTCTAGTCAGGGCATGAGCAGCGACCCGGCTGCAACAGCACAGTCCGAGGCCAAGGAGGAAGCAAATGTCCGGGATATCGCCATCATCGGCATGTCAGGCAAGTTTCCTCAAGCGGAAACATTAGAGCAGTTTTGGGCGAATGTGGCATCAGGGGCTGACAATATCGGCCCGTACAGCGACGAAAGAAGAAAAGATGCCGAAGATTTCATTTCCCGTCTGAATACGGAAGGACGAAATATACAAATTGCAGAAGGCGGCTATCTGGATGAAGTAGACAAATTCGATTATTCCTTCTTTAAGCTGACTCCACGGGAAGCCTCACTCATGGACCCGAATCAACGGTTATTTCTACAAACAGCCTGGAGCACGATTGAGGATGCGGGGTATGGGGGTAAGCAACTGGCAGGCCAAAAGGTCGGCGTGTATGTCGGCTTCTCCAAAACCAGCTTCGAATACGAGCGTTTGTTGTCTGAGGTGGAACCGGGCGCGCTGCCGAACTTTGCCATTGGTAATTTATCATCCATTATTTCCAGCAGGATTGCATATTTGCTCGATCTAAAAGGTCCGGCGCTAACAATTGATACAGCATGCTCTTCATCACTCGTGGCAGTGCATTTGGCCTGCAAGTCCATCCTTAGCGGAGACTGCGACATGGCCTTGGCAGGTGGAGTGAAGACGATTTTACTGCCGCTGAAAGCGGGCATTGGCATGGAATCCTCCGATGATCGAGCACGCGCCTTCGACGACCAGTCGGACGGAACGGGCTGGGGTGAAGGAGTTGGAGCCGTTTTACTGAAGCCGCTGCGCAAAGCGGAACAAGACGGTGACAACATTTTAGCCGTGATCAAGGGAAGTGCCATTAATCAGGACGGTAGCACGATTGGTATTTCCGCGCCGAATGCGCTGGCTCAGGCAGAAGTGATTTCGCAGGCGTGGCGCGATGCACGGATTGATCCTGAAACGATAAGTTGTATCGAAGCACATGGCACCGGAACCAAGCTGGGCGATCCGGTTGAGATTGACGGCATTACCAAGGCTTTCCGCAAGCATACACAGCGTAAGCAGTTTGTGGCCATCAGCACGGTCAAAACGAATATCGGTCATTTATACGAAGCCGCTGGGATTGCGGGCTTGATCAAATCCGTATTGTCCATGAAGCACCAACAGATTGCGCCGCTCGTTCATTTTCGCACACCAAACCAGAAGATCCATTTTGAGGAATCCCCGGTATATGCCAATACGAAGCTACGGGAATGGAAGTCGAACGGTTTCCCGAGAAGAAGCGGACTGAGTTCCTTTGGATTCAGCGGGACAAACTGCCATGTGGTGCTGGAGGAATATATAGCGAAGACGGAATCAGATCCAAGCTCAACGGGCAGCAACAATAAATCATCACCGCTGCTGTTGACCCTGTCGGCGCGAAGTGAATCCGCTTTGCGCCAGTTGGTCGGACGGTACGCAGAACGGTTCGGACGCGCAGAAGAGCTCGTGATGCAGGATGTGTGCTATACGGCTAACACAGGCAGAAGCCATCTGAATCATCGGATTGCTGTGACTGCCGCAGGAGCGGATGCGTTAAAAGCGAAGGTGCTTCAGTTGCATGAACAAGGCAGAGTTGTCGAAGGTGTATACACCGGAATAGCGGATAGCATAGGCAGCGTAGAGACGGTCACTGGAAGCTTGAACACGCTCCAATCCCTCGAGCAGCTTGCTGCCAAGTACGTGCAAGGAGCGCAGATCGATTGGAACGCCCTCTATGCAGGTAAGCGTTATAAAAAGGTTTCTCTGCCTACGTATCCATTCGAACGGAAAAGATGCTGGATTAACGTGCCTGAACAGGTTCGAGCGGAACAGAAGGCGCCAGTTCATGAAAACTCAACAGTAAAGGAGTCTGGAATGATGGGGAACGAGTATTCAGCGCCAGCATCTGCTATCGATCAGCACAAATCATCTATTCTTCAAAAGTTAGCGAAAATGATCGGTAACGTGTCTCAACTCAGTCTGGAGGAACTGGAGCCACAAACACATTTTCTGGAGCTTGGGCTAGATTCCATTAATTTGTCCCAGGTTCGCCACAGTATCAAGGATACCTTCGGACTGGACGTTCCAATGAACGAATTTTTCGAATCGTTGACCACGCTGGAGCTGTTGGCCAGCTACGTAGCTGAGCGGGTGAGCACTTTCACTTCTGCTGAAACCCCGGTTCAATCTGTGGAAAATCGTCCAGAAACAACTCTGAATCAGGTTGATCATGCAGCTTTCCCGTTAACCCAACCGTCTCATGAATCCGCTGTTCCGGCTGCGGCATCCGTTTATGCCATAGACACGGCTGGGCAAACACGGGCTCAAAGCTTTCCAATCGCTACAGCTCCTGCGGCTGTAGAGCGAATTTTGGAGCAACAGCTACATCTGATGTCACAGCAGCTCGATGTTCTCCGGCATCAGCCATCTGCATCCGTAATAGCTTCCGAGCCATTTAACCCGGAAACGGGCGTTTTGCTATCGGCAAGTAGTGAAAGTGCGCAGATCATCCGTACCGAATCCAAGCAGAAAGTCGCGGCTGCATTAGCACCAGCACCATCCGTAAAGGCTGTTTTCAAGAAGACAGGCAATGAAGCCAAGCCGTATACACCTTATAAAAAGCTGGATGTTAAAGCACGTGAATTGCTTTCGCTCCGTCAGGAACAACACCTGCAAGAACTGATTGAACGCTACACGGCCCGTACGCGTAGCACCAAACAGTACACCCAGCAGTATCGCTCCGTATACGCCAATAACCGCAATGTGGCTGGTTTCCGGCCTGTTTTGAAGGAAATGGTGTATCAAATTGTATCCCAGCGTGCAGACGGTTCAAAAATTTGGGATCTGGATGGCAATGAATATGTCGACTTGACGATGGGCTTTGGTGTAAATCTGTTTGGACATAATCCAGCCTTTATTCGTGAAAAAATTGAGAAAGAACTGAAGAACGGCATGTGTATTGGCCCCATGTCCAACATGGCTGGGCAAGTCGCCGAGCGAATATGCAAGATGACCGGTGTGGAACGGATTGCCCTGTATAATTCCGGCACGGAAGCCGTCATGGTCGCGCTCCGTTTGGCACGTGCTGCCACTGGACGAGCTAAAGTCGTCATTTTTGCTGGCTCGTATCACGGTACATTCGACGGGGTGCTGGCACTGGGGAGCGCGGGTGATGACAAGGAGCATTCGACACCTCTAGCTCCAGGTATCTTGCAGCATATGGTGGACGATGTCGTCGTGCTTCATTATGGGGCGGACGATTCTCTGGATTATATCCGCACCCATGCGCATGAACTGGCCGCGGTTATAGTGGAGCCGGTACAAAGCCGCCGACCAGATTTTCAGCCTAAAGCCTTTTTGCAGGAAATTCGCCAGATAACGGAGCAGTTGGGTACTGCCTTCATTTTTGATGAAGTCATTACAGGCTTCCGGATTCAGCCCGGAGGAGCCCAAGCGTGGTTTGGGGTACAAGCCGACCTCGTGACCTACGGTAAAATCATTGGCGGCGGGCTACCCATCGGCATCGTAGCCGGAAAAGCCGCCTTTATGAACGGAATCGACGGAGGCACGTGGAGCTTCGGGGACGATTCCTATCCGCAGCATGAGCAGCAGCGAACCTTTGTGGCAGGAACCTTCTGCCATCATCCGTTGGCAATGGCTGCATCCTTAGCGGTGCTGGATCATTTGGAGAAGCATGGCGAGCAACTGCAAAATCGCTTGAACAGCCGCACCTTGGCGTTAGCAGCGGAGTTGAACAGCTATTTCACTGACGAACGCGTACCTATGAAGGTCGTTCACTTTGGCTCCCTATTCCGCTTCGTGCTCAAAGGCGATCTGGAGTTGTTCTTCTATCACATGCTGGACAAAGGAATCTATATCTGGGAGGGACGAAACTGCTTCTTGTCCACGGCCCATACCGAGGAAGATATTGCGCGAATCGTAGAAGCGGTCAAGGATAGCGTGAACGAGCTGCGTAAAGGGGGATTTTTACCGGACCCGCCCCCGAATGGAAACGGCCCGGGGCCGGGAAAGCAACCTGTACCTGTAACTGTACCTCCAGAGGCTGAAGCAGCAGAAACTATTATTGCGTTAACTCCAGAGCAAAAGCAGCTTTGGTTCGCTTCTGTTTCAGATCGAAGTGACTCTCAATCTTTACACGAAACCGCCTTGTTGCGGTTTCGTGGTCCACTTCAGCAGCAGGCGTTCAACCAAGCTGTCCAGACCATTGTAAATCGTCATGAAGCCTTACATATCTTTATGAGCGGCGATGGGGAAACTCAGGTGTTCGCTCCTGTGATGAAAGCGGAAATCCCGCTTCATGATTTTACCAGTTATCGCCCAGATGAACAGGAACAACATATCCGGGCATGGATGATCAAGGACAGTGAAACTCCATTTGCCATGACGCCAGGCAAGCCATTATTCCGAATTCATCTGCTGAAAATATCGGATGAAGAGCATCTGGGTGTTTTTACGTTTCATCATTTTATCGCGGATGGCTGGTCAATCAGTGTATTCATTCAGGAACTGGAACACATCTATTCTGCGCTTGTTCGACATGCTGACTACAACCTTCCCGATCCAGTACCTTTTCGGAATTACGTTGTTTGGCAGCAGGATCAATTGAAAGCAGGGAAAAAAGAGGCCCTTGCTTTTTGGTCAGCAGTGCAAGAAAAGCAGCAGCCTGTCCTCCATCTGCCATCTCCGGTAAGGGGAATACAAATTCCGTCTTCCAGAGGAAGCAGACATACCATAATGCTCGAAGCGAAGCTCGTTAAACAATTGAGATCCGCCAGCATAAAGCTAGGCAGCAGTCTTTTTATAACGCTGCTATCCGCCTTTCAGATTTTTCTACATCGGCTGACAGGGCAGCAGGAAGTAACGGTGGGGGTTCCCACCGCAGGACAATCCCATATGGACGCCTTCTCTCTGATCGGCAACTGTGTCAACTTGCTTCCGATGATCAGCGAAGTGCGTCCTGATGCTACTTTTACGGAGCATGTCCAAACGGTCAAAAAGCGCATGAATGAACTGGACAGCTTTCAAAAGTACAGCTTTGCCGGACTCGCTGAGCTGGGGCTGAGGCATTTGCCTGTCATTAACGCTGTATTCAATATGGATCGACCGATTCCGCGTTTTCAATTCCATGGACTGGAAGCAGAACTCGTTGAGAATGAGGTGTCATTCAGCAAATACGAGTTGTTTTTGAACGTGACAGAGGCGCAGAAACAATTACGTCTTGATTTCGACTACAATTTGGATCTTTTTCAGCCAAACATTATCGAAGCCTGGTCAGGATATTTCCTGAATCTGCTGCATTCCATTGTAGAGGAAGAAGGGGCTCGCGTTTCTACGCTGACTTTACTCCGTGCGCCGGAGAACGAACAACTTCGAGCTGCATGGGCAGCAAATACCGATGCCAACGGAAACTATCTTTGCGTCCTCGATGTCTACAAGCATTTGGCACCTGTTGGGACAGCAGGGGAGGTGTATCAAGCCTCAGTAGCAGGTCTGTTGGGAACGACCCGGGAATGGGCTTACGTGGAAAACGATGGCAAGCTGCGGCATATTGGCAATTTGAATCGGACTATCCACATTCGCGGACATCAGGTTAATCTGGAGCAGTTGGAGAAACATCTACTGCAAACTTTCCAATTGGAGTCCTGCGTCATTACACCGCAAACGGACGAAGCTGGAAAAGTCTCATATATAACCGCCTATGTGGTCGCAAACGCATCGAAGCCATGGGAAGAAGACGCACTGAAAAAGGCTGTAATCGAAATTCTTCCAGATTATACGCAGCCTCGTTTTTGGATTCCTATGGATCATATTCCTCTTCTGCCGGATGGTCAGCCTGATCTACAGGCTTTGCCAGAGCCGGGACAAGCAAGCATATTCACTAAAACAGACACCGCTTCTGAGAACCACGGCGTAGAAGATCAACTCGTGAACATTTGGAAGGACGTTCTGAATGTAACGGATATCAGCGATGACGATAACTTTTTTCAACTGGGCGGTGATTCACTAAAAGCGACGGTCATTCTGTCGAGAGTCAATAAGGAACTGGGTGTACACATTCCACTTAGCCACATTTTTGAGCTGCAAACGATTGCAGAGCTGGCTACATATATTGCGGGTGGAACAAAGAAGACCTACGAACCGATTGTATCTGTGAAATCGCAAGCCTTCTATCCGGTATCTTCTTCCCAAAAGAGAATGTACGTGCTGGATCAGTTGGGAGGTGGAAAGGCCTATCATGTATCAGGTCAGCTTTTCATAGAGGGAGATCTGGAGGTTCCCCGCTTCATTGAAGCCGTTAGGGAAGTTATTTTGCGTCATGAATCCTTTCGGACGTATTTCGATCTGGAAGACGGAGAAGTGGTACAAAAAGTTCGGGACACGATTCCATTCGACATCCCGTGTACCCGCATTTCCAAGGAAGAAGCAAAACAGGCTCGGACCTTGTTTGTTCAGCCTTTTCACCTAGGAACAGCTCCTTTATTCCGCGCCGAACTGTACGAATTTATCGAAGGTGGCTTCATACTGTTAGTGGATATGCATCACATCGTGTCCGATGGTTTCTCCATGGCCGTGCTGCTGGATGAAATCATTCAACGGTATCAGGGCAGACAGCTTGCGAACATTCAGCTTCATTACAAAGACTTTGTTGCTTGGCAGAAGCAGCAGATCACTGACGACGCATTGCAAGCGCATGAATCATATTGGCTCCAGACCTTGAATGGCGAGCTTCCTATACTGAATATACCTACGGACTTTTCACGTCCACAAACACAAAGCTTTGAAGGTGACAGCTTGACCGTCACCTTGGAATCCAAACTTACTAACAGACTCTACAAATTGGCCCAAGATACCGAATCTACGATCTTTATGGTACTTTTGGCGGCTTATAATGTCCTGCTGGGCAAGTATTCTGGTCAAGAGGACATTATCGTGGGTACACCTGTTGCCGGAAGACGGCATGTGGATACGCAAACGATGATTGGCATGTTCGTCAATACGCTGGTTCTTCGTAATCAGCCGCGATCTTTTTTAACGTTCCAATCCTTTTTGCAGAAGGTTAAGCAAAACTCGCTGCTGGCACTGGAGCATCAGGAATACCCGTTTGATGAGCTTGTAGACAAACTGGAACTGGTGCGCGACGTAAGTCGAAACCCGGTGTTCGATACGATGTTCAGTTTGCAAAATGTCGGCACAGATGTTTTGGAAACAGGAGGCATTCGTTTTAAACCGGAAGAATTCAACGCGGGTATCTCCAAGGTGGATTTTTCATTGCATGTGACCGAGGAAAAAGAATGTTTGTCCTTCACTTTGGAGTATGGCACAAAGCTGTTTAAACCGGAGACCATCCGACGGCTGGGAGAGCATTTTGTGCGAATTTTGGAAACGGTGACGCAGGATGTCGGGGTGCGGTTGGCCGATATTATGATCGTATCTGATGAAGAGAAGCAATTACTGCTAACCGAATTTAATCATACCGTCGTACCTTTCCCGCACAATGAGACAGTTCACGGGCAGTTTGAAAAGCAGGTCGTACAGACGCCGGGTCATATAGCATTGGTGTTCGGAAATCAGCGTCTGACCTACCGGGAGTTGAACGAACGTGCTAACTCACTGGCACGGATACTTCAAGCGCATGGTGTAGGACCCGATAAGCTAGTCGGCCTGATGGTGCAGCGTTCGGCGGAAATGATTATCGGTCTGCTCGCCGTGCTAAAAGCGGGTGGCGCTTATGTTCCTATCGATCCTGAATATCCGTCAGCCCGTATTGAGTATATGCTGAGTGACAGTGAGGCTGCCGTGCTCCTGACCAGTCGCGATCTGGTAGGAGAACACCATTACAGCGCCAACACCCTGTTTATCGAAGATGAGGAAGTATATCAAGGGGAAAGGACCAATCTGGAAGCCACTGCTCAGCCGGAGCATCTGGCTTACGTCATCTATACTTCTGGCTCAACCGGAAATCCGAAAGGAGTTATGCTCCAGCATCGCTCGGTGCTGAATTTTATTACAGGAATGCGTGAAGTGATCGACTTTGCAGCAAACAAAACGATTTTATCGCTAACCACCATTTCGTTCGATATTTTCGTTTTGGAAACGATTCTGCCGCTGCTGGGCGGAATGACCGTCGTGTTAGGCGACCGCCATCATCAGGTCGATCCTCAGGCACTTGGCGAGCTGATTACTGCACATCATATTGACATGCTGCAAATGACGCCATCTCGGCTGCACATGCTGCTGAGTCATGAAGAAGGCTCCTGTGCGCTGCAAGGTGTACAGGAAATTATGGTTGGGGGAGAAGCGCTTCCGCCCAGGCTGCTGGAGGCAATGCAGAAATTTAACGGTCCCCGCATTTATAACATGTATGGACCTACGGAAACAACGGTTTGGTCGGCAGTGCAGGAACTTACCCATGCCAAACAGATCGACATTGGGCGCCCTATCGCTAATACGCAAATGTATGTCATAGATGCGCAGGATAGATTACAACCCATCGGCATACCTGGCGAGCTATGCATTGCAGGGGAAGGGCTGGCCCGTGGCTATTGGAACCGCGAGGATTTGACGGCAGAAAAATTTGTGGATAATCCATTTTCAATAGGGACACGAATGTACAGAACGGGTGACCTCGCTCGCTGGAAAGCAGATGGAAATCTGGAGTTTATCGGCCGAATCGACCATCAGGTGAAAGTACGTGGATTCCGGATCGAACTGGGTGAGGTTGAAAATGCTTTGATGAGCCATTCTGCAATTCAAGAGGCTGTCGTCACTGTATATCAAAACAAAGAGCAAGAATCCGTCTTGTGTGCCTACATTGTATTGCATACAGAAGAAACACCAAGCTTAACGGTCATTCATGAACATGCCGCCAAGTTGCTCCCGTATTATTCGGTTCCGTCTTACTTCGTGTTTCTGGATCGGATACCGTTGACACCGAACGGAAAAACCGACCGAAAAGCATTGCCGGAGCCTGAAAAGCTATTCCGACCGGATGTGGCCTATGTAGCGCCGCGAAATGATGTGGAAGAAGCTTTGGCCGCCGTATGGCAAGATGTTTTGGGACGCGATCAGGTGGGCATTCAGGATAACTTTTTTCTGCTCGGAGGCGACTCGATTAAAGCAGTTCAAGTCATCGCACGCATGCGTCTCCACGGGTATTTACTGGATATCCGACACGTACTGGAGCATCCGTCCATTGAAATCCTGAGCGGCTATGCAGAAACACTGTCCCGTCCGATAGAGCAAGGTCCGATAGATGGAGAAGTACCACTGACACCGATACAACGACATCTACTCGATGGGTTTGAACGGCATCCAGCATCCGAGGCACTTCCTGCCGCAATGTCGGTACTGCTGTTGGCAAAGTCGGGCTTTGACGAGCAGCCATTGCGAGCCGCATTGAAGAAAATCGTAGAGCACCACGATGCTCTGCGCCTTGGCTTATTACAACAGGCTGACGAGTCGGTTACGCAAGCTCACAAAGGACTGCATGAGGAGCTAATCACGCTGGAGGTACTGTCCCTTACGGGAACGGAAAGCGAAGCACGCAGTCAGATGGAAGCTGAATGTCAACGGATTCAAAGCAGCCTGCGGCTGTTTGAAGGACCACGAATTCGGGCAGGGCTTTTCCGTCTGGATAGCGGAGATCATCTTTTCCTTGCTGTAGACCCGCTAGTGGCTGACGCCATTTCATGGAATATTTTGCTCGAAGATCTGGCAACAGGCTACGGACAAGCTCTGGATGGGGAAACGATTGTCTTACCGGACAAAACGAACGCTTACCAAACGTGGGCAGAGCATCTTGAGCATTATGCGAATAGTAAAGAGCTGCTCAAGGAGCAGGACTATTGGAACAAGATAGAGTTGTCAGAGTGGAGAACGCTTCCCAAAGACCATGAAGTCATTACGGATTCTGGATCGGAGAGACAAACACATCAGCTCCACCTGCAATTATCAACAGACGAAACCCAGCATCTGATGACACAGGTCAATCATGCCTATAATACCGTGCCGGAGGAAGTACTGCTGTCCGTACTGGGGCAAACAGTGTCCGAATGGTCAGGACAACAACGGATTGCACTCTATGTGGAGAACCCTGGCCGAGAGCAGGCTGAAACAAATTCGCTGGATATCTCCAGAACGGTAGGGCAGTTTACGTCCGTGTATCCAGTTGTACTGGACATCAAATCTGCGGATGATATAGCGCTGTTGCTCAAGCGTGTGAAGGAAACGGTTCGGCAGGTTCCAAATCACGGTTTGGGCTACGGTGCATTGAGATATCTGACCGAAGCCAGCAATCCAACGGATTCTAAACGTTTTCGTCATCCGGAAATTGGTTTCCGTTATATAGACTCCCCACACCCGGAATCGGTTTATTTTTCTATATCGCCGCTGCAAGCTGAAATTGGACCAGATACCAAGGATGTGATTAATGGTTCATCTTATGCTCTTTATATGGATAGCCGGTTGGAGGACGGAAAATTAAGTATCCGTATATCCTATGACAGGAATGCATATGAAGAGCGCACGGTCAAACAACTTTTCTCCCGCTTCGAAACACACCTGTTGAATACCATTCGTCATTGCCTTGATCAGTCCGGTCAGGAACTGACACCAACAGACGTAGGGGCAGATGATCTGGATTTGGAAGAGTTCGAAGAGATGAAGCATTTTTATGAAAGCCTATAAATATTCGATTGAGGGGGAAATCCGATGAGTAAAAGGCTTGAAATCGAAAAAGTGGCCAATTTAACGCCTTTGCAGGAGGGGATGCTCTTTCATACAGTCATGGAGCCGGAATCACAGGCGTACTATGAGCAAGTACGAATGACCATCCGGGGTGAACTGAACCTGGAGGCTCTGCAAAAGAGCTTCGAGACTCTGGTGCAGCGTCACGAAACGCTTCGTTCGAATATTTATCATAAAAGTGCTTCCCGTTCGCGGCTCATCGTGTTTAAGGAGCGAAATCCAACGCTTCGTTACGAGAATCTGACGAATATTCCCGAGGCAGAGCAAGCAGAGGCCATTCGCAGCTACGCAGACGAAGACCGAAACCATCGTTACGATCTGAGCAAGGATTTGCTCATTCGTCTGGCTGTGCTTCAAACCCAAACGAACGCATATACGCTGCTTTTAAGCTTTCATCATATTATTATGGACGGCTGGTGCCTCGGCATCGTTATGGACGAGCTGTTCGCGGCTTATGAAGCACTGAAAGCGGGGAAGCCCGTACAACTGCCAACACCGCAGCCCTATACTGGCTATGCCCGCTGGCTGGATAAGCAGGATAAGGAGGCGGCGAAGGAATACTGGCGGTCCATCCTGAACGACTATGATCAGCCAGCTGTGCTGCCAACCCTGCCTGTAGCCCATCCGCTCCAGCCAGATACCGGGTACTTGCTGCATGAGCATAAAATAACACTCACGGATGAAACAACCCGTCAATTGCGGACGGTGGCTGAACGCAACGGAACAACCCTTAGCAGTCTGTTTCTGGCTGCATGGGGAGTGGTGCTTGGAGGATACAACCAAAGTGAAGACGTCGTCTTCGGCACCGTTGTTTCCGGTCGACCGCCGGAGCTTGAAGGTGTTGAACAGATGTTGGGACTTTTCATTAACACCATACCGGTACGAATCAAATTGGATGCAGATCTGCCATTCTCAGGTCTGCTTCGTGAAGTGCAGCGCTGCGCGGTTCAATCACGGGCATATGACTATTTTTCACTCGCTGAAATACAGTCCCAGTCAGCGCTTAAGCAGCAACTCATGGATCATTTTGTTGTATTTGAAAACTACCCGCTGCAGGATATGGTTGGCCGGCCTGATCTGAAGGAACGACTTGGATTCGTCGTGGAGGACGCTCAGCTGTCCGAAGAAACACCTTACCACTTCAACATCGAAGTGGAGGACGGAAAAGCGTTGAGCTTTATGCTGTCCTACAACAACTATGTCTACAGCGATGAAGCGATGACACGGTTAGCTGGGCATTTGGAGCATGTACTCGTCCAAATTGCACGTACACCAGAACTCCTGCTGCGGAACATTCGTCTGCTGACCGCTACAGAAGAGGCGGAACTCACCAATATATGGAGCGGGCCGATTGCCGACTATCCTGCTGAAACGTTCCATGGAATATTTGAAGCCCAGACAGAACGTATCCCGGAACAGACCGCCGTCATCTACGAAGACACCGCACTGACCTATCATGAGCTGAATGAGAAGGCCAATCTGCTTGCTCAAGCACTGCAAAACCGTGGGGGCAAGCGTGAGCATCTCGTCGCCGTGATGCTTGAGCGTTCAGCAGATATGATTATCGCTGTGTTAGGGATTATGAAGGCGGGAGCTGCCTACGTACCTGTCGATCCGACCTACCCGAAAGAAAGAATTGCTTACATGCTTCAGGACAGCGGAGCTACGATTATGCTCACGCAGTCTTCCTTGACTGAACTATTGGCCGATGTGGATTTTGCGGGGGAAGTGCTGGACTTGCCAACGTTACTTCAACAGGCTTCACAAGCGGAGCATTCCCATCAACAAGCGCCTATCTACGCACCTATTCATGATCCCGAGGCTTTGGCCTACGTCATTTACACATCGGGAACGACGGGCAACGCCAAAGGCGTGATGATCGAGCATCGCCATTACGTAAATACGGCGTGGGGCTATAGAGAAGCTCACCAGTTAAAAGAGTTTCCCGTCAAGCTCCTTCAGATTGCCAGTATGTCGTTCGATGTCTTTGCCGGTGATCTGGCCAAGACATTCGTGAACGGAGGCACCATGGTCATTTGCCCACAGGATGTGCGCAACGATCCTCCAGCTTTGGCGCAGTTTCTCGAACAGCACGAAATTACGACGTTTGAAGTTCCGCCAGCCTTGTTGACGCTGCTTATGGACTATGTATATGAACACGGTACAGATGTCAGTGCCATGAAGCTGCTTACTACAGGCGCGGACAGCTTTGGCGTTGATAACTATCGGACACTTTTGAATCGCTTCGGTGATACGATGCGCATCATGAATACCTACGGTGTAACCGAAGTGGCAATTGATTCAAGCTTTTATGAAGAAGCAGCTGAACGTCTGCCTCCATCAGGTATCGTCCCGATTGGAAAGGCACTGCCGAATCATAAAGTATATATCGTGGATGAGGCTTTGCGTCCGCTCCCTGTCGGCGTAGCCGGGGAGTTGTGCTTGGGCGGCGCTTCTGTGGCCCGCGGTTATTTGAACCGTCCTGACCTGACGGCGGAGAAATTTGTACCGAATCCTTTTGTAAAGGGAGAGCGTCTGTACCGCACCGGAGATCTGGCACGCTGGTTGCCGGATGGCAACATTGATTTCATCGGTCGGATTGACTTTCAGGTGAAAATTCGTGGCTACCGGATCGAACCTGGTGAAATTGAGTCGGCCTTACTCCAATTGGATGAGGTACGCCAAGCGGTGGTCACGGATAGAATGGATAAAACCGGACAAAAGTATTTGTGCGCCTACGTAGCAGGTACAACCGACAAATCCTTCTTGCGGACAGAGCTTGCCGAGCAGTTGCCAAGCTATATGGTGCCCGCACATATTATCGTGCTGGATCAATTGCCTTTGACCCATAACGGTAAAATTGATCGACGTGCGCTTCCAGAACCCGAAGATTTTGTGTTGACCGACGTCGAGTATGAAGCGCCACAGAGCGAACTGGAGCAAACACTCGCTTCCATCTGGGAGGAAGTCATTGGTGTTAAGCCGATTGGTCTGCGCAACAACTTTTTCGAGCTTGGTGGCGATTCGATCAAAGCGTTGCAAATCGCAGCCCGATTGAACGCGAAGGGCCTCAAAATGGACATGAAGGATTTGTTCCGCCATCCGCAGATTGATTTGATTGCTCCTTATATAAAAAAAGTAATTCGGACCATCCCGCAGGGGGCGGTACAAGGTACAGTGGAGTTGACACCGATCCAATGGGAATTTTTTGAGCATCATCGAACAGAACGTCATCATTACAGTCAGGCTGTCATGCTCCAGAACCCCGAAAGATGGAACGAAACCTGGCTGCGAAGCGCCGTGGACAAGCTGACCACGCACCATGATGCCTTGCGCATTACCTTTGATGAACGTGAAAAAAAACCTGTCGCCTATAACAGAGGCACAGCCGAAGGTGAACACTTTACATTGGAAAGCTACGATTTAATACATGCTGACCAGCCTGAGGAAGAAATCGCGCAGCTCACTGACGCGTTACAAAGCCGTTTTGATTTGCGTAACGGCCCGCTTGTGCGTTTGGCTTTAATCCGGCTACAGGAATCCGATCATTTGTTAATCGTCATTCATCATCTTGTCGTAGACAGTGTGTCGTGGAGAATCCTGCTGGAAGACTTGGAAACAACCTACCAACAGTTAGCTAACGGTGAAAAGCTGCAGTTACCCGCCAAGACCGATTCCTACAAAGAATGGGCAGCACGTCTGTCCAAGTATGCACAAAGCGAACTGGCGCGTCAGGAAATCAGCTATTGGAATACGGTAGAAGCTCGTGAAATACTTTCGCTGCCAAAAGATCATGAGGTTCCAGATAGCCTGATCCGTGACGGGCGCAAATCCGCAGTGACACTCAGCCGGGAAGAAACCGAAAACCTGCTGAAACACGCGCACCATGCTTACAATACAGAAACAAATGATATTTTACTGACGGCGCTAGGACTGGCTTACCGGGAATGGAGCGGACATGCTGAAATTGCAGTTCAGGTGGAAAGTCATAGCAGGATGGAATTGATTAAAGACATTGACGTATCCCGTACAGTTGGCAGGTTTACGTCCGTGTATCCGTTTGTGGTAAATGTGAGCAAGCCCGAAGATTTGGCCCATCAAATCAAGCTGGTTAAGGACAATTTGCGACGTGTACCCAACAAGGGTGTCGGCTATGGCATTTTACGCTACTTGACCGACAGGGAGCAGCAGGATAGGGCAGCTCTTTTTTCTGCCAAGCCACCTGAGATAAGCTTTAGCTTTGACGGAGAAGCCAGAGAAGGTACGACATGGCGTACCTCGCCACTATCCACGTTTGCCGGTACTGAAATCAACCCTCTGACTAAAAAAGCGCCCAGCTTTGATATTCATGGTGCGGTGGCTGACGAAAGACTCCGTATTGTATTCGAATACAACGCACGTGAATATGAAGCATCGACGGTGGAGCGACTTACAGCCAGCTTTAAGAATCATCTGATCGAACTTATTCGCCATTGCTGTGCCAAGGATACAGCAGAACAAAGCCCGACGGATTTTACATATGGGCAATTGTCTCTGGACCAGTTTGAAAATATTGCAAATCGCTTGTCAAATAAGCTGTTAAACCACCAAGTGAAAATTAAAGACCTCTATCCGCTATCCCCGATGCAGGAGGGAATGCTATTTCATTCCATACTTGATGAAAAGTCAGAGGCTTATTTCGAACAAACGATTATTACCATTCATGAAGCTATGGATACCAACCTAATCAGCCGAAGCTTACAAAAGCTGATTGACCGATATGATATTTTCCGTACGGTATTCATGTATAAGGAGGCGGATCGTCCGCTTCAGGTTGTACTGAAGGAACGATTAGCTGCTCCTGTCCATACCGAAGATGTACGTAGTTTACCGGATGCGGAAAAGCACAGACGACTTCAAGCCATTTTACAGGAAGAGCGGCAGAGAGGTTTTGATCTGGAAAAGGAGGTTCCCATCCGGTTAGCGCTTGTACAGTGGGATGAGGACACCTCAAAGCTCATCTGGATCTCTCATCATATTATTATGGACGGCTGGTGCCTGAGGGCGGTAGCCAAAGATTTTTTTGATATTTACACATCGCTTCGGGACGATACTCCTTTAAAATTAGAGCCTGTCCATCCATTTAGCAGCTTTATTCAGTGGTTGGAAAGACAAAATAAAGAGGAAGCAGCAGCATACTGGAAACAATATGTGACTGATTTTGAAAATGAAACCGTCGTGCCCGGCTATACTCGATCCGTCGATCCTTCGTTTCAGGCAGAGCAACTTATATGCACATGGGGAGAGCAGCTGACCCAAGGCATGGAACAAATCGCCAAGGAAAACCGTGTCACTGTCAGCACCTTATTTCAAACCGTTTGGGGCTTATTACTACAAACGTACAACAACAGTAAGGACGTCATTTTCGGGTCTGTCGTATCGGGCAGACCTGATGAAATCCCCGGTATTGAAAATATGGTCGGATTATTCATTAATACCCTACCTGTACGTGTTAAAAGCTCCGTTGACCTGCGGTTTTCCGACTTGCTTACGTCTATACAGGATTCCTTGATGGAGTCCAATCGGTATTCCTATTTTTCCTTGGCTGATATTCAAGCCCATAGTGTACTAAAACAAAACCTGATCCAGCATATTGTCGCCTTTGAAAACTTTCCCGTTTCGGAAGAACTTACGGGCCTTGAAAAAAATCCTAAAGCCCTCCGTGTTGGTGAAATAGAGGATATTGAACAGACCAATTATGATTTGAATGTAATCGTCATGCCTGGCCGAGAGCTGGAAATCAAATTTAGCTATAACGCGTTGACGTATAACAAAAATGCGATCAAACAATTGGCTGCTCACCTCATCCAAATGATGGAGCAAGTTATTCAAAACCCAAATATCCGGGTTTCGGAGATTGATATTTTGACAGCGGAGGAAAAACAGCAGCTCTTGTTTGATTTTAATGATACACGGAGACCGTATCCATCGGACCACACCATACATTACGGATTTGAAGAACAGGCAGAGAAAACACCGGATGCAGTAGCTATTGTATTTGAAGATAGTGAGCTAACCTACCGCGAATTAAATAAAAAAGCTAATCAACTGGCCTCGAAGCTGCGGAAACTGGGGGTTGCGCCGGATACCATCGTAGGCATTTTGACTGAACGTTCACCAGAAATGATTATCGGTATTCTTGGTATTTTGAAGGCGGGTGGAGCCTACTTGCCACTGGAGCCTTCTTATCCGCAGGAACGGATTATGTTTATGCTTCAGGATAGCGGTAGCGAAATTCTGCTAACCCTATCTGACAAGGGTAAACAGATGAACACTTTCGATTTTTCCGGTACTGTTCTGGATCTGGCCGACATCAGCTCCGACGACTTCATTTTTTCCGAATCGACAACGGCAGACGATCTGGCCTATGTCATGTATACATCTGGCTCAACTGGACGTCCCAAAGGTGTCATGATTGAACATCGGAATGTCATACGGCTGGTGAAGAACACCAATTACGTACCATTTGCCGAGAACGAACGCATTTTGCTGACCGGGGCGCTCGTGTTCGATGCCTGTACCTTTGAAATTTGGGGAGCATTGCTGAACGGATTGCGTTTGTACATTGTACCGGAATCCGTAATCTTGGATGCTGTTCAGCTTGGTGAAGCGCTGGATCGATATCATATTACAACGATGTGGCTGACATCGCCCTTGTTTAACCAACTCACACAGCATAAACCAGATCTCTTTGCTTCGCTAAAGCACTTGCTGGTGGGCGGGGATGTGCTTTTACCTGGGATCATTAATACGGTTAGAGCACATTCTCCGGGAGTGAACGTTATCAACGTCTATGGCCCCACAGAAAACACAACATTCTCTACTTATTTCCCGATTGATAAGGAATATAACCGCATTCCTATTGGTCGCCCAATTGGCAATTCAACTGTTTATATTTTGGACTCTTCAAGCAGGCTGCTGCCTATTGGTGCTCAAGGGGAAATTTGTGTTGGTGGGGATGGTCTGGCGCGCGGCTATCTAAACAGGGATGATCTGACCCAGCTAAATTTTGTCCCTAATCCATTCATTCCGGGCGAAAAAATATATCGGACAGGTGATTTGGGCAGATGGCTACCGGACGGCAATCTAGAGTATCTCGGACGGATAGACCAGCAGGTTAAAATCCGCGGATATCGTATTGAACCCGGCGAAATTGAAACCCAGCTCATGAAACATGATGCAGTTCGGGAGGCGCACGTAGCGGTAAAAAGCACGAAGGATGGTCAAAAAACGCTCTGTGCTTATATCTCAACCGACGTACCGCTATCCAAGAGTGATATGAAGACCCATTTGACTGGCCAGTTGCCGGATTATATGATTCCTGCCCAGTATGTGTTCCTGCCGGCGTTTCCCCTGACAACGAACGGTAAAATCGACCGCCAAGCATTGCCTGAGCCAGAAATGACCAGCGGTTCCGATATGGAATACGTTGCTCCAAGAAATGAAGTGGAACAACAGTTGGCGAACCTGTGGCAAGCGGTGCTTGGCGTTGAAAAGGTCGGCATTGACGACGGCTTTTTCGAGCTTGGAGGTCATTCACTGAAGGCCATTCAACTGGTATCGAAAGTACAGGAATCGAACATTCCGCTGGATATACATCAATTGCTTCAATATCAGACGATAAGAAGCTTGTCCGATCTTTTACAACGTGGTGAAGAGGGCGGAGTGAACACGGATACGATCATTGCCAAAGCTCAGGAGGTTGAGCGGGCTATTACAGAAGCATTTGGTGTACAGGTCTTGCTTCAGTCCGTATCCACTGATAAGCAAAACTATGTGTTCCTGCAAGTAGAGCCTTTTTGTGTAGAACAAGTTCAGGCAATCTCTGAATTTATCCAATCTTATATCCATCCAGACCTGCACCCGCATTATATCGTTCGCTGGGGAACCGACGAACCAGATAGAATTCTCGGAGCTATACCGACAAACGAAGAACAAGAAACCTTGCTTAAACAACAGGCCGATGTATGGCTTGCCAGCATTGCTAAGTTAAATACAGACTGGAATACCAATATACTAAGTCTGAATGCTATTGGACGCTATCCGCTTGCACCAGCTCAGCATTACCATTTGCAACATTTTACAGGCTCGGGTATGGCTATGCAGTTAGATAGCTACTTGAACACCGAGCGTTTGACTGTAACGATTCAGCGGCTTCTTCAACGCCATGAATTGCTAAGAAGCGTACTTGTTCAATCGTCCGGAGCATGGGAATGGGAGTTGCGTCCAGCTCCAGAGCATCTTTTTTTACCGACTGTTGATCTCTCCGGTCAGCCAGTACAAGCACAACGCAGGCTTCTTTCTTCCATTGCCTCTAAGCTATTTTTAGAACCTTATGAACTTACACAGTCGCTGCAGTACCGGATCGTCCTGATTCGCTTAAATTTGCGGGAACATCTGCTATTGTTTCCTTGCTCGCACATCATTTTTGATGCTACGAGCAGTGACATCCTGCGCAGACAACTCCTTGATGAATATCATCGTCCGCAGCAGACGGCACATGCGACAGAAGAGGTGCAATACCGGGAATATGTAAACCATATCCGCCAAGGCCCTCAAGGAATCGGGGATCAGGAAATCAGCGAGCAATTCAAACTCCAGACGTTTGGTGAGAATAATGATCGTATCCACGTGCTGACCGAAGAACGCAACTATGCGGACACTACCAGATATCGTTGGGAGCTGAATTTAAGCGACATTTCAGAGCAGCACGGCGCTGCGAATATGTGGGATATTTCGCTTCAAATGGCTGTACGTTTTTTCAGCAGCTATTTCCAACTCTCTGATGTTCCGCTTTGGATTACTAATTATGGAAGACGATATGGCGACCGAAACTATTTTGGAACCGTAGGCGAGTGTATTGATCATATACCCGTTGTGCTGCAGGAAGATGACACTGAATCCTATGAAAAGAGTATCCATACCCACCTGGACTTTGCTTCACGCTATCATTTGAACTTTTTCAATCTGATCTTCAATGCTGAAATGGAGAAAGCTTACCCGATATCCAGCAGCATTTTGATAAAAGGACTTGAACAGCTGCCTATCGTATTCAACTATTTGGGTGAGGGACGAGAGGATGCAGAATTGCTCGACAATCTGCATACCGAAGGCACACAGGCCAATGTTAACAAGGTTATTTTCTTTGAGTCAGAGCATGTAGGGGATATTCTGAAAATCTCACTTACCATTCCATATCATGAGAACGACCAGTATATCCATCAAATCTTCCAGACTGCTAGTGACAGGCTCTTGAATGCTTTGACCATTTTGCAGTAAGGAGATGAAGATGTGAATCCATTGTTTAAGGATAGCCGTTTTATCCGATTTTTTGCATCTCGTACTCTTGCCAATATCGCAGACAGCATTTATTCTATCGTTCTGCTGTATTTTGTTCAGCAATCGACACAGTCGGTGGCGATGACCAGCTTCACGTATACGGCCGTATCTGCGGCGTCGATTTTCAGCTTTCTCGTGGGTCCTGTGGTGGACCGTTATTCACCGCCTTTGTTAGCCAGCATCGCCTTGTTTACGCAGGCTGTGCTCATTTTGGCCGTCCCGTTTCTCATTCAGGACGGGATGGTCAATCTGGTCGCTATCCTTGTTATTGTATTCATTGCATCCTGCTTCTCAACACTGTTTTATCCGGCCAATAGTAAAATACTGCCGCAATTGATAGGCTCGCCGGATTTGATTGTCCGGGCGAATTCCATGATTTCGTCGACGGATCAGGTTATTAATATTGTCGGATATCTGGCTGGAGCCTCGCTCATCATCGCAATGGGGATGAAAAATACTTTTTTTCTAGCCGGCGCGATGCTGTTTCTGGCAGGCTTTGTATATGTCAGGCTCAACAAGCAAATTGATGCTCCTCCGGTGGAAGACACGAACGGAAGGAGTTCGCTAAAGATCGTGTACTATCTGAACGAATTGAAAGAAGGGTATCTTTTTGTAAAACGGCACACCTTCCTGAGAATTATGCTTCCATTCTTTGCGCTGACAAACTTTTCGATGGCGATCTTGGTCATTGCCATGCCTTCTATCGCAGTATCCTATGGCTCGCCGATCTATTACAGCTTGCTGTATGTAGCCTACTTTATCGGTATTTTCATCGGTTCCTTTCTGGTCAGTGTATTGAAAAAGAACGGCATTACCATCGCGGTTTCCTGGGTAGCCATGGGATTGGCAATCTATGTCTTTTCCCTGGTGCCCGAGATGTGGATGAAGCTGCTGGCAGCTCTGTTATTAGGCATTTTTACTGGCATCATCAATGTGCTGCAAACGTCTTTGATTCAAATTATTACACCGTTGCCGTTACTGGGACGTGTTACAGCCTTTTTAAACACCTTGTCGAATGCGGCTCTGCCATTAGGGGCCTTGATTGGAGGGGCGCTAGCTTTACGGTTTTCTCTGAGTGAGGTTCTTTTTTTCAGTGGACTGATTACTGTACTATGCGGATTGATTATGTTTCTGTTTAAGGATATCCGCCAGTATCAGATTCCTTCTGGAGAGATTGGAAGAGTTGCCCCTTCCCACAATTCATAAGCCATGCATGTCAGTGCCAGGTTCTCATCATAGAACCTGGCATTTTTAGTATGTCTGGCCTCGCCATGATAAGGCTTTATCATAGACAAAGGTAAAACTATCGTTACATTTGGACACCAAAGGAGATACAAGATGGCTGAGCCTTTAAAAAATATATACACAGCGAATTTTCTTCGTTCTTTCGGTGAAAGAAGTATAAACAGCTTATAGCTGGTTTGATACCCAGGGATTTATTCTTCAAATCATGAACGAGACGTGAGATGGGCTGGAGCTAAAGAACGAATAAATCGGTATAATTTACATGTAGTATTCAGCAAACCTAAATGATATATTATTCATCCGGCCGTAAGATAGGCTGCGATGTAATGGTTCAAAAATTCAAAAGATCGTCTATGAGTTATTATTTACCAGTAGTATGAATCGCCAAAGTATGATATATTATTTATCCGGCCCAAGAAAAGCCGAATGAGAAAATTGATCTTTGAAAACTGAACAACGAGTGAGTAAAACGATTTTGTTCGCAAAATCAAACAAGAGATATTTTTATCTCGTCAGTTTCAACATGAGCTTATCGCTCTTTCTATAAACCAACTTCGGTTGGTCTTTAATGGAGAGTTTGATCCTGGCTCAGGACGAACGCTGGCGGCGTGCCTAATACATGCA
>RCUF01000198.1_pt1 | contig 27548 bp, 24 predicted proteins | sample 2166311 | NCBI WGS metagenome assembly RCUF01 (sample SAMN09932608, study PRJNA488358) | compost metagenome | feature: garden; material: soil; isolation source: compost soil in 4-hydroxybenzonitrile-enriched culture | place: Germany: Experimental Botanical Garden Goettingen | collected 2016-01-27
TCTTTTCATATTCAATACATTATGTTCAGCTCATTCTCTGCCAGCACTGGGTCAGATTTTCTGATGCCCACTGGATATGGTTACGATCGGTATACTTGCGGTAGTAGCACTCAATGTACATAATCAAAGCGAGATACAAATCGTAAAGCTTGACACGCTCAAGCTCGGATTCATTCAGATTGTGGAGACCATACCCTTCCATGAATGCCGGCGGGCGTCCCGCCAAATCTCTGAAATAATATTCCATCAGAGGGTCACCCCAGATCGCCCTCTCACAATCAATTATTCCGGTTATATGTCCATCTTCTACAAACAAATTTCCGTCCCACAAATCCCAATGCACAAGGCGAGGAGTCGTGACTTCTTTCAGGGCAGCTCTATGTTTATCAAGAAGTCCCATTATCTCCTCATCTGCTGCAGGCAACGCCAACTTGGCATCTCTGGCATCTGCGAGCAAATCACTCATCATGTCTCTAAAAACTTCCCACCAGCAAGTACCGTGCTTATCCTGTATCGCGTAATAACCAAAGATCTTTCCCGTGATATCGTTAATGAGCCGGTTATATCGGCCTAACTCCACCTCTATCTGCTCCCGTTCAAGATCCGTAAGCTGATCTTTTATCTTATTGTATGGCTGCCCTTCAAGATACTCCATAATAAAATACTCAGGCTCCACAGCAGAATTGTTGTAGTAGTATACTTCTGGAACCGGGATCACACCTGTGTTCTTCAGATGACGGAGTACATCGACCTCTGCCTCCATCATATTGCGTTCGTAACGAAGAGTTCCCCCTGCATTATGAGGTGCGACTTTAAGTACAGTCTTCATCCCGTCTTCCATCGTTAACACGTAAGCAGAATTGAACCATCCATCCTTCAGTTCAAGAGCAGAGTTCAATATTCTGGCTCCACCAAAGGCCCGTTGTACCAATTTTGCCAAATCTGAATCACTTAATTGACGTTTGATCCCGTTTTCCATTATATCTACTCCTCAAAACCCTAATATAAAGTTTCTTTTAAAGAGCACCCTCCAAAATAGATACTCCTTTACCTGGAACAGTCAGAGAACCCGATACCTTCTTACCAGTAAGAATATCCGTCTTCTCTGAGTTAATTTCAACAGTAGCCGGATCTGCGTTGTGATTAAGCAAGAACAAGTAAGACATGCCATTTTTCACGCGACGTGCAACCTCTACTCCCTCAGGTGCTGCCATTAATGGTTTAACGCCTTGTTCTTCGCACAAATTGGACAAAAATCCTATCAGGAAGGAAGGCTCAGGACTGCTTGCAACATAATAAGCATGTCCTTTACCAAATTTATTCACCGTAAGCACTGGCATACCTTTATAAAAGTCAGAACCATACTCTGCCAACACTTCGGCTCCTTCAGAGTGAATCAAGTCACAAAGCAGTCCGCATTCAAATTGTCCTTGAAGCTTGCCCCATGGCGCTTTCATCACCATCTGGTTCTTCTGATCCGGGAACAGAGCATCAATTTCCTCAGCCCAAATACCAAGAACTGAACGCAGCTCTCCAGGATAACCTCCGACGGTGACAAGATCGTTCTCGTTCACAATACCGCTGAAGAAGGTCGTCACAAATGTTCCGCCTGCAGATACAAACTGCTCAACCTTTTGTGCAAAACCAGGTTTAACCATATACATCACAGGTGCGATTACAATGTCATACTTGTTTAAGTCTTCCTCAACTGATATCATATCAGTTTCGATATGAAGCTTAAAGAGAGCATCATAATATTTATGAGCTTCATGTTCGTAATTCAGGGCAACTGACGGGCCGCTTGACAGATCGGTAGCCCAACGATTTTCCCAATCATAAACGATTGCAACTTTTGCCTCTGTGCGAGCATCAAGCAATTTATCGGATAGCCCAACAAGCTCACGGCCCAATTCAGCACATTCACGGAATACCCGGGTATGCTCGTGACCCACATGCTCAATGACTGCCCCATGATACTTCTCACATGCCCCGATAGAACGACGCAGTTGGAAGAACATCACGGTATCCGCACCACGGGCTACTGCTTGATAACTCCATAGACGCATAACGCCTGGACGCTTTAGGGAATTATATGCTTGCCAGTTCTGCTGACTAGGTGTTTGCTCCATAAGCATAAAGGGTTGGCCGCTCTTAAGGCCACGCATAAGATCATGTGCCATTGCTGTACGGCTTACAGGGGTATCCAGTGAAGGATAGTTATCCCACGAGACAACGTCCATATATTTTGCCCATTCAAAATAATCAAGCTCAGGGTAAAAGCCCATTAGGTTAGTAGTTACAGGAATGTCAGGAGTGTGCTTTTTAAGCTCTTCATATTCCAATTTGTAGGCTTCCAGCAGACTATAGGATTGAAAGCGACGATAATCTATGGAAATGCCTTGGAAATTGGTGCGATTGCCGTTCCATTCTTCACTCAGCTCATTAGGAACTACAACCTCATCCCAATCGTAGAAAGTATGACCCCAGAAACGTGTATTCCAAGCGCGATTAAGATTATCCAGAGTGCCGTAACGTTCCTTCAGCCACACCCGGAAAGCTTTGGCACAGTTGTCGCAATAGCAATAGCCGCCATATTCATTGGAAACATGCCAAATCAAAAGACCTGGGTGATCCTTATAACGTTCAGCCAGCTTACCTGCCAATTTAGCAGAATATTTCAAATAGGTTGGTGAGTTCGGACAAGAGTTGTGGCGCCCGCCAAATGTGCGTTTTCTGCCTTGAACGTCTACGCGAGTCACATCTGGATATTTTTTCGCCATCCATGCCGGATGAGCTCCTGTACTAGTTGCAAGACACACATAAACGCCACTCTTGTACAACCGATCCATCGTCTCATCCAATGCCGAGAAATCATAAGTAACCTCATCCGGCTGAATCAAAGCCCAAGAAAATACATTAATCGTCGCTACATCGATGCCGGCAAGCTTGAACATGCGTTCGTCCTCGCTCCACACCTCTGAATCCCATTGCTCAGGATTATAATCCCCACCGTACCATATTTTTGGCAGTTTATCATTTATCACTGTTAGCACATCCTTTAACAATATAATTATATTTCCATTGTAAAACGAATTTATCTCCCTATATATATAATATTCATGATAATATATATAATAATATGGAACTAAAAAGGAGAGGGATTATACAAGTGCAGGCATCCCGACGATTTGTCTTTTCACCTTCCGGAAATTCACACCTTCCTCTTATCGTTGAAAGTATCGGCTTTAACCCAAACCAAGAGCCCATAGATCGTCCAGAAGGATATCCATGGTATCATTGGATCGGAACGGCTGAAGGAGAGGGAAAACTCTCATATGGTAATGAGAATTTTATTTTATCAGCGTACAGCGGTGTGTTGCTTCCACCTGGCATGCCTCATTCATATAGAGCCTCAACCAACAAAACCTGGGAAACGTATTATATAACCTTTGGCGGTGATGCCGCCAATCATATTTTGGACGGATTTGCTATTCGCGACGTTACGTATTTCCGCTGGGAGCCTGATTCCCCTATCATTCCTTTGCTTAGCAGCATGCTGAAGCAGCTTGAACAAGGACTAGACCTGTTCGGATTGGAAACCTCTACAGATACTTATCTTTTTCTCGGGTTGCTTAGCAAATACGGACAAATTAGCAACATATCCGTAACACGCACTACGGAGAAATTAGCACCGCTCATTCGCTGGATGGAGGATCACTACGGCAATCCAGACATCGGACTGCATGATCTTGCTCAAGTGCTTGACGTATCGTCAAGGCATTTAAGCAAGCTGTTTCAGAGTACGTTTGGACTGTCTCCCTACGCATATCTTGTCCATTTACGCATGAACAAAGCCAAAGAACGACTAGCCAGCAATCCTGAGCTTACCGTGTCATCCATTGCCAGCGAAACGGGATTTCGCGATGCCAGTCATTTCGTGGCTACATTTCGCAGGCATACAGACATGACTCCACAGCAATTTCGCAGGCTGCATTAGATTATTACATCACGGTTTGGTTAGAAGACGCGTTACCCTCAGCGGTAATACATGTCACTTTCGGGAAACTGTTTGACTAGTTATCCAATGAAACGACATAAGTTGATCGGGTTAGCAGAGTGTTGACATAGCTGTAAGCTTTTTCTCCATCTCCCAATCGGGCATACATATTGATTAACCAGGCGCAGCCTCCGCAAAATTCTCGTTCCATTCCAGCAGTCGTCCATCTAACTACCTTATAAAGCGAAGATCCCCTTTTGACTAGAAAACTAGAAAAGGGGATCTCCGAACCTGTTGAATAAACAACACTAGGTTAGCATTAAATTATTCGGTTGCTGTGAGCAATGAAGTTATTTCAAAGTGATTTGCAGTTCAACCTGACCACTGAATGCCGGAACTTCGATCACACCGTTATTGTTCAAATTTCCTCCCTCAGCAGACTGAGTTTCCCCCATACCATGAAGGGATACTTTGAACGCTTTACCTGCTCCTTCAGCTTTAAGGGACACTTTGGAGCCTTCACGAACCGCTGTAACAGTCAGATCTGTTTCACCGTTAACGTTACGAACTGTACGTGTTACTTGAACGCCCTCTTGTAAACTGTATAGACCAATATCTACACCATCAGCAAAGTCATAGTCAGGACGAAGGTCATTTGCGCCAAGAGCCAGAATAGAGTTTTGACGAACGAACAATGGCAAGCTCATAAAATCATAGGTTTCTTTACGCCATTTACCACCTTCTACTGTCTCACCACTCAAGAGATGGGTCCATGTTCCTTCCGGCAAGTAATAGGATACTTCGCCGTCTTCACTAAATACAGGTGCAACAAGCAAGGAATCACCCAGCATATATTGACGATCAAGCATTTCACTAGCCGGATCGTTAGGAAATTCGAGCAGCATCGAACGCATGCTTGGAACACCTGCTTCAGAGGCTTCAACCGCTGTATCAAACAAATACGGCATCAATTGACATTTCAGCTTAGTGAAATAGCGCGTAACATCAACAGCCTCATCATCATACAACCAAGGCACACGATAGGACGTACTGCCATGCAGACGGCTGTGACTGGACAGAAGACCAAATTGCAGCCAACGTTTGAATACATGGGCAGGAGCTGTGTTCTCGAAACCGCCGATATCATGACTCCAGAAGCCAAAGCCGGACATACCTAGTGACAAGCCTCCACGAAGGCTCTCCGACATGGACTCATAATCTGCGTAGCAATCTCCGCCCCAGTGAACAGGGAACTTCTGACCACCAACAGTAGCTGAACGTGCGAACAATGCAGCTTCGTTCTTGCCCAGTTTTTCTTCGAGCACCTCAAATACTACTTTGTTGTATAGATAAGTGTAGTAATTGTGCATTTTCACAGGGTCGGAACCGTCATAATAGACAACATCTGTAGGAATACGTTCGCCGAAATCAGTCTTAAAGCTGTCAACACCCATATCTACCAATTCACGAAGATAACCTGCGAACCATTCGCATGCCTCTGGATTAGTAAAGTCGACGAGCGCCATACCCGGCTGCCACAAATTCACTTGATATACATCGCCATTAGGTTTTTTCACGAGATAACCTTTTTGTTTACCTTCTTCAAACAAACGGGAGCGTTGACCAATATAAGGGTTGATCCATACGCAAATTTTCAGTCCTTTTTCTTTGAGACGTGTGAGCATACCTGCTGGATCCGGGAATACTTCTTCATCCCATTTAAAGTCAGTCCAGTGGAATCCCTTCATCCAGAAGCAGTCAAAATGGAATACGTGCAGTGGCAAATCTCTTTCAGCCATTCCATCTACAAATGAATTTACAGTTGCTTCATCGTAGTTGGTTGTGAAAGAAGTTGTCAGCCACAGACCAAAAGTCCAAGCTGGTGGTAATGCTGGTTTACCTGTCAAATCAGTATATTTCTTTAATACATCCTTTGGCTCAGGTCCATCGATTACAAAATACTCGAGTGATTCGCCTGGTACGCTGAATTGTACTTTTTTAACTTTTTCAGAAGCTACTTCGTAAGAAACAGCACCCGGATCGTTTACGAATACACCATAGCCTTTATTTGTAATGTAGAAAGGAATGTTTTTGTAAGCTTGCTCGGAGCTTGTGCCTCCGTCTTTATTCCAAATATCAACAACTTGTCCATTCTTCACGAAGGATGTGAAGCGTTCACCCAGACCATATACCCATTCACCTACGCCAAGATCAAGCTCTTCACGCATATAGATGCTTCCACCGGCTTCAGATACATGAGCCATCGATTTAGCTGTACTTCCGGTAATCCGTTTTGAACCGCGGAAGAAATCTACAGACCATTTTTCGCCTTTGTTAATGCGAACGCTCAGATCACCGCTTTTCAGTTCAGCGTATTCATCGTTTTCTGTAATGACCGCATGATCACCACTTGATGCCAGTTCAAAAGAAGGACCATGATCTACAACACCATCAAAATGAATGAGCTTAACGCCAATAACTCCAGGCAATGGGGAATGAAATTTTACAGTCAACAAAGTTGTATTTATCATATCGCCACGACCACGAATTGGTGTAGTTGAAGCTGAAGCAATCAAAGCATTGTTACTAGCTACAAAATCATAAGCTTGAACGGCGCCGGAAATCGTAAATCCTTCACGAACCAGCCAGTTGCCATCAGTAAATTTCATGGATTAATACCGCCTTTCGAAACCATTGTTTTGTGATAGAAAACGTTCTATACTTGCATTATACTGATATCAATAAAAACAAACTAACATAATTAAGCGATTTTATAACATAATTTTGATGAGGTGATGCCATATGGACCAGGCTCTTCGACGCTCTCTGAAAGAAATCAAAAATCATGGTGATGATCGTCTCCCTTTTGGAACCTATTGGTACCGTTACGGACCAGGCGAGCATGTCGTGGACGCCCACTGGCATGATGAAGCAGAAATCTTCTATTGTATAGAAGGGGAGACCTTGTTTCAGGTTGATACAGATTATTATCCGCTTGCTGCGGGCGAAGCAGTGTTTATAGATGGCGGCGATTTACATGCTGGTCATGCTTACGGTACTGAAGGCTGTTCATTTTTCTCCTTTGTTTTTGATACTAATTTGCTCGCAAGTGCGCATTATGATGCGGTTCAGGAAAATTTAATTCTACCGCTGCAAGAAAGGAAGGCAACCTTTCCTCGTATTATGAGACAGAATGAAGATTATGAAATCGAACTGCTAAATCATATTACTTCTATTATGAAAAGCTGCAGCGACAAGCTTCCCGGATTTGAAGGAGCCGTAAAGGGTCATCTATTTCTTATGCTGTCTGAAATCACCGCCGCACAAAAAACATGTAATCGAATTTCAAACAACCGAAATGAGAACTCCAAAATAGAACGTCTTAAAACAGTAATTCAATACATTCAGCACAATTATCACAATCCGATCAGGCTATCTGAGCTTGCTGCACTAGTTCCAATGAGTGAAGGGCAGTTTTGCCGCTTCTTTAAATCAATGACTAGGCAGACGCCGATGGATTATATTAATTCCTATCGCATTCGCCAGGCCATTGAATTGCTTAGAGAACCTGATCGCAAAATATCAGGCATTGCTTTAGAAGTTGGCTATGATAACATCAGTTATTTCATAAGGGTATTCCGTAAAATAATGAGCTGCTCTCCTTCAGAATTCCGCAAAAGATTAAATGAGCAGATGAAAGCTTGACTCGTAACGACCAGACAACCCTGTAATCGTAGAAGATACCGTGTTAAAACTCTAATAAGCTTTCTCCACGCTATCATATCGCGCTATAAAAATATCGAATTCGACAAACCCGAGGTTCATGCCCGAGTTCTTCGAAAATTCATGCAAAAGTGCATCTTCTCGCTACGCTATAAGCTGGTCTCGCAAAATTCCAGCAAAAGTGCAGGCTTTTATATCCCGATCAGATATTCCGTGGCTAGAACGATTAATTTCCTGCACTTTTGCAGTTTTTCGGCTGCACGGAGCAAATTTCATACAAAAAGCCTGCACATTTGCAGGCTTTCCCTAATACACAGGCTTGAGTAAATAACCGTCTGCCCGCTCAGCAATTGCTTTTTTGGCGGAATCAAAATTATTCTGTTCATTTATTGCACTATTTTAATGTTCAAGAAAAAATCGCCTGGCAACAAGCCAGACGACCCTTTTATAGAATTTATTCCTAGGCAACAACTCCGTCCTTAACCGGTACGTCAAAATTCGGAGTGCCATCTTCGTTCCATCCAAAAACCTGTGCTCTAGTATGACGATTTGGATCATAAAGCGGGTCACCGACGATCTCCCTGTAATTGCGTGCATGATATACAATTACGTCCTGCCCATCTTCAGATACCGTAAAGCTGTTATGCCCCGGCCCATATTGACCTGTCTCTTCGTTAGTTCCAAATACGGGTTGTGCAGATTTTATCCATGAATTTGCGTCCAGAAGATCCGCGTTCTCAGCAGCAGCCAGCAAGCCCATGCAATAGTTGAAGTCTGTAGCACTTGCCGAGAAGGTAATAAATATCCGTCCATTACGTTTTAATACAGCAGGACCTTCATTTACTTTAAAGCCGATAATCTCCCAATCATATTCCGGTGTAGTGATCATCACTTGCTCTCCTGTCAAAGTCCACGGATTGCTCATTTTGGAAATGTACAGGTTGGAATTGCCCGGAATGTCCGGATCTTTCTGTGCCCACACATAGTAAAGATCACCATTATGCTGAAACGTGGTTGCGTCCAGTGCAAAAGATTCCCAGCGAGTTCGGACTTGTCCCTTCTCCACCCAAGTGCCCTCCAGTGGATTCTCTGACTCATTCTCAAGTACATACATCCGATGATCAAACAATCCATCCTGTGTCTCTGTCGTTCTAGCAGCAGCAAAGTAAATGTACCACTTACCATCGATATAGTGAATTTCAGGAGCCCAGATGTTGGCGCTAAGCGGACCTGTCTCATATTTTCTCCACGCCACCGCTGGAACAGCATCCTTCAAGCCTTGAATGGTGGTCGATCTGCGCACTTCGATCCGGTCATATTCCGGTACGGAAGCGGTGAAATAATAATATCCGTCCGGATGCTTATATATCCATGGATCAGCTCTTTGCTCCACTACAGGATTGATATATCTTCTATTAACATCCATGTCTAAATCTCCTCTCACTAACTCCATCTTGAGCCTGTCGGAAATGGACAAGTAGACTCTGCAAGCTTAGCTCTGACAGCGACAAGACAGCCGCAATGACGGCAGGTTGTCTCATATTGCAGGGCATTGCAGCTTTGACATTGCTCCATCCGTGCCATATAATCCTGATCCGAAGAAATCTCTCTGCCTCGGATCGCAATTTCGATTAGACGTTCCAGCTTCTCCGGTGTCACTCTTACACTCTCCGCGCAGCCTTTGCAGCCTTCCAAACGTGTTAGCATACTGTCCCCTATGTCAGCTTCAGTACGACAACCGATGCCGGTGGCAATACAAAATTCAGTTCTCCATCCCGCAGCGTTACATCCATAAATTTCACCGGAGCAACCTCTTCAGGACGATCGAATGTGTTATGAGCATTTAGAGAAGAGTGCGTAAGAATTTGGCCGGATACTTCCTTGCAAGCAAAATCATCGATATGACAACTTACCGAAGTACTTACTGCATGATGCAGGTTACAAGCTGATATATGAATAATGCCGTCTACATTTTTGGATGCGGATACACTTAATTGCGGTATCGTCTGTGAACCATGCTTATACATCGGACTTTCAAAAGAAAGCTCAAGAAGCTCTGCATCCTGATGTACTTGATACATATCGAACACATGATACGTTGGCGTCAGAAGCATACGATCGCCTTCAGTCAGCACCATTGCCTGTAGCACGTTAACGACTTGAGCGATGTTTGCCATCTTCACCCTTTTACTGTAATTGTGGAAAATGTTCAGGTTTATGCCTGCAATCAGTGCATCACGAAGACTATTTTGCTGATACAGGAATCCCGGGTTAGTTCCAGGCTCTACATCATACCAGCCGCCCCATTCATCTATAATGAGTCCAACTTTACATTCCGGATCGTATTTATCCATAATTTTAGAGTGCTTTACAATCAATTCTTCCATATACAAAGTATTTTTCATCGTGGCGAACCATTCATCTGCTCCAAACTCTGTTGAGGAGCCTTTACTGCCAAACCAATTTCCAGTAGGCAATGTATAGTAATGCAAGCTGAGACCATTCATCAATCCTGCAGCCTCGCGCATAAGAACCTCTGTCCAGTGATAGTCATCTGTATTAGGCCCACACGCTATTTTGTATACCCTGTTGTCGCCGTAATTTCGAACATAAGTAGAGTAGTGACGATACAAATCAGCATAATATTCAGGTCGCATGTTCCCGCCGCAGCCCCAGTTTTCGTTGCCCACTCCAAAAAATTGCAATTTCCAAGGATTTTCCTGCCCATTTTGCTTACGCAGGTTAGCCATCGGGGATTCCCCGTCGAATGTCATATATTCAACCCACTGCTGCATTTCCCGAACAGTACCGCTGCCCACGTTGCCACTAATGTATGGTTCAGTATCTAGCAGTTCACATAATCTCAGAAATTCATGAGTACCGAAGTGATTGTTCTCCTCTACTCCGCCCCAGTTGTTGTTGATCATTCTTGCCCGTTCTGATTTCGGACCTATACCATCCTCCCAGTGATATTCATCTGCAAAACAGCCGCCCGGCCAACGAAGCACAGGTATGTTCAATTGTTTGAGTGCTTCCAGCACATCTTTGCGATAACCTTCCACGTTCTCGATCGGGGAATCCTCCCCAACCCAAATCCCTTCGTATATACATCTGCCCAAATGCTCGGCAAATTGTCCGTACAAGTACCGACTGATCGTACCATTTGTTTTTGCTGCATTAAGATTTATTTTTACCATATTAAAACCCTCACTCTCCACTCTTTATATCTATCATTATCATTAACATTGCATATCAGCCTTTAACCGCACCAGCCGTCATCCCGTCGATGAAGTACTTCTGGAACGCAACGAACAGAATAAAGATGGGCAAAATCGAGAAAAACGAACCTACAATAAGCAAGTCATAGTTGTTTCCATAAGGAGTAAGCAAAGTTTTGAGTCCAATTGGCAGTGTGTATTTATTGGAATTGCTCAGAACCATGAACGGCCAGAGGAAGTTGTTCCAGCTGTTCATCCCGTTCAGAATGGCCATGGCTGCAAAAGACGGCTTCATCACAGGCAAAATCAAACGAATGTAAATACCGTATTCAGAAGCGCCATCTACACGACCTGCAGAAATAATTTCCTTTGGAATTCCGCTGAGATACTGTCTAAAGAAGAAGATGGTAGCCGCACTCGCGATCCCCGGCAAAATAATTGCAGAATAGGAGTTCATGAGTCCAATGTTATATGTCAGCGTGTAAAGCGGAAGCAGCAAAATTTCAAAAGGAACCATCATAATCAAGAGAACACATATAAAAAGGAAGTTTTTTCCCTTAAATTCGTATGCAGAAAACCCATAGGCCACTGTAGCGCTTATAATCAAGGTCAGAGCGACCTGAACAACCGTAAGCAATACAGAGTTGAAAAACCATGAAAAGTAAGAGTGCTCGCCAGTAAACAAATAAGCAAAATTATCAAGGCTCATTGCTGAAATGTCGAAGCGCAAATTCAGGCCATAACGGATGAGATCCTCACCAGGCTTAAACGAAGCAATTGTAACAGCGTAGAATGGAATGAGTACAAGAACACAGATGATCGCAAAAAATATGAAGAGGACTATTTTTATCGCTGTTTCTTTTTTCATGATTAATCCTCCTTCTTAAACATTCCGGAGAATGCCAGCTGCGTCAAATTGATAATCATCGTTATAGCAAGCAGCACAATACCGACAGCTGCCGCATAACCCAGATTGTTCTTCTCAATACCTTGACGGTACAAGTAACCCACGATCGTAAGACCGATATTTTTAGGAGAATTGTTACCATTCCACAGCATCATACTCTCGATAAACATCGCGAGCCCGGCATAGATACTAATAGTAAGAACATAGATCGTTGTTGGCTTAAGCAACGGCATCGTAATTCTCGTAAATTGCTGGAATTTGGACGCACCGTCAATCGAAGCAGCTTCGTAGTAATCCTCTGAAATATTTTTAAGTCCGGATAGGAAATACAGCATGTTAACCCCGGTCCATCTCCATGTTGCCAGTGCTACCAAAGCGATATATCCAGTAATCTGACCTTTCAGAAATTTAACCGGATCAATCCCGAACATTCCAAGAATGCTATTAATCAAAGATCCTTCCATTTCACCGAACATGAGACGGAAAATCGTACCTGCAACTACAACCGACGTAAGCGCCGGGAAAAAGAAGGAGGATTTAAAAAACTCTCTGCCCCACATGAATTTACTGTTAATCAAAACAGCGAACAGCATCGGGAACGGGATCAAAATCGCCAACGTAAGCACCATATATATTGCACTGTTAATAACCGCTTTTAGGAAAACTGTATCCCCCATCAGCTTCGTATAGTTATCAAAGCCAATCCACTGTGCTTCCTGTCCTAACGTCATTTTCTGAAAACTCATCGTGAGAGAGCTACCTAATGGATACGCCCAGAAAATAAGAAAAACCAATATGAATGGCAGCACAAACACGTAAGGAGCGACCTTTTGTGAGTACAGAAATCTTTTTATCATAGTCTCCTACCCCTTTTTTGGAAGAGAGCTACTCTATCAGAGGTTAAAGAGTAGCCCCTCGGTTTTCGTACATGCGTACTTATTTCAATTCCTGTTCGATTTGTGCCTGAGCATCATTGAGTGCTTTCGTGACGTCTTTGCCATCCTCAAAAATTTCGTTCAAGGTCACAGTGCAGAACACGTTATTGATTGTAGGAGATGCGGAGGTTGATTTGATCATTTGAATCTCGTTCTTAATTTCGTTCAAGACATCAAACGGGTTGTTCACAAAGTATTTAACGAATTGGTTATCCGGATTGTGAGTTACTTCTTCCATATTCCAAACGTCCATATTTAATGGGTCAAAACCAAGGGTATTCCAGATTTCGATGTTAGCATCAACAGTTAATTTCGAAAAAGCAAGGAAATCCTTAGCCAATTGAATGTCTTTAGCAGTCTTAGTTACAACAGTACCCGTACCGCCACCACCAACAGATCTTGGCATTCCTTTTTCAATTACAGGGATTGGAGCAATTGCGATTTTGCCAGACAGCTCACCCATATAGTTCGTGTATCTGGACATTTGCCAGAGCGGCATGAAAGCAGTTACATAGTTTCCTGCATTAAATTCACCGTAAGCTTCCTCTGTATCCGGTTGTCCACCGGCAATCGTTGCGATTACGTTGTTATCTTGGAGGTCTTTAAGAAGAGTAAGAGCTTTAACCATTGCTTCTGAATTTACGATTGGATTGCCGTCATCATCTGTAAAGTCAGCACCTTGTTGTGCGAGTAATTGAGAAATTTGCCATGTTGCAAATGTATCAGCTGTTCCCATATATTTGCCTGTTTTTTCATAGACCTTGATACCTGCTTGCTTGAAGTCTTCCCAAGTTACGATATCTTTATAGTTCACACCGGCTTCTTCGAGGATTTCGGTATTGTAAAAAGCTACTGAAGCACCAACGTGATAATCAATTCCGTACGTCGTACCATCTTTACTGTAAAGATCAACTCTCGATTGAACCAGAGTGTCTCTGTAAGGGTCAACTACATCGTTAAGCGGTTCTAGTTGCGGTTCACCTTTCAAGAAGTCAGGAAATTTACCAAGCTCGATATCCGCAATGTCAGGAGCGCCTACGCCGGTTTGAACAGCGATAGATAATTTGTTATGCATATCGTCATACGGCATTACAGTTACGTTTAGCTTAATTTGACGATCCGGATTAGCTTCATTCCATTTTTTCAGCATTTTCTCAAAATGTTGTCCATGCAATTCTACAAATGTCCAGTAGGACAATTCTGTTGCACTTTCACCTGCTCCGCCATCGAGAACGGAGGTTTCCCCGCCTGCGTTTCCTGAGGATGATTTACCTCCTCCGCAGCCCCACAACACTGTTGCCATTGTAAGTACCAGTAACATGCTTAACCATTTTTTCATACTTGACCCTCCCACGTTTTTATTTGTTTTGATAAAACTTTTTCAAACGTATAACATTCCAGGAAGCTTTGGATAACCGGGCATTAACGAATCCATCCCGACATTCCGCCCCTCCTTTAGAATGAGGTTTGACCTTCTCCTCTGCCGCGGTATTAACCGCTTTCAAATCATCATTTTCAAGTACGATATGCTCTACCAGCTGGTACCCTTCGAAGCTGCGAACATCACAATTCAGATCAAGTGCCTCGTTCAAATTGCGATTGACAGCGAAGATCGTTACTTCTTCCTCCGCTTCGTTATATACAACCGCACTGTCCAGATACGGAACATCCGTATAGTCCTGTGCATCATAAACCGGTGAATCAACGATCGGTTGAAGCGATATCCCCCGACCAAATACGGATGCATGGAGATAAGGGTAGAAAATCGTCTGCTTCCAGGCTCTGCCTCCGTTCTCCGTCATGATCGGTGCAATAACGTTGACTAATTGAGCCAGACAAGCCATCTTTACACGATCTGCATGACGTAGAAGTGTTATTAGCATGCTTCCGACAAGAAGCGCATCCTCAAAGTTGTAGTTATCCTCAAGCTGCGGTGGAGCAATACTCCAAGGCTCGATAGCTTGATCCGCTGCGTTGGAGTGAAACCATACATTCCATTCATCAAAGCTGAGATTCATCGTTTTCTTGCTGCGCTTTTTCGCTTTGATATAATCGCACGTTGCTGTAACTGTACGGATAAAGTGCTCCATATCCATCGTTCTGGCCAAATAATTTGCTGAATCTCCATCTCTGTTGCCATAGTATTGATGCAAGGAAACATAGTCAGCAACCTCATAAGTATGATCGAGTGTAACCGCTTCCCATTCCGGGAAGGTAGGCATTGCTGTATTTGAGCTTCCGCAGGATACAAGCTCGATATCCGGATCTACCAGACGCATTGCTTTAGCGGTTTCATATGCTAATCTGCCGTATTCTACAGGTGTCTTCTGCCCAATCTGCCAAGGTCCATCCATCTCATTGCCGAGACACCAGGTCTTTACACGATGTGGCTGTTCATGTCCATGACTGCGTCGCAAATCGCTCCAGTAGCTTCCCCCGGGATGATTGCAATATTCCAAAAGATTTCTTGCTGCGTCTACTCCACGGGTTCCCAGATTTACTGCCATCATCACTTCAGAGCCGACGCCTTTGGCCCATTCCATAAACTCGTTAGTCCCTACATAGTTGGGTTCTATTGTTCTCCATGCCAGTTCCAGCCGCTTAGGCCTATTATTTAGCGGACCTACACCGTCTTCCCAGTTATATCCTGATACGAAGTTACCCCCAGGGTAACGTATTATCGGCACTTGGAGTTCTTTAATCAACTGCTTTACATCTTCTCTAAAACCTAAACTGTCTGCAGCAGGATGGGTTGGCTCATAGATGCCCCCATAAACTGCCCGGCCCAAATGCTCTATGAATGAACCATATATCCGTCGATCCACTTCAGCGATTTTAAATGCTTTATCTACGACCATTCTTGCTCTAGGTGTCCCTGATGCCAAGATCATCACCATCCATTTCAAGTGTTTTTGATTTGAAATTACTCTAGTGAATCCGTTTACATTTTTAAAATACCATATGTGATGATCTTTTGTAAACAAAAATCTAAATCTTTTTATATTTTTATAAAACAAATTATTTTTTTCACAAAATAACCTGATATTCCTTTAGATTATAGCTATTAATAAAAATTTAAAGATGATTTAATTTCACATAATTTCAAAATAATTTGACTATTTTTACTTTCAGCCTTTATAAAACGCATCATTTGGTTTATGATAATCTAAAATAAATATACGGAATAAAATGAAGGAGGTAAATTTCATGATATACATAAAAGATCTAATGAGCGGCATCCATATTTTCAAAGCATTAAGCTCTGAAGTAAGAGTTCGCATTATTGAATTGTTAGCTAAAAATCAGTCACTTAACCTGAACGATCTCGCTAATGAACTGAATTTAAGTAACGGTGCAATTACAATGCATATCAAAAAACTTGAGGAAAGTGGACTTATCGATATTAATACCACTGTGGGAAAACACGGTATTCAAAAAATTTGTTATCTAAACAAAGATAAGCTCATGATCGATTTGAAAAGCAGTACTACTGAAAATCTGTATGAAGTAGAAATTCAGGTAGGCCATTACAGCAATTACCAGGCTTTACCGACCTGCGGGCTTGCAACTAAACAAAGTATCATTGGCGATTTTGATGATCCTCGTTATTTTGCTGACCCACAGCGGATCGATTCTGAAATCATCTGGCTTGCTGAGGGTTTTCTGGAATATCGGGTTCCTAACTACCTTAAACCTAATCAGTCCTTCCGCGAAATCCAATTCTCTATGGAATTAGGATCTGAGGCGCCGGGATATTGCGAGGTATATCCATCTGACATTTACTTCTATCTCAATGGAGTTGAAATCGGATATTGGACCAGCCCGGGTGATTTTGGCGATATCCGCGGCACGTTCAACCCGGACTGGTGGCCGCCTCACTTGAATCAATACGGAATGCTAAAACTCATTCGTATTAATCATGAAGGCAGTTTTATTGATGGATGCCGCATTTCTGACGTAACTCTGGATCAAATCCAGCTTGATTACAAAAGTGAAATGACACTCCGCATCGCAGTAACTGACAAATCAGCCAACAAACGTGGACTAACGATCTACGGCAAAAATTTTGGCAACTACAGTCAGGACCTATTGGCCCGCGTCCTTTATGACGTACATGAGGTTAAGAGTTGCCCGCCATGCTAAGACTAAGCTTCATTTAATAATCTGAGCAAGGTATGACGATTGAGTCTGACATTGTGAGCTTCTTTCAGACTTTGCTTAAATAAATTATCATCTATCCCGAGTTCCTCCAGACTGGAGGGTCCACCCGCTTGCTTCAGAAGCTCACGAATGTTCTCTTCAGAAGGCATGTTGGTGATCCAAGCCGATATCTGCTCATGATACTGATCCCATTGCTCTGGCTTAGCGTCCGGGAATTCTCCCCGATCTATCGCATCGTGATAGAGACGTGATATTTCGGCACACGCTACGCCTACTTTGGCTCCATGCAGCAACGCTCTGTGGCCACGCCGCAAATATTCCATTTCCCAATAATGGGATACATGATGTTCTGCTCCTGAAGCCGGATGTGATTGTCCGAACATCAGCATGGCTATGCCGGATTCAACCAGTGCCGTCATCAATACTCGTATGCCTTCTTCCGTGCGTTTGCCGATTACTTCTGCATGCTTCACACAGGATTGAAGCGCCTGTTCCGTAATAAGCGCGACCCGTTCGTTGTAAGGCTCTCCCGCTGTAAGATGCGAAAACTTCCAATCGAACAGCGAGGTATATTTACCAAGCATATCTCCAAAACCAGCTGCTACGAGACGTTGTGGAGCCTTCTTCAAAATGTCCAGATCAGCGAAGATTGCTACAGGTGGAACAGCCGGTATCGTCTTCTTGATGCCGCGAATTATCAGAGGCGCTCCTGCTGAGGTAAAGCCATCCACAGAAGGAGCGGTTGGTACTGAGATAAAAGGAATGCCGCATTGATGACTTACGAAACGCACGATATCGTGAATCGTGCCCGAGCCGACAGCTACAATTGCATCGCTTATCCCCGTCTCCAGCTCAAGCATTAATTGCACCAAAGTTGCCTCATCGGCTACGACATCCCCCGTCTCATTCGGTGTCAGCTCACACAATGTAAACTCAATACCAGCTACCTTTAAAATAAATGCAAGTTCTTTTCCAGCTGCTTCATACGTGTTATCGTCAACAGCTACTACAAGTCTTTTAAATTGACGCTCCTGCACATAGGGCACTACTTGACGTATTGCACCGGGTTCTAATATAAGCCGCTCAAATAAAGATTCTGCCTCTAGACCAACACCCATACCGATCCCTCCTTTAGATTTTGACTGTGTGCCGCACCTAAAGTGAAGTTACTCGGTCGATTTTTTAATACTTTTAAGCCGTTTCATAACATCATTTTCGCCACGGCCGAAGTAATCGTGCAGCTTGCTGTATTCCTTATACAAGCGGTCATATAGCTCTACATTTTCTGGAATCGGCTTGAATGTCTCTTCCTTCACACGAGCCATTTTCTCTGCCGCATCGATGATCGTATCGTAACCACCAGCTGCTTCCCCTGCTGCTACTGCAGCAAACATTGCCGCACCAAGTGCAGGTGTCTGTTTGGAATCGGCAACAAAAATTTCGCGGTTGGTCACATCAGCGTAAATTTGCATCAATAGACGGTTCTTTTGCGGAAGGCCCCCGCAAGCATAAAGCGCATCAACTGTCACTCCGTTGGAGTGGAAAGCATCTACGATTTTCCGTGTTCCGAATGCGGTAGCTTCAAGTAAAGTTCGATATACCTCCTGTGGCTTGGTCAACAATGTCATGCCAAGAATCATACCCGTCAAATCAGTATCAACCAGTACCGAGCGGTTGCCGTTCCACCAATCCAGCGCCAGAAGCCCAGTCTGACCCGGCTTAAATGCCGAAGCTTCTTTTTCCAGCCACTGGTGAACACCGATCCCTTCTTTTGCAGCCTCTTCTTTCACATAACCCGGAAGCGACTCCTCTACATACCATTCAAAAATATCACCTACAGCTGACTGACCAGCCTCATAACCATATAATCCTGGAATAATTCCGTCTTCCACGACACCGCACATGCCTTCGACCTGCTTTTCCTCCGTGCCAAGCAGCATGTGGCAAATCGAGGTTCCCATCGCCATAACCAGCTTGCCCGGAGTGACTACACCAACGGCCGGAACAGCGGCATGTGCGTCTACATTGCCTACAGCTACTGCAATACCAGATGTAAGCCCCATCATTTCAGCCATTTTATCGGTTAAACCGCCCGCATTGGAGCCCAGAGAAATAACATCTCCACGCAGCTTAGTCTCTGTCAAATCCTCCAACCTTGGATCCAGCGCTTTAAAATATTCTTTGCCTGGATAACCTTCCTGCTTGTGCCAGATTGCTTTGTATCCCGCCGTACAGCTGTTGCGAACGATGGAGCCCGTCATTTGCGAGATCACCCAATCGGTTGCTTCCAGGAACATATCAGCGCGCTCATAGATTTCAGGAGCCTCGTCTAATATTTGCCATACCTTGGCTATCATCCACTCGGATGAAATTTTCCCTCCATATCGCGGTAAAAAGGCTTCCCCACGTTCAGCAGCAATCTTATTTATCTTATCTGCCTCAGGTTGTGCTGCATGGTGCTTCCAAAGCTTCACCCAGCTATGTGGATTGTGGATGTACTCGCTGTTGAAGCATAGCGGCTCACCTTGCTCATCAATCGGCAGCATCGTGCAGGCCGTAAAATCGATTCCGATCCCGATCACATCCGCTGCGTCGATACCTGATTGAGCAATAACTGCTGGAACAGATCTTCTCAGCACTTCCAAATAATCATCCGGATGCTGCAAAGCCCAGTCGTGCTCAAGCTTGATACCGGAATCAGGCAAGCGCTCATCAATGACGTGGTGCGGGTAAGGAGTCACATGATCCGCAACCTCACGCCCGTTCGACAAATCTACGAGTACCGCTCGACCCGATTGTGTTCCATAGTCTACACCAATGGTATATTTAGTAGCCAAATGAGTTCCCTCCTTGATAGATAATTCATATATTGTACGTACAAGTTAGTGCAAAAAAGTACCTACTTTTGTCCGTAATATGCGTTAACCCCGTGCTTGCGTAAAAAGTGACGATCCAATAACGTCTGATCCATGGATGGCGTGTCTGAATTAATTTGGAGCATTCGTGCGCTGATCTTGGCTACCTCTTCAAGTACTACAGCGTTATGCACGGCTTCATGTGCATCCTTGCCCCATACGAACGGTGCATGGGAATGAACGAGAACGCCTGGAACCTGATCCGGGTCCAAATCTGCAAACCGCTCAACAATCACATTCCCTGTCTCAAGCTCATAAGCGCCTTCAATTTCTTCTCTTGTCATCGCTCTAGTCACTGGTATTTCACCGTAAAAATAATCCGCATGCGTTGTTCCGTATGCAGGAATTCCGCGTCCTGCCTGCGCCCAGCTCGTACCCCAAGGAGAATGGGTATGCACTACTCCACCAATGTTCGGGAACGAACGATACAGGATCAGATGTGTTGGAGTGTCGGAGGATGGGCGCAAATCGCCTTCTACTACGCGACCTTCCAAATCTACGACTACCATATGCTCCGCTCTCAATTCCTCATAAGGAACGCCGCTAGGCTTAATAACAAAAAGTCCGCTCTCCCGATCAATTCCACTCACATTGCCCCAAGTAAATGTAACTAGTCCGTGCTTGGGCAACTCCAGATTCGCTTCCAACACCTGCTGTTTAAGTGCTTCCAGCATTTGCGGTCACTACCTTCCTTAATAAAATATATTGTACGTACAAGTTGCAATGTAGGAATCCAACGATTTGTGATGGATTCCTCTGTTTTGTCTGTTCTATCCTCGATTCATCACTGAACCTCGTTCAACGAGCTCCGGTTGAAACACGGTATCTTCGTACAAGTTACCTTCTTCAATCATCCCGATTAATTGTCCTGCTGCCATCTCACCCATCAACGTCTTCGGATGGGTCAACGTCGTCAACTTGGTTCCCAGCGCTACTGCAAGATTGGAATCGTCGAAGCCCACGATAGACAGATCCTCAGGTATGGACATTCCACATTGAATCGCTGCTTCCATCAGAACTATCGCTAACTGATCGTTGTAGCAAATGAATCCGGTAGGCCGATCTTCCTGATTGGAGCTCAACAATTTTACCGCTTCTCTATACGGAAGCTCTCTCTTTTGCTCCGTTGTATAAGTAATGACACGATTCGAGGCAACGGCGATGCCATGATCACGATGTGCTGCCAAAAATCCTTTTAGCCGATTTACGCCCTGCATGTCATCCGTTTTAAAAAAACCGGCTATCGACTGGTGTCCATTTTCAAATAAATGAGCCGCCGCTTTATATCCACCCAGTTCATCATCTACCTTAAGACAAGTGCATTCAAGCTCACGGTATTTCTCATTGATCATTAAATAAGGGATACCCTTCTCCTGCAGCTCCAGGTAAAATCCAAGATTCGGATTGCCTTCTGCACTCTTGGTCGGTTCTATAATAAGCCCGCTAAGCGGTTGGCTCATCATGAGCTGAAGACTTTCCTTCTCTTTGTCTTTATTGTTGTCTGTACTGGAAAGAAGGAGTCGATACCCGCGGCTTCTTAACTCCGCTTCTGCCCCGCGAACAATGTGAGGGAAAATGTAGTCCGATATATACGTTGTAATTATCCCGATCGTTTTGACTTGTTCACCTTCCCAGCGCTGCGGGTTTCTGGCGAATGTCCCTTTTCCTTGTATGCGTTCCAGCCAGCCGTCCTTCTCCAGCTCACCAAAGGTTTGTCTTACTGTCTGCCGGCTTAAGCTGAATTGTTCTGCGATTTCATTCTCGGAAGGAAATTGTTTGCCTGGCGATAGCTTTCCAGATTCAAGCCAGGATAGTAGTTCATTTTTCAACTGCAAATATTTAGGTAATTTTCTAGTATTCATTGTCCACCTCAGCCACCGAACATTTATTATATCCGCTATTGTATCACAGGCCGGGCGAAAGCGGAGAATTCCCTCTTTCTCTGCTAATCTGTTATTTTCCCAAGCGATATGCAGCTTCGCTCCAGCGCAATTCGTTCTTGAACCGGGCTACTGAGGTATCCTTGTCGATGATTACAGCTTCAATTCCAGCCATTTCAGCCCAATCCGTCAAGTTCTCTGCAGTAATTACATAAGAAAGAACTGTATGATGTGCGCCTCCTGCTAAAATCCATGCTTCTGCTGATTCTCGAAGGGAAGGCTGTGGTTTCCACAGTACACGCGCTACAGGCAGCTTCGGCATTGGCTTTTCAACCTTCACGCCGTCTACTACATTCACAAGAAGACGGAAGCGGTTGCCCATATCTATAAGTGATGCGTTGACCGCCGGGCCATCCTGTCCGTCAAACACGATCCGTGCAGGGTCCTCTTTGCCGCCGATACCTAGTGGATGAACCTCGATGGAAGGACGTGTAGCCGCAATAGTCGGACATACCTCAAGCATGTGTGATCCAAGAATCATATGGTTGCCAGGCTCAAAGTGATATGTGTAATCCTCCATAAAGGACGTACTCTTGTTGTTAGCGAGAATTTTCAGTACGCGGGTGAGCGCTGCAGTTTTCCAGTCACCTTCTCCAGCAAAGCCATAACCTGCTTCCATCAATCGTTGTACAGCAAGCCCTGGAAGCTGCTTCAAGCCATGCAAATCTTCAAAGGTTGTAGTAAAGGCTCCAAAGCCGCCTTCCTCCAAGAAACGTTTTAAGGCAATTTCGATTCTTGCTTGATAAGCAATGGAATCACGCACCCGTCCTTCGCTTAAGCCTGCTTGTGCAATCGTATATTGTTCTGCATATTCATTGAGCAACGCCTTTACTTCTGCATCATTTACTTGATTAAGCAGCTGGGCCAGATCGCCGATACCGTATCCGTTCACCGACCACCCAAATTTAATTTGCGCTTCAACCTTATCACCGTCAGTAACAGCGACTTCGCGCATGTTGTCTCCGAAGCGTGCTACCTTGAGGCAACGACTTTCCGCAAATGCAACTGCGGTTCTCGTCCACCCTGCAATATCGCTTCTTACCTCGCCATCTTCCCAGTGACCAACCACGATTTTACGGGCGATACCAAGCCGGGCGCCAATATGACCATACTCACGATCACCATGAGCCGATTGGTTTGTATTCATGAAATCCATGTCAATTGATTCCCAAGGAATGTCGCGATTGAATTGCGTGTGGAAATGCAAAAGCGGCTTCTGTAATTGCGACAGCCCTCTGATCCACATTTTCGCCGGTGAAAAGGTATGCATCCAGGTAATAACACCGGCGCAGGACTCATCTCCGTTAGCTTCAAGCAACAGCTTATATATTTCATCCGTGGTCGTTACAATCGGTTTGAATACAATCGGATACGAAAAGACAGGATCTTTCGACAGCTGCTCTGCAATAATGCGTGAATGCCCTGCTACCTCATCCAATGTCTCCGGTCCGTACAAATGTTGGCTACCGGTTACAAACCAGAATGAATACGGTTTCAATTTCATCACTCAAACGCCTCCCATATAATTGCTGTAGATAAATTGCGATGGATATTAGTTATTTGATTTTAACTTGTATGTACATTTGATGATATATTACGTTATTTTTTAAAATGTACGTACAAGTTAAGATGACTTTATTGTATATCCAACATATTCAAATGGCAATAGGGAAACGACCAAATATGCAAAAAAACTCCGACTGCTTTCGAAATCCGAAAGCAGTCGGAGAGAATTTTAGCTTCTAAAGGGTGAATATTCTATTCCAGACTCAAGCTCCTGCCAGCCGTTAAGTTAACGGACTCCAGAGACCTTATTTGCAGAAAAATGTGTAATTTGCCCAATTCGGCGGACACAGCAGGCCTTAGTTGGCTATTTTGACACTGATTTGGTGTGATATTAGCTCAATAGCGGCGCTCCTGTCCGTTAGATTATTTCTATTCTATAGAAATGATACTTGTACGTGTCTCGCCATGTAAACCTTGCTAGAAATCAGCCGATAAAATACAATTCAGCGGAATCCATCTATAGTCTCCATCCGGAAGATGCACCTTAATCTCCCTGCGATAAGTTTGCACCGCTGTAACGATACCGCAAACCTCTTCCTGCTCAAATTCGTCAAACAACTGCATTTTTACACTACGATGATCATGATAAGACTCCGCCAGCGTACGCTCAATCAGTTCAAGCTCCTGACCATCCAACGCTGGCTTCGAACGCATTAATGGCTCGCGATTTTTTCGAAGAATCGCTTCCTTATGCTCAGGCAGCATCATACGCGATGCCCACAATCCGTCACCATTTAATTTATCCCCCACGAAGAACACCTCTATTATTGTGCTGTATCTTGCTGCAATTCCAAGCCAAAATATGATCCAAACGAAAAGCTCTCGGCTCCCCTGTCACCATACAGGTTGCCCTGACCAGATCTCCCCGTATCCGATGAATTTTAATGTGACGCTGCGTAATTTTCCCGGCACGATCCATGTAAATGATCTCCACAATCTGACCTGTATATTTACTCACAAGCGTCACCAGAATCACCTCTTCACAATTCAAAATAAGAACGTATGTTTCTATTATATGCGAACATTTGTTCTTTATTCAATGCAATCAATTTGGGCCATTTGAAAAATATAGGGAATTATTAGTGCGGCGAGGCTCCTGACACTGTTGCAATTTTCGTATGATGGTCCCAGCTGACTTTTGCACCAAAAGCATCGCAGATTGTACGAAGAGGAACATAAGTTACCTGATCGATCTGCTCCACATTCTCCATTAGCTTGCCGTTTACAATTACTTTAACCGCGGTGAATTTGTTAGGTGCAGGAACGTTCTTTTTCCGCAATCCTAAATATTTGGCAATTCCAGCGGCATGCCCGTTCACTAGTAGCTTGATTATGTCAGTCTGCTTCAGCTTGTCGGCATCATTTTTTACATCGATAAACAGATTTTCAGTCAGCACGGCAGGCATTCGGGATTCCCGGCACATGTGCAAATTCGCCGCCTTTTGACCGCGGTCATTCACACCGTATGACTTCAAGGCAGACATGATTTCGGTATGCAGCGCATGTTGAAGATCGGCTGTGGCAATGGAGGCCGAGGTGTAGCGGAAGGATTCGAATCCCCCAGCTCCTCCTCCGGCATTGCAATGGATCGATACGAGGATGTCCGATCCTGCGGCATTTGCTTTATTCGTGCGTTCTTTCAGCTCTAAGAATACATCCGTGCTTCGCGAGAGCCCGACCTGCACATCTTCATATTCGCTTTCGAGCTTGTCCTTTATAGCTAAAGATAAGACAAGAGCGATATCTTTTTCCTGAAGGCTGTGGCCTGTTGCCCCCGGGTCCTTCCCGCCGTGCCCGGCGTCGAGCCAAACTTTTTTCATGATTGATCAGCACCCTTCCCTTTCAGCACTTCAACAGCCTTACGCAATACAGGCGGAATCGGCGCTCCCATCCGGCCCGCATTTTCCAGAAAAGACAGCAGCTCATTGGCCAGAAAAAAGAATATCGCCGCATCCCTGAACAAATGCGAATTCCCCAGCGCAGAATCGACCATATGCGATACCGCAACGATCGCGAAGATCGACACCTTTTTAGCGATGCCCCAGACACCTGCCGTACTGTTCAGTCTGCCCTCTTTTGCCGCCGCCCCAACACCTGTCACATAGTCAATAATCACAAAAGCCAGCAAAATGTTCAGCAAGGAAGACCACCCCCCGAATAGAAAAGATGCAGATGTGCCGGCTAGGGCTATTATGAATTTTAAAAAGTTATCCATGATTTCACTCCTAAATAAAATTAATAGCCCCCTGATTGTTCAGGGGGCAAAATAAAAGCTGTATGGCGTTATTTTTTGGTTATTTGTCAAATATTAACCGTTGGGTTAACAATAAACCACACTGCCATTCATTTTAATGTAAATAATGCCACTTGGCACCAATTTACCTAATTGGGATACCACTTTAATCTCTCCGCTTGTCTCAAAGTTAGCCGGTAAATTAAAAATCCTACTGTCAGAAATATCGCGAAATAATAGCTGTATAGTCCTATTTGATGCGTTATACTGCAACCCATGAATGTTGAAGGATGTTGTTGAATTGCCAACCAGCATGAGACTGACACCATTTATATCTACAAGAGTTAGCCTAGTGTAATCGCCATTAGAAGCACCTATCACATAACTTTCATTGTTATAATTAGTGACGAAACAAAATGCATTCGTACCTGCAGGTACTGTAAAAACAGTCAACACTCGATCTCCTGTTCCTACTGCACCCAAAATTTGATCATAAAAATCTATGGGTATATGCCCACCTTGTCTTATCTGCCCAACCTTTGCTGCCAATGCTGCATTACTATCCGCTACTGATGCTGCTACGCCTTTTGCGTTAATCGCTGATATAATGGCGTTCCGGTCTGCGGTGGTTAGGCGTTCGAGTACACCCTGCACACCAAATATATCTACATCTTTAGGAAGATTAACTGAAACAAAATCTGGATCGTACATGGCAATCGACCCAAAGCCCATAGTATTAAGTCCTTCGGTATAATATCCAGTTTGCGGCTCAATTACGAGCGTGCCGCCTCCGTCAACTCGATAAGATTTAGGACTTACATACCCATCACCTAGAGCAGTTCGTGATTGGTTCGGCATAGTCCCCGTAATCGGTCCACTCGCATTAGACGCTGTTGCCCCACTTAATACCTGTGCAGCTGTCGCATTCCCCGTCGCCTTCACCAGCGCCGTTACCTTCGCTAACAATTGCGCCCAAGTTTCACTTGTAGTTGCCGCTACCCCCTTGGCAATAAGCGCGGCAACCAGTTCCGCTTTTCGCTCATTGCCAGCTTGAAAAGCCAGTCCGACAGCTTTTTCTGTTGCGGCTACGTTCTCTCTTGTACCATTGATAGCATTCGAGAGTTGAACTATACCAGCCTGTGTTGTAGATGCAGGCGGTACCTCTATATTTTCTATGTCAGCCCTGAGCTGATTAATATCTTCGCCTATATCGTTCATATCTTGTGGCCTTACTACATCGCTTATTGACCAATCTGTTTTTGCCATTAGGACACCTCCTTAATTATCAATGTTTGCAACAAAAGAGTATCGGAAGCTATTGGAACATTTACGTTATTAGTGCTGATTACGTTATCCGAATTGTCTTTAAGATCAATTTTTGTAACTAGTGATACCTCAGCAACGGGGACAATAAACTGCATCCCTATAGTAGATTCAGTTATTTCTTTAACCAAAAAATTAGTAATTTCAATAGCATCATTCAAAACTACTTTAGTGATCCTTCCATTTGCATAATTAGCTAAACTCGCTAAAAATGTACCTGTAATCATTTAATCATCCCCTCCGTTCCAAAATCAGCGAATGATTTTTCACCCACTAACCAGCTTCCATCAAGTTTGTAATTCCAGTAAATATCTTTTTTAGATATGAGTTCTTCAAGTTCGATAAGATCTTCAATGCTCGTTTGTTGTTGATAAATCAGATTAGCTGGTTTGACTATTCTTACAGTGCGTTCAACCTCTTTAAAGACTGCTGCATCCTCAATGTTGGTTGTTACGGTTAGAATAAAATTCTGCGGATCAATGCCTACGATTGTTAAACCTACGCCAACAAGGTAATCCAACCGCTGCTGCAAATATCGAACCGTAAAAGGCGGCTTTGTCGAGTACCTGTTAACTAATCTTTTCCGTCTAAAATCCAGTGTTTCTGTTGTTGGATCAGCTTGAATGCCTA
>RCUF01000199.1_pt1 | contig 27446 bp, 7 predicted proteins | sample 2166311 | NCBI WGS metagenome assembly RCUF01 (sample SAMN09932608, study PRJNA488358) | compost metagenome | feature: garden; material: soil; isolation source: compost soil in 4-hydroxybenzonitrile-enriched culture | place: Germany: Experimental Botanical Garden Goettingen | collected 2016-01-27
ATTTTGCAGAAAACACCTTATACCTTCGATGTATCTGTCTGGGAGCAATTCTGGTGGGCCATTCAAGGAGCCAAGGTCGTATTCCTTGAGCCTGGCGGGGAAAAAGATCCTGCGGTGATTATTGAGGCTATATCCCGTAATCAAGTCACCACGCTTCATTTTGTTCCTTCGATGCTGTCGGCATTTCTGGATTTTGTGGAGGCAGGAGATAATCAGGCACTTTCGAGCTTGCGTCAAGTATTTGCCAGCGGTGAAGCATTAAATGTTGAACAGGTAAAACGATTTAATCAATTGCTGTATCGCGATGGATCGACCAAGCTGATCAATTTATACGGTCCTACCGAAGCGACAATTGATGTTTCCTATTTTGATTGCTCTACTGGTGAGCAGATTGAACAGGTTCCTATTGGTCGGCCTATCGACAATACGGAGCTGTATATTGTGAGCAGTGGAGGCACGATACAGCCAATCGGAGTAGCGGGTGAATTATGTATTGCCGGGGTACAGCTTGCACGCGGGTATCTGAATCGTTCGGAGCTTACGGCAGAGAAATTTGTGCCGATCCCGTTCCGTTCGGGAGCAAGGATGTATCGTACTGGTGATTTGGCGCGTTGGCTGCCGGATGGAAACATTGAGTATCTTGGACGAATGGACCATCAGGTAAAAATACGCGGTTACCGGATCGAGCTCGGAGAAATTGAGCTGGCGATTCTTAGTCACCCGACAGCTAAGGAAGCTGTCGTAATCGCTCGAGAGGATTCTCAAGGATTGAAGTATCTGTGTGCTTATCTAACAACAAATGATGATTTGTCGTTGACGGTAACGGAGCTCAGAAGCCACCTTATGGAAAAATTGCCGGACTACATGGTACCCGCTCGATTCATGGTGCTGGAAGGGATGCCGCTCAGCTCAAATGGCAAGGTTAATCGGCGGGAGCTGCCTGTTCCTGATGGAGAATTGGAGACGGGAACAGCTTATACCGCCCCAGAGAATGAGATGGAGGAATTGCTAGCTGATTTATGGCAGGATGTCCTTGGAATCAGACAAATTGGAACAGAACAGAATTTCTTTGAGCTTGGTGGCGATTCCATAAAAGCGCTGCAGATTTCTGCGCGTTTGGGTGGACGAGGCTACAAGATGGAGATCAGAGATTTGTTCCAATATCCACAAATTCGTATGCTTAGCAAATATATCAAGACAGTTGAGCGGGTGATTGATCAGAGACCGGTTAACGGGAATGTCGAGTTAACTCCGATTCAGCGTAGATTTTTTGAGCAAAATAGTGCCGATCTTCATCACTATAATCAGTCGGTTATGTTGTTCAGTAAATTGGGACTGAGTGAAGAGGCTCTCAAGCTTGCTCTGGATAAACTCGTGATTCATCATGATGCATTACGGATGACGTTCCATAATCAAGATGATCGCTTTACTGCATTCAATGCTGGATTGGAATTCACGGGTCAAGGCGAGCATAGAACCAATCATTATTTATTGGATGTGTATGATTGGTCTGATCCATCCGAGGTGGAGCTTGAGGAACGAATAGAGCAGGAGTCCAGCAATATTCAGAAAGGGATGAACCTGGAGTTCGGCCCGCTTATGAGACTAGCCCTGTTTAAAACAAGCTCTGGCGATCATCTGTTGATTGCGATTCATCATCTTATTGTGGACGGAGTATCATGGCGCATTTTGCTGGAGGATCTGGGCTCCGTGTATGAGCAGGCAGCTCAAGGTCTCTTACCGGAGGAACTGAATTTGCCGGAGAAGACGGATTCCTACCGGGAATGGGCGGCAAGATTGAAGGAATATGCCAAGAGCTCGAATCTGCGCCGTGAAATCGAGTATTGGAACAATCGTGCTGACGGAACAGCAGAGCCATTGCCTAAGGATAAGAATGCTCCACTGGGTCATGTGGGGGACAGCCGTGAGGAAACGATAACACTGACCGCTGAACAGACTGACAAGCTGCTCAAGCAGTCGCATCATGCGTATAACACGGAAATAAACGATCTTCTGCTTGCGGCTCTCGGTTGTGCTGTACACGAGTGGGCAGGACATAAGCAAGTCTGGATTAGTCTTGAGGGACATGGCCGCGAAGACATTATGAAAGAAATTGACGTGACTCGTACGGTTGGCTGGTTCACTTCGATTTATCCTGTGAAGCTGGAGATTGAAAAACCTCAGGACCTGTCCCATCTAATCAAAACAACAAAAGATGAGCTTCATAGAGTGCCGAATAAAGGGGTCGGGTACAGTATTTTGAAATATATCACTGATCGTCTGGCTGCGAATGAGCGTCCGATTGAACTGACAACAAAGTGGCTGATACAGCCGGAAATTATTTTTAATTACTTGGGAGAAATGGATAGTACAAATGATGGTGAATCTCAATTCAGCGCCTCCCGTATCTCAACAGGCCAAGAAATCAGCTCAAATATGACAAGATCGTACGTTTGGGAAATTAACGGATGGGTTACGGAAGGTGAACTTCAAATGACCTTCGGTTATAACTCGTCACAATATGACGAGAAAACAGCGAAGCACTTTGCTGCTATGTTTCGGAAGCACTTGCTTGCGATTATCGAACATTGCTCTACGAAGCAGGAGACAGAGCAGAGTCCAACCGATTTTACTTACAATCAATTGTCACTTGAGCAATTCCAGTCACTATCTGATCAGTTGAAAAACAAGATCAAGAAATCCAGATCTAAAGATCAAAATCCGAAAGGTTGATTTCAATTGAGTCAAGTACAAATCCTGAATCTATATCCGTTGTCCCCGATGCAAGAGGGAATGCTGTATCACTTTATGCTTGATCCGGAATCAGACGCCTATTTCCAACAAAATATTGTGACAGTAAGCGAAAAGCTTGATCCTGTTCTGCTCAATCGTAGTTTAGAGATGATCATTGAGCGTTTTGATGTATTCCGTACGGTATTTGTATATAAAAATGAGGAGCGACCTTTGCAGGTCGTTCTCTCAGAACAAGAGGCGCAATTTTATTTTGAGGATCTAAGTGGCTTGAATGAGGAAGTCAAAGTGTCTAGGTTCGAAGACTTTAAGCTTGAGGATCGGAAGCAGCGCTTTGATCTGGAGGCTGAGGGTCTGATTCGTTTATCCGTTTTTGCATGGGATGAACAAAGGTTTGAGCTGGTCTGGAGCTTCCCTCACATCATTATGGATGGATGGTGTCTGGGCATTATCGCTAAAGAATTTTTTGAAATATATAGTGCACTTAAGGAATCTCGTCCAGTCCAGCTTGGCCCGGTTTTTCCCTACAGCAGCTATATTCAATGGGTGAGCGAACAGAGCAGAGAAGAGGCCTTGAGCTACTGGAATCAGTACATTGGAGATGTTGAACAGGAAACGGCATTGCCCGGGCGCAAGCTGGGTGGTTTTACTGAGGAAAAGTTTGAACTGATGCAAGAAACGCTTCGTTTGGACGAATCGCTAACCCAGGATTTGATCCAGCTATCTCAGAAGCATCAAACTACTTTGAGTACGGTGTTTCAGGCAATCTGGGGTCTTTTGCTTCAAATATATAATCGTTCTAACGAGGCAGTATTTGGAACAGTTGTGTCGGGTAGACCAGATGAGGTGGCCGGCATTGAAGAAATGGTAGGTTTGTTCATTAACACCATACCAGTAAAGGTCTCCTCAGCAGAGGGAGATACGTTTGCCTCAATAGTAAGGCGCATGCAAGCTGCATTCGTTGAATCAAACAGGTACTCCTATTTGTCGCTTGCTGATATACAGGCTAAATCTATGCTCAAGCAGCAATTGATTCAGCATATTGTTGTCTTTGAAAATTATCCGATCTCTGAAGAAATCATGGGAAGTGAAGAAGAGAAGGAATCAAGACTAGTGAATATTACTGGTTTTGAAGGCTTTGAGCAAACCAACTATGATTTTGACGTTTTGGTTGCACCAGGTAGAACACTAGAGATTAGTTTTAGATATAACGCAGCCCGATACGATTCGGACATGGTTCGCAGGATAAGCTCGCATCTTTTGAATTTAGCTCGGCAAATCGTTTTGAATTCAGATGTTTCTATTGATTCGTATGAGGTTGTGACAGAGGAAGAACGCAGGCAAATTTTCGAAGTATTTAACGATACTGAGGCAGAATTTCCAGCAAACACAACTATTGTAGAGCAGTTTGAAAGAATAGCAGCCAAGGAACTGGAGCAGACAGCCGTAACTTTTGGTGAAGAGCAGCTTACATACAATGAACTGAACCAACGAGTGAATCAGGCTGCACGCAGATTACAGCAATTAGGAGTCAAGCCGGATCAAATCGTAGGCGTAATGATTGAACGATCCATTGAAATGTCCGTTGTGCTGTTAGCGGTTCTAAAAGCTGGAGGTGCTTATCTCCCGATTGATCCTTCATTGCCGGAGGAACGGATTCGCTACATGCTGAGGGATAGCGGGGCCAAGGTGGTGCTGACACAGCGAAAGTTTGAATCTATGCTCCACCATATTTTGATAGCCAATGAAACAGATGCTTCCGGGATCGGAGAAAATGAAGAGTATCTTGTGACTACAGTAATCGTAGATGAAGCGGAGCTATATACAGGCGATGATCGTAATCTCCCGCTTGCTGCTGGCCCAACCGATTTGGCTTACATTATATACACCTCAGGAACGACAGGAAATCCAAAGGGTGTTATGATCGAGCATCGTTCATTAGTGAACCGTCTCCATTGGATGCAGAAGAAATACCCGATTGGAGAAGCGGATGTTATTTTGCAGAAAACACCTTATACCTTCGATGTATCTGTCTGGGAGCAATTCTGGTGGGCCATTCAAGGAGCCAAGGTCGTATTCCTTGAGCCTGGTGGGGAAAAGGACCCTCAGCAGATCGTAGAGGCTATAGCACGCAATAAAGTAACTACCATTCATTTTGTTCCTTCGATGTTATCGGCGTTTCTGGATTTTGTCGAGGCAGGAGACGATATTGTTACGAACTCGCTCACAAGCTTGCGTCAAGTGTTTGCGAGTGGCGAAGCGTTAAATGTAGAGCAGGTAAAAAGATTTAATCAATTGCTGTATCGCGGTGGATCGACCAAGCTGATCAATTTGTACGGTCCTACTGAAGCAACAATTGATGTTTCCTATTTTGATTGCTCTACTGGTGAGCAGATTGAACGGGTTCCTATTGGTCGGCCTATCGACAATACGGAGCTGTATATTCTGAGTGAAAGAGGAACGATACAGCCGATTGGAGTAGCGGGTGAATTGTGTATTGCCGGGGTACAGCTTGCCCGTGGATACTTGAATCGTCCTGAGCTTACAGCGGAAAAATTTGTTCCGATTCCATATCGCCCTGAAGCAAGGATGTATCGCACGGGTGATTTAGCGCGTTGGTTACCCGATGGAAATATTGAGTACCTTGGACGAATAGACCATCAGGTCAAAATACGCGGCTATCGGATCGAGCTTGGAGAGATTGAGACCGCGCTCCTTAGTCACCCTGCAGTTAAAGAAACGGTTGTCATCGATCGGGAGGATTCACACCGAGAGAAATACTTATGTGCATATTTGGTAGCCGAAGGGGCTGAGCCTCTTCAATCCAAAGAATTGCGTGAATGGTTAAGTGTAAAGCTTCCACAGTATATGATTCCGATGCATTACGTCATGCTGGAACGGATGCCATTATCACCAAACGGTAAAATCAGCCGGAACCAATTGCCTTCACCAGAAGGAAATCTGGTGGGTAGAGCAGAATATGCAGCCGCTAAAAATATGGTGGAAGTTCAGCTGGTTCGAATTTGGCAGGAGGTATTGGGGCTTCAAAAAATCGGGGTAAAGGACAATTTCTTTGAAATTGGCGGTCATTCGCTGCGCGCTACAACTCTAGTCGCGAAAATTCATAAAGAAATGAACTGCAGTCTTGCGCTCAAGGATGTATTCCAATATCCGACGATTGAGCAAATGGCTGAAGTGATTTCGGCAATGGAAAAAGACGACTTTGAATCCATTCCGCAGGTTGAGGAGAGAGAGTATTATCCAGTATCTTCAGGGCAAAAACGTCTGTATATTTTGAACCAGATTGAGGGTGGAGAGCTCAGCTACAATATGCCGGGTGCAATGACGCTTGAAGGACGCCTGGATTTGAACCGACTGGAGGAAGCTTTCCGACAATTAATTGCGAGACATGAGATTTTACGAACCAGCTTTGAAATGGTTGAAGGTGAACCTGTACAACGGGTGCATTCAAGCGTGAGCTTTTCTATGGAGAAGTACACTCCTGAAGGAAATATCGAAGAAGCGACTCGTGCTTTTGTACGTTTATTTGATTTGCAACAAGCACCTCTAATGCGAGCAGCCGTCATGGAGCTTAAACCGGATCAACATATTTTGCTGTACGATATGCATCATATTATTTCTGACGGAGCATCCATTGAGGTTCTTATTCAGGAATTGATATTGCTGTATAGCAGAAGCTCAAAGGAATTGGCCCCACTGCGAATTCAGTACAAAGACTACGCTGTATGGCAGCAAGGAGATATGCAGAGCGAAAGGAAGATGGTGCAGGAGGACTACTGGCTGGATGTGTTCCAGGGAGAGCTTCCAGTGCTTGAGATGCCTACTGATTTTGCCAGAGCAGCGGTTCAGCGTTTTGAAGGCGATTCTATTGAATTTGTCATCGATAAACATAGAAGCGAAGGGTTGAAGCAGCTGGCAGCTGACACAGGATCGACCCTGTATATGGTGCTGTTATCGATATACACTACATTGCTTCATAAGTATACCGGGCAAGAGGATATCATTGTTGGATCTCCAATAGCAGGCAGACATCATGCGGAATTAGAGAATCTGATCGGTATGTTCGTAAATACTCTTGCTTTTAGAAGCTATCCTGAAGGCGATAAAACGGTCCGTGATCTTATTCTGGAAATCAAAGAACATACGATAGAAGCTTATGAGAATCAGGATTATCCGTTTGAGGAATTGGTAGAGAAGCTGGATATCCGCAGAGATTTGGGACGGAATCCGCTGTTTGATACCATGTTCGTCCTTCAGAATACTGAAGCTACAGTGCTTGAGATGGATGGAGTTCAGCTTATACCGTATCAGCTTGGCCATTCGGTGGCTAAATTCGATATCACCTTTCAGGTGATGGAGCAGGCTGATGAATTGATCTGCAGCTTGGATTATGCCACCTCCTTGTACAAGCGCGAGACAATGGAACGATTGACTGTGCATTTAATGCAGCTGATTGATGCGATGATTATCGATCCTCAGGCCAAGCTTGCGTCGATCGAGCTGATCACACCGGACGAAAAGGCGCAAATATTGGACCAGTTTAACGATACGTATTTCAATATGGATCAGAATGAAACGATTATTACATTGTTTGAAGCACAGGTAGAACGGAGATCGGAGCATACGGCTATTTCGTTTGAAGGGGCAAACATGTCTTATGGAGAACTGAACAAACGGGCCAACGCTTTGGCCAGAACGCTTCAGGCTGAAGGTGTTACACCGGGACATCGAGTGGGTATTATGGCGGAACGATCCCTGGAAATGATGGTGGGGATTTATGCCATTCTGAAAACTGGCGGAGCTTATGTGCCGATTGATCCGGATTTTCCAAAGGATAGGGTAGCTTTCATTCTTGAGGATTCTGAGGCGAAGCTGCTGCTAACTCAAAACCGATTTATGGAGCGGGCAGAATCAAGCTTTGACGGAAAGCTGGCTTCATTGGACGATCCTTCCATTTACAACGAGGATGTCTCTAACCTGTCTCCGGCTGCGGGTCCTAAAGATTTAGCCTATGTCATGTATACCTCAGGATCAACGGGCAAGCCAAAAGGAGTTATGATCGAGCATCATTCGGTTGTAAACTACTTGTCTTGGCTTCAGGCTCAATATCCGATTAACGAAAATGACATCATATTACAAAAAACTACGATTACGTTCGACGTGTCCGTCAGAGAGCTGTTCTGGTGGGTATTGACGGGTTCAAAAATGGTTCTGCTTAGTGTCGGCGGGGAAAAGAACCCGGAGCAAATCCTCCATACCATTCAGGAGCAGAAGATTACGATGATACACTTTGTACCTGCGATGCTGAATGCTTTTCTGGAATATGTCCAGCATGTTCCAAGGAAAGAGCTTATGGATAAGCTGGGATCGCTGCGTCAGGTGTTCACTAGTGGAGAAGCACTTCAGCCACAATATGCAGCGCGTTTTTGGAGGATGCTGGAAGGCAAGGAGATCAGGCTGATCAATGTGTATGGCCCAACGGAAGCAACAGTAGAGGTATCGTATTTCAATTGCGAACCGGATCAATCCTTCAAGGTAATGCCGATTGGCAAGCCAGTACACAACACCAAGCTGTACGTTATGAAGGAAGGTACAACCTGCTTGCAGCCGATTGGAGTTGCCGGGGAGTTATGTATTGCTGGCGTACAGGTTGCGAGAGGTTATTTGAACAGACCGGAGTTGAACGATGAGAAGTTTGTAGTCGATCCGTTCACACCGGGTGGACGAATGTATCGAACTGGGGATTTAGTAAGATGGATGCCGGACGGCAACATTGAATATTTGGGGCGGATCGATCATCAGGTGAAGGTTCGTGGATATCGAATCGAGCTTGGTGAAGTAGAGGAACAACTGCTGAATGTGGAGATGGTGAGAGAGGCGGTTGTCATCCCGAGAGAGGACGAATCTGGACAAAAGCTGCTGTGGGCATATTTTGTTGCAGACAAGGAATTAAAAGCGTCTGAGATCAATAAAGCGCTTGGACAATTGTTGCCGAATTACATGATCCCGTCGTGGTATGTGCAGCTTGATCGCATTCCGCTTACTTCAAATGGAAAAGTCGATCGCAAAGCACTTTCAGCTCTGGAAGGAGATTTTGCAGCTGGAACGGAGTATGTTCCTCCCCGCAGTTCTGTAGAGAAGCTGCTTGTTTCCGTATGGCAGAATGTGCTTGGTGTTGAAGCTGTAGGCATTATGGATAACTTTTTTGAGCTTGGAGGAGACTCTATCAAATCTATCGGGGTATCCTCAAGGCTGCATCAAGCAGGCTACAAGCTCGAAATCAGGCATATGTTCAATCACTCTACGATTGCAGAATTAAGTCAGCATGTTAAACCGATTGTTCGAAATGCCGATCAGGGAGAAGTAACAGGCAAAGTAGGTTTTACGCCGATCCAGCATTGGTTCCTGGAGCAGAGGTTTCAGGAGCAGCATCATTTTAATCAGGCAATTATGACCTACAGGAAACAAGGCTTTGACGAATCGGCACTTCGGAAGGCGCTCCATAAGCTTGGGGAGCATCACGATGCACTGCGCGTAGTATTAAATCGTAATGAAAATGAATTTGAAGCATGGAACCGGGCTGCCAATGAAGGAGAGCTTTTTGCGCTTGAAATTATTGATTTTACTAGTGAGCCGAATTCGAATTTAGAGAACGCTATTGAGGAAAAAGCAAATGAGATTCAAAGCAGCATTTCCCTCGAGAATGGCCCATTAATGAGGGCGGGATTATTCCGTTGTGTGGATGGGGATCATCTGCTCCTAGTTATACATCATTTGGTGGTAGACGGTGTGTCATGGCGTATCTTGTTGGAGGATTTGGCGACTGGATATGATCAAGCCCTTCGTGGAGATGAGCTTCGTCTTCCAGCTAAAACGGATTCCTTCCAGTTATGGATAGACCGATTATCGGATTATGCAAGCGATTCTGTAGTTGAAAGTGAGCTGGCACATTGGCGCTCCATCCTTGGTACGGAAACACAGCCGCTGCCAAAGGATATGCACTGTGATCAACCATTGCTACGCGATATGGATATGATAACTATCCAGTGGTCGCAGGAGGAAACGGAACAACTGCTGAAGCAAGCGAATCAGGCGTATAACACAGATATGAACGACCTGTTGTTAACAGCACTCGGAATGGCTGTATCTGATTGGTCAGGCGTTAGTCAGGTGCTGCTGAATCTGGAGGGTCATGGCAGAGAGAGCATCATTCCTGATATTGACATTACGCGGACTGTCGGATGGTTTACGAGTCTATATCCTGTCCTGTTAGATGTACAGTCCGATACGGAGCTATCAATACAAATTAAGAGAATTAAAGAGAGCCTGCGTCAAATTCCGAACAAAGGCATTGGGTATGGCATACTAAAATATTTGTCCGAACAATTTGATGATTCTGCTTCTGCTCTAGCTGTGAAACCGGAAATTTGCTTTAACTACTTAGGGCAGTTCGATCAGGATCTGGATAAGAGCGATCTGGGGCTATCTCCGTACTCGAGCGGGGCAGCGATGAGTGAGAATATGGTAAGTACTTATGCTCTTGAAGTCAACGGGATGATTGTCGGAGGCCGTCTGGAATTTTCACTCAGCTATAGTACGAAGCAATACCGGAAAGAAACGATGGAGCAATTGGCTGAGTTATACCAGAAAAATCTTCAGGATGTGATTTCGCATTGTGCAGCAAAGAAAATAACAGAGACTACACCAAGCGATTTCCTGGTCAAGGGAATGACTCTGGAGGAACTGCAGCAATTGTCTCAACAAATGGAGCGATCCGGAAATATCGAAAACATCTATCCGCTTGCACCAATGCAGAAGGGTATGATGTTCCATAGCCAAATGGACCCGGATTCAGGGGCATATTTTGAGCAAATGACGTTTACCATGAAAGGAACACTGAGTCAGGACGTTTTTGTACAAAGTCTTGATATTTTGACGCAACGTCATGATGTGCTGCGCACGAACTTTTATACTGGCTGGAAGGATCAGACGCTGCAAGTCGTTTTCCGGGACAGACGTACAAAGTTTGTATATGAAGATCTTCGCAGCATGCCGGAGCCTGAGCTTGAGAGCTTTATTAAGAAGCTGCAGCAAGAAGATAAAGCTAAAGGATTTGATCTGGCACAGGATGCATTAATGCGAATAACGGTTGTCCGCACTGGTGAAAGCGAATATCGCTTCCTGTGGAGCTTCCATCATATTTTGATGGATGGATGGTGCCTGTTCATTGTTGCTAAAGAAGTTTTCTCTACTTATATTTCTCTCTCGAACAATGAGAAGCTAGAGCTGGGCAGAGCCTGGCCGTATCGTCAATATTTCGAATGGCTGGAGCGGCAAGACGCTGGAGCTGCGGCTAGCTATTGGCGAGAGTATCTCTCGGATTACGAGCAGCAGATTACTCTGCCGCAAGCGAAAACACGGAGGAAGACGGGAGAGTATGTTTCAGAAAAATTGGTCTGCACTTTAGGTCGTGAATTGACCGGAAGAATCCAGAAAACTGCAAAGCGGCAGCAGGTAACAGTAAATACCTTGATTCAGACGGCGTGGGGAATCCTGCTTCAGAGGTATAACGGAACCGATGATGTTGTCTTCGGTAATGTTGTCTCAGGCAGACCTGCAGACATTCCTGGAATTGAGACGATGATCGGTCTATTTATAAATACCGTTCCGGTTCGTATTAGATGCCATTCAGAGGCAACAGTCGAGGAAGTCATGCGTACAGTTCAGGAACAAGCGCTGTCCTCTCAGGCTTATGATACGTATCCGCTGTATGAAATTCAGGCGTTAAGCAGCCAGAAGCAAGGACTGATCAATCATATTGTGGTGTTCGAGAATTACCCGGTTGATCAGCAGGTTGAAGAGATGGAAAGCGGGGGTCAAGCAGGCTTTGAGATTGTGGATGTGGAGGTTGTCGAGCAGACGAACTATGATTTTAACTTGATTGTTATACCTGATGAGGAAATTGCGATCAGACTCGAATATAATGCAAGCCTGTTTGATACGGCGGGAATAGAGGTAATCAAGGATCATTTGGTTCATCTTATGGAGCAAATTTCGGCTAATCCGCACATCTGTGTGAGCGAGTTGAAACTGGTTACAGAGGAAGAAGAATCACGAATTCTGAAGGTATTCAATGATACGTCGAAGGACTATCCAAAAGATAGAACCATTCACGAGTTGTTTGAAGCTCAAGTCCAGCGTGCACCTGAACAAATTGCGGTAGTTCTTGAAGATACCCGTCTAACCTATCGGGAGCTGAATGAGCAGGCCAATCGGTTGGCTCGAGCGTTGAGAGCGGAAGGTGTGGGGGCAGGGCAATTTGTCGGAATTTTGGCTGATCGTTCTCCAGAGATGATCGCAGGTATTCTCGGGGTGCTCAAAGCAGGGGGAGCCTATGTTCCGATTGATCCTGAATATCCTCAGGAACGCATTAGCTACATGCTGCAAGACAGTCGTGCCAAGGTGTTATTGGTTCAAAACCAATGGAAAGACTATGCCGTATTTGATGGTAAAAAGATTGAACTTGGCGATACGACTCAATATAGCGACGATGCCAGCAATCTTGAACCTGTTAGTAAAGCAAATGATCTGGTGTACGTAATCTATACCTCGGGTACTACAGGAAAACCAAAAGGCGTTATGGTAGAACATCGTTCAGTCGTCAATCTAAGCCTTTGGCATCAAAGAGTTTATGAGATTGATCAAAATGACCGCAGCACTCTGTTTGCTGGAGTTGGATTTGATGCAAGCGCATGGGAAATCTTCCCGTATTTGCTCGCTGGATCGACTATTTATGTTGTGGATTCAGAGAGCCGACTGGACCCTGAGCAGCTGAACATCTTTATGAATCACAACAGGATCAGCATAAGCTTTTTACCGTCGCAGCTCTGTGAGCATTACATGGAATTTGATAATCAGCACTTAAGAGCTTTATTGACGGGAGGAGACAAGCTTCAACGTTATAGCCCGAATCAATATAAGCTGTACAACAACTACGGTCCAACAGAAAATACAGTAGTAACGACGTATTTCAGAGTCGACGAGCTCGAAGATAATATCCCTATTGGTAAACCGGTAGATAACTGTCGTGTGTATATTTTAGACGCGCAGCAGCAATTGCAGCCTGTTGGTGTAACCGGAGAAATTTACATCTCGGGAGCAGGGATCGCACGCGGGTACTTGAACCAACCAGAATTAACGATTGAGAAATTTCTGTCAGATCCATTTGTACCAGGTGAAGTAATGTATCGGACTGGTGACTTGGGCAAATGGCTGCCGGACGGCTCCATTTCTTATTTGGGAAGACTTGATCATCAGGTTAAAATCCGTGGGTTCCGTATTGAGCTTGGTGAAATTGAGGCTCAGCTTCTTAAGGACAACCGTGTGAAGGATGCCGTTGTAACGGTGGATGAGCATCGGGGAGAGAAGTCGCTATGTGCATATTACGCAGTGGGTAAAGAGCAGTCTATTCCAGTAGCCGAGCTTAAAAAACAGATCCTGTCCGAGCTGCCAGTGTACATGATGCCTGCAGCATTTGTAGAGCTATCGGAAATGCCTCTTACGCCAAATGGCAAAATCGATCGGAAAGCACTTCCGATACCGGATTGGAGTGCGCATGAGGATACTTATGTTGCTCCAGAGGATGAAGTAGAGCAGCAATTGGCTGATCTTTGGGGAGAAGTACTGGGAATAGAGCGAGTGGGGGCGATGGATCATTTCTTTGAGCTTGGAGGACATTCATTGAATGCTTCGATGCTGCTCTCGCGCATAAATAAAACATTCCAAGTAACTTTGCCACTACGTATTCTGTTCGAGGCCCCAACATTGAAATGGCAGGCTGAGAAGATCAAGAGTGCGAAGCCTACTGGATTCGAGGAATTGAGACCAGCAGAGAAACGTGCTTATTATCCGGTAACATCTGCACAAAACAGGCTATTACTAGTCCATGATCTGCATCCGGTTAATACAACCTACAATGTGCCTTTTGTGCTGGAATCTCAAAATATTCTTGATCCTGAGTTGATTGAGAGAACACTAGTACAGCTTATTGAAAGACATGAGGCCTTCCGAACTTCATTCGAACTTCGCGACGGAGAATACGTTCAGAACATTCACGATCAGGTTGCTTTCCAGCTCCAAAAGTCCCAGTTAACCGCAGCAAATGGTTCTGAGGAGGAAAAGGTGCTGCTAGAGAAGAAGATGAACAACTTTGTTCAACCTTTTGAATTGACTCAAGCTCCATTATTGCGTGCGGAGCTCGTCGCGACAAACGGAAATAGAAGCTTCCTGATGCTTGATATGCACCATACAATTGCAGATGGCGTTTCTATGGAAATTATGATCGAAGAATTCTATGCGATTTATAACGGAGAGTCATTATCCGAATCCGAATCCCGTCATCAATACAAGGATTATGCGGTTTGGCTGGATCGATTGAAGGCTAATGGTGTTATGAAGCAACATGAAAGCTTCTGGTTAGAAACCTACAGCGATGAAATACCTGTTCTTTCGCTGCCAACGGACTATCCTCGGCCTCAAATTCAAAGTCATGCTGGATCGAGTGTTTCGTTGATGGTAATGGAGCCAGGGTTGCTGGAAGAGATCCGTCGGATTGCAGCTGAGACAGGAACTACTGTTTACATGGTGCTATTTGCTGGCTATCAGGTTCTGCTTCACCACTATTCCGGGCAGGAGGATCTTGTTATAGGAACTCCAATAGCCGGACGCGAGCATGCTGATATCCAGCGGACTATCGGAATGTTTGTCAACACGTTAGCGGTTCGAGGTAAACCGGAGAGTGGCAAAAGCTACAGGCAAATTTTGCTGGAGCTGAAAGAGCATTTTCTACAAGTTCTCGAGCATCAGCAGTATCCGTTTGAGGAACTGGTAGATCAATTACAGCTGCAACGTGACGTAAGTCGACATCCGTTGTTCGATACGTTGTTCACGCTGAGAACTTCAGCGCTTAACAAATCTGAAATACAAGATGATTACTTTACACCATATGAAATAAATTCGGGCATATCCAAATTCGATCTTTCACTCTTTGCAGAGGAGAAGGGCCAGTATCTTCAGCTTGATTTGGAGTATGCTACTAAGTTATTCCGCAAGGACACCGCGGAGCGGATTCTTGAGCATTATGCCAGCATTCTTAAATCGGTCGTTGCTAATGTCGATGAGTCTATCGAGAACATGACCATGATCACTGATAAGGAATATGAATTAATTGTTCATCATTTTAATGACACGGTAACGGATTATCCCAGGGAAGCGACGATTCATGGGTTGTTTAAGGAATGCGCACAATCGATTCCCGATCGTATAGCGATCGTTGAAGAGGGCAGAATCTTGACCTATCGTGAATTGGACGAGCAAGCGGATATTTTGGCTCAGCAATTGCTTGGACTTGGAGTGAAGAATCAGGAGCCAATCGGATTAATGACGGAAAGATCTGCTGCGGCGATCATTGGCATGTTAGGTATTTTAAAGGCTGGCGGGGTTTACCTTCCAATTGATTCAAGCTATCCTGACGAGCGGATTCTGTACATGATTGAAGATGCCGGTATTCGAACTCTGATGGCTGAGTCTCCTGAAAGGGCTAAAGGCCTTGATTTCGATGGTACTGTACTCAACCTTAACAAGATTAACCCGATTGCATCGCCTTCTGCATTACCGTCGGTTGCTGCAAATGATTTGTCTTACATCATGTACACCTCTGGTTCAACAGGCAAGCCCAAAGGTGTTATGGTTCAGCACAGGAATGTGATCCGGCTGGTACACAATACAAATTATGTCACATTTGAAGAAGGTGACCGTATTCTTCTAACAGGTAACATTACGTTCGATGCATGTACCTTTGAGATTTGGGGTGCTCTCTTGAACGGACTGGAGCTACACATCATTCCTGAATCGGAAATTTTGGATGCGGACTTGTTGTCTGATGCGATTCGCATGAAACACATCACAACAATGTGGTTGACTTCGTCGCTATTTAATCAACATGCCCAATATAGACCAAATATGTTTACTCCTTTAAGACATTTAATAGTAGGCGGGGATGTACTTGCTCCAAGCTATATTCGAAATGTGAAGCAGCATAGTCCTGATTTAAGGCTGATTAACGGATACGGACCGACGGAGAATACGACCTTTTCTACTTGCTTCCCGATAGATGGGGAGTATGCAAATATTCCGATCGGTAAACCGATTGCGAATTCGACTCTTTACATTGTGGATAAAAAGCTCAGATTGCAGCCAATCGGAGTGTCGGGAGAAATCGTGGTTGGGGGCGACGGTGTTGCTTATGGTTATCTTAATCAGGAAGAATTGACAAAGCTGAAGTTTGTGCCTGATCCATACAATGACGGGGAGCGATTATATTTAACAGGTGATTTAGGACGATGGTTACCGGATGGAACTGTTGAATATATCGGCAGGATGGACAACCAGGTGAAGATCCGTGGCTACCGGATAGAAATCGGTGAAATTGAGAAGCAGCTGATGAATTATGAGGATGTAAATGAAGCATTGGTTGTTGTTGCAGAAAGCAGTGACCATCAGAAGTATCTATGCGCCTATGTAGCGTCCAATGCTCAGTTGAATCCTCAAGAACTAAAAGCACACCTAACCTCCAAGCTGCCGGATTATATGGTTCCTTCACGATATGCAGTTCTGGAGCGGTTGCCATTAACATCTAACGGTAAAATCGACCGTCGTGCTTTGCCTCTTCCTGAATCGGTACAAATTGTACAAAGCGAATACACAGCTCCGCGAAACGAAGTGGAAACAAGACTGGCCGAGCTCTGGCAGCAGGTTCTAACCATAGAACGAGTCAGTATCCATGATAATTTCTTCGAGCTGGGAGGACATTCGCTGAAGGCCATTCAAATTGTATCCAAAGCACGAGAGCTTGGCATATCTATTAGCTTGAATCAGTTGTTTCAGGAGCAGACAATTAACGGATTATCCCGTGTTATTGCAGAGACTTCATCTGTACGCGATAGTTCATCGGAGCAAACAGTTGCGATAACTCGTGAGGAAGCCGAGGAAGTATTATCGAAGTATACAGGCTACACTTGCCAACTCCTGCTGGAAGAATCAACCGGTCTTTCTTCAACTGAGGGCAAATGGATACTTTTGGAGGTCGAAACGCCTTTCCTTTCCGGTGAAGAGCAGGATCGATTGATTACTTTTATTCAGTCTCATGTGGATTCATCTCTTCATCCGCATGTCATTCAGACAAACAGGGGAATTGAAGATGTTGCTGTTGGTTTGGAACAAGAGAAGTCGCTAGATGGCTGGTCAGCGGATGGTGATGCTAATAAACTAGTAGATCGTCTTGTAGACGCAACAATGGAGCAGCTTGATTCTATGTACGAAACGATTCTTCATAAGCCTGTTATCGGTACTCAGCCATTGTCCGGCATGCAGCGTTATCACATGAAGCATCCCGATAGCTCAGGAACGGTAATCGAGCTGAATAGGTATGTTCGTACAGAGCTGTTGGCTGAAGCGATTCGATTACTTGTTCACAAGCATGAAATGCTTCGCTGCACCCTTTCTTCATTCGATAATAATCCTGTATGGGAGATAAGGGAGACACCTGATGAATTGCCGCTGCCTGTACTGAATTTGTCAAAATATCAACCAAAGCTGGCGGAGGAAGTATCGGTCAAGCTGATGTCAAGATTGTTCTATATGCCTTACGATATGCACGCAGGATTGCCGCTGTATCGAATGCTTTTAGTAGAGCGCAATCTACGGGAACATTACCTCTTGTTGCCTTGCGCTCATATTATTTTCGACTACATGAGCAGTGAATGTTTAAGCAGGGACTTGATTCGAATCTATGATCTTCTTGAGAGTGGAAAGGAGCTGCCTGCTGGGGAGAGTCGCAGCTACAGCGAGTATACGACGCAATTGAGTCGTGGTCTGCAAGGTATGGAGGAAGCGCAGCTGATTGATCAGTTCCTGCTGGAGGCTTTTGAGTCAAAAGCGAATATGGTTGAGGAGAAGCTGGCTCATAAAAATGCAAAGCAATACACGAAGTTTTCTTGGTCGGTTGCAACGGAGCCGGATGATAGCAAGGTATCGGCAGAAAGGTTGTGGCAGGCTGCATTCAGCCAAGTTGTTCAGATTTGCTGCAGTTATTTGAATGTGGATCAGATACCGGTTTGGATCACAAATTTCGGCAGACAGTATGAACATTCGGTTTATTACGATATGGTGGGAGAATTCATCGATCAGATTCCGATTTTAGCTCACCAATCAGATACTCCTGAAGCACTGGCAGAGACCGTACAGATGAGAATTGACAAGGCGGTACGACATAATATTAATTTCATGTCATTAATGTACGATCCTGAGATGGCTTCAAAATATCCGGAGGCAAGCCAGCTTCTCAGATCAAGTCTTGAAGGAACGCCGATCATATTTAACTATATTGGAGAAGGTGGTGCAGCGAGTATGGGAAGTATGATAGAGCAAGTAGAACAGATGGAAGGACAGCTCGAAGACCGCGTCATTATGTTCACGGCGCGTTTCTCTGAAAATCAGCTATATCTGTCACTCGTTTTACCTTACGAGGAGCATCACGATACTATGGTAAACTCCATGAAGCTTAATGATCATTTAGCAAGTCAATCTATAGAGTATAAAGGAATTCTATCATGAAAAATAATCTATTAAGCAATCGTCGTTTTCTCTCATTTTACTTGTCGCGTACCTCTGCCAATGTAGCGGATAGTATTTATATGATGGTGTTGCTGTATTTTATTCAGAGCACCACAGAATCAGTATCCTACACGAGCTTCACGTATTCCGCTATTACCGCTACGGCGATGTTCAGCTTTCTGGTAGGCCCGCTGGTTGACCGGTATTCTCCAAGCAAGCTGGTGACTATATCCTTGCTAATTCAGGCGGTTATTATTTTCTCTGTCCCGCTGCTGATTGGAAAGGATCAGTCATATTTGATTCTGATTCTGGTACTCGTGTTTTTAGCATCTTGTTTTTCGCTACTCTTCTATCCCGCTAACAATAAGATGATACCTATGCTGCTTCCTAGCAAGGAAGGCATTGTCAAAGCCAATGCGCTCATTAATTCGACAGATCAAGTGATCAACATTCTTGGTTATTTGGTGGGAGCCTCGGTCATTATTGGAATCGGGATGAAAAATACATTTTTCTTGGCGAGTGGATTACTTCTATTGTCAGGACTTATCTATCTGAAAATGAGCAGGAGCTTAAATCCCCCTACGGTTGCTTCGGAAGAGGAGCAGGTTCAGGAGCCGGGATCATATCTTCGTGAATTGATGGAGGGCTTCGCGTTCGTCAATCGCACTTTATTCCTGAAAATCATGCTGCCATTTTATGCTTTGATCAACTTTTTGCTGGCCATATTGATCATCACAATTCCATCATTGGCAGTAGATGCGGGATCTCCGATTTATTACAGCTTGATTTACATCGCGTTTTTTATAGGTGTGCTGGGTGGTTCTGTAATCATTAATAAGCTGCCAAAGCAAGGCATAGTCATTGCATTAGCATGGATTTTTATGGGTATCTCACTTGGTTTGTTTGCTATCATGCATGGGATTTGGTTGAAAATGTTGGCGGTGCTGCTGATGGGGCTAAGCACGGGGGTAATTAATGTGCTGCAAACCTCTTTAATTCAAATTATCACTCCAACAAATTTGCTGGGTCGCGTGATGTCTTTTCTAACATCTTTATCTAACGCATCATTACCGTTTGGCGCATTAGTCGGCGGGATGCTTGCACTTCGTTTTCCATTGGAAACGGTATTGTTAATAAGTGCGATTTTGATCCTTATTAGCGGCTTTGTTCTATTATTGATCAAAACGATACGAGATTTTGTGTTTACAGATGAGGATGAGAAGGAAAACGACACGGAATCGGCAGGATCGAGTGGCGAAACGGTGCAAGTGTAGAAATAAATAAAGCTTGGGCTGTCTCCTGGGTCATATAATGACTAAGGGACAGCCCATTATTATGGATTAAGTTAGTGATTTAAATTTGAATGATTCAGCAATTTTTCAACAAATACCTTGATTTCATTATTGGACTCGTTTAGCTGTTCGATAATCGTCATGAACTCGGTAACGAGAACTGCTTGTTCCTGGGAAGAGGCAGCGATTTGCGAGAAGTCGGTCTCTAGTTGATGGATGGAAGATTGTACAGCGTTAAGAGTTTGTGAAATGTGGACAGCGGCGTTTTTTGTATCGACGGAGAGCTTGCGCACTTCCTTGGCAACAATACCAAAGCCTGCACCAGCTTCTCCGACTCTTGCTGCTTCAATGGCTGCGTTAAGTCCGAGGAGATTCGTTTGATTGGAAATTTCGCTAATAAAGCCTATGGTTTCGTTCATGTTCTTGGAATTGTCAACGGCAAGCTTGGTGTTGGTAAGGACATGTTCGCTAGTAGCCGAGAGCTCCTCGGAATGAGCCGCTACAGTCTGTACCATTTCGAGTAGTTTGTTCGTAATTTCGTTGAGTGTAATCGCTTTTGCTTTAAATATTTCTTCATTTTCGATGGAATGGGCTACAGCCAACGTTCCGATTACAGTTCCATCATCGTCTGTTACAGGGATTACATAAGCACTTATCGCAAAGCCATAGAGTTCAGGAGGGACACTATTTATTGCAAATTTACCGTTTAAGGCGTCTATAAAGTTTTGATCCTCTAGAGAGATGCGATCGCCAGGTTTAATGCCAAAATCAATATCGCTTGATGGTGCGTAGAATAAAAACGTTTCACGATCTGTAATGCCGATCATAATATCATCTTTATTCATTTTTTTCATATAAGGGACGGCTTCAATAAGTGCTTCTAATTTGTTCATAAGGCAGCTCCTGACATAGTTTGTATGTAATAAATGTCACTTCGACCCCATTATACTCTTATCCGGCAAATTGCGACAACAATCAATTTTTAATGCGAATAATTATTAATTATCTTCATTGACATTCCCTTGTAGTACAGCTACAATTGCATAAATCTGGAGGAGAATTCCGTTTTATAATTGGCAGGAGATGAGTACGAATTGGTTACGATTTATGATATTGCTAAAGCCACAGGATTATCACCGACCACCGTGTCGAAGGTTTTTAATCAATATTCAGATGTAAGTGAGAAAACAAGGCGTAAAATATTGGAGGCATCTGAGCAAATGGGATATATCCCTAATGCTCAAGCTCGGACACTGACGACAAAACGTTCCTGGATGATTGGGGTGCTGTACATCGAGTCTTCCGGTGCCGGTCTCCTCCATCCTTACTTTGGTGGCGTTATTGAGGGGTTTAAAAAGGTAGCTACTTCAAAGGGCTACGATCTAATGTTCATTTCCAAGCACATCGGCGGGAAAAAGGGCGGATATTTAGAGCATTGTAAATTACGTGGAATTGACGGAGTCGTCGTTGTACTGCCGGATTACACGGACCCTTATTTCAAGGAGCTTCTGGATTCGGATATTCCATGTGTATTGCTGGATCAGGAAAGTGATCTTAAGAGTACAATTAGCTCTAACAATATGGATGGCAGCAAGCAGGCTGTTGATTATTTGTACGGACTAGGACATCGGAGCATCGCTCATATAAGCGGGGGAACTACGTATGCGGGTGAACAGCGTCTTCAAGGTTATCTAAAGGCGATGGAGCAGCTTGGCTTGACTGTTCTGCCGGAGCATATTATTCAAGGAAGTTATGATTACACGGTAGAAAGCGGTCAAAAGGCGATGGAGCAGCTTTTATCTCTGGAACATTTGCCGACAGCTGTTTTTGTAGCGGGAGATAACCTTGCGGTCGGGGCTATGCTGGCTATGAAAAAACACGGATTAAATGTACCTGAAGATATGTCGATCGTCGGTTATGATGACATTGAGATGGCAAAATATTTAACTCCTGCATTGACAACTATTCGACAAAATACATATGCACTTGGCAGCAGGGCGGCCGACATGTTAATCTGTTCAATAGAAGGTGGATCTGAAGCGAGACCTCAAACTGATCAAATTGCAGTTGAACTAGTGGTTCGAGGATCATGCCGAGAGGTGTAAGCAGCAGCTTGACCTCTGTTTTTTTCGATAAATTCGAAACCGGTTTCGATATAAGGGGGATAAGCGTTATGGCAAAATATTTTTTCGAAAACAACACATTTGTTATTGAGGGGTATGATCAAGCTAAAACTTTTTCCAGCTTTTTGCCTGGATTAGCAGGTCTCAAAGGAATTCCAATGTGGACTTTCTATGTGAATAGGGGTCAAGGGATTTGCAGCTTCGGGATCGGAGACAAGAACAATCCGATTATGGAGTTTTCTCCGGCTAACATTGCATATCAAAAGGTTGAATTGCAAGGATTTCGGACCTTTATCAAAACTGGAGGATGCTTATACGAGCCATTCCAGAGTGGGCCAGCTGATTCTGCTATAAAGCGTACTATGCGGATTTCGCCAAATGAATTATGCGTAGAGGAACTAAATCTATCGGTTGGTTTAAAGACAAAAGTAACTTATTTTCATATTCCGAATGACGACTATGCTGCACTTGTCAGAAAGGTAGAAATCGAGAATATTTCTTCATCGAGTGAGGCGCTAGCTCTAGAAGTGCTTGATGGATTGCCGGAAATTTTACCGTATGGAGTGGAAAATGCAGCGTACAAGGATATCGGTAATTTGCTGCGCAGCTGGATGGAGGTCGACAATTTGGAGAACGGAATTCCTTATTATCGTCTTCGTTCCAGCATTCATGATGAGGCTGAAGTAAGCGAAGTGAAGAAGGGGCATTTTTACTTATCCTTCGATCGTGACGGTGCTCGAATTCAGCCTATCACAGATTTCGAGGTCGTTTTTGGAGAGAACACTTCGCTCAGTTATCCTGAAGGATTTGCTAATCTTTCATGGTCTGAGCTGGCGGCTAAACCACAATATTGCACAAATAAAGTGCCTTGCGGCTTTAGCGGGGTGCAGGCTGAGCTGAAATCAGGCGAGTCGACAATGATTTATACGCTGGTAGGGCATATTGACAGTGTGGAGCGCCTAAACAGCAAAGCCTCCTTGATTGCTTCTCCAGTCTACATTGAGCAGAAACAACAAGAAGCCTGTCAGCTAACAGAGCAGCTCACAGAGGATATTGCTACCAAGACAGGGCTTCCGTTATTTGATGCTTATTCCAAACAGAGCTATATGGACAATTTTCTGCGGGGCGGATATCCGTTTATTTTTGACAATGGAAAAGAGGACGGCTACGTTCTTCATTTGTATTCTCGCAAGCATGGTGATTTGGAGCGGGATTATAACTTTTTCTCGATCGCACCGGAATATTATTCGCAAGGGAACGGTAATTTCCGCGATGCCAATCAGAACCGGAGAAATGATATTTTCTTCAATCCGCGTGTAGGTACGTTTAATATTGTGACCTTTTTTAGCCTGATTCAGGCCGATGGTTATAACCCGCTTGGTGTGGCGGGAACGAGTTTCAAAGTCCCCGAGAGCAGCGCTGCGGAATTAACGAAGCTGCTTGCTCAAGCAGCACCGGATGCTCAGGCTGAACTGGAAACGATTTGTCGCAGCAAATTTACACCGGGTAAAATTTTCTCCTTTATGGCAGAACGCGGTATTTCATTGAATATGAGTGAGGAGCAGTTTTTAACTGGCATCCTAAGTTTGGCTGATCAGCAAATCGAAGCTTCGTTTAATGAAGGCTACTGGTCGGATCACTGGACCTATAATATGGATTTGATCGATAGTTACCTGAATATTTTCCCTGATCGTAAACAGCAATTATTGTTCGATGAGAAGTCGTATATGTTCTTTGATAGCCCGGCCAGAGTGCTGCCAAGAAGCGAGAAATATGTCCTCAGTGGAGATCAGGCACGGCAGTTTGGCTCTCTTGTGCATGATGAAGAGAAGATGCAGAAATTCGGGATTACGCTGAACAGTACCAATTGGCTGAAAACAGGTTATGGGGCAGGAGAAATATATCGTACGCATCTTTTCGGGAAGCTGGTATCCCTCTCATTAATTAAGTTCGCGACACTTGATCCATATGGCATGGGAATCGAAATGGAAGGCAACAAACCAGGCTGGAACGATGCGATGAATGGACTTCCCGGATTGTTTGGTTCAGGGATGAGTGAGACGTTTGAGTTAAAAAGAATGATCAGCTTCATGTTAGAAGTGATGGATGAGTATGGAGCTGTGGGAGTAGCGATTCCGAAAGAAATCGTGACTTTGCTGGAGACGGTGAAGGAGCTGCTAGAGAGCAATTTAAATAATCAGCTCTCAGCATTTGATTATTGGGATGCCGTGGCGACGGCCAGAGAGCATTACCGTGAGGAGATTCGTTACGGGATAAGCGGTGCGGAGACAGCGTTGGCGTTGTCGGAATTGTCATCCCTGTATCGTCAAATGGTGTGTAAAATCGATCAAGGGATTGCTCAGGCGATTTCGCTCGGCAAAGGATTAACACCAACATATTTTGCGTTTGAAGCAGTGGAATTTGATCCAGTCGTTAATGAGCAGGGAGAGCCGGAAATAAGCGGATATGGACTGCCTAAGGTACGCGTGAAAAAATTCGAGGTTCGTCCGCTTCCGCATTTCCTCGAAGGTCCGGCACGCTGGATGAAGACGCTGGACAATCATGAAGATGCAAAGACTGCATATGCCACCATTCGGAGCAGTGAGCTGTACGATACTAAACTCAATATGTATAAAACATCGGTCAACATCAATGAAGAATCAATGGAAACCGGACGTATTCGCGCATTTACACCGGGCTGGCTGGAGCGTGAATCTATTTTTTTGCATATGAGTTACAAGTATTTGCTCTCTTTGTTGAGTACTGGTCTGAAGCACGAGTTCTTCAATGAGATCAAAACTTCACTTGTTCCGTTCCTTGACCCAGCTGTGTATGGACGGAGTACGCTCGAGAACTCATCATTTATCGCTTCCAGTGTGAATCCTGATCCTAAGCTGCATGGTAGAGGATTCGTTGCTCGGTTAAGCGGCTCAACATCGGAATTTATTAGCATGTGGATTATGATGATGGCTGGCAAGCATGTGTTTAATATGAAGGATGGCAAATTGGAGCTTGCATTCGATCCGTCCCTGCCAGGCTGGCTGTTTAATGAGCAGGGCGAAATTGCTTTTAAATTCCTCGGCAGCACAGAGGTTGTATATCATAATCCTGTTAACAAGGACACTTATGGGCCGAACAAGGCAGAGATTAAGTCCATGACGGTTCATAAAAAAGACGGACAAATGCTCGAAATCAACGCTTCTGCTATAACAGGAGAACTAGCGGAAGATGTACGAAATGGATTGATTCAACGAATTGACATTATTTTAGCTTAATAAATAATATAGATAATCGCATTATATTTAGTACTAAAGTGACATTCTGATGGGTATCGTCAGGATGTCATTTTTTAATTGTTAAAATATTTAATGCAGGGCATTTACCTTTTAATTGGAATAAAGGGCATGTATGGCAATTATTGGGTATCTAATTAGGCATAAGGTTGCGATAAGTCTGCATTAATAGAACAGGGAATGAGTCCAGTAGATCAATTTTGAAGCGTAGCTACTATGTGTTTTGTGCTTATTTGCTGCAGTCGTTTGACCTATTCACAATACTCCTCAATTATGGTTTTCTGGATAGTGGTAGCGGATTCGATGTCGAATTTTGGATGCAGTAGAACCCCTGCTTCTCGCTCCAGATTCATGCTTTTTGGCGCAAGTTTATATTAATTCAGGAGGCTCTACAATGATAGGACAAATGAAATCACGTATATTGGCAGGTAACGTTGCCATTTGGCTGACGATTGGCTTGCTAACTAGTCTGATAGGAGGGGAAATAGCTCCTTTATCTGTGTCTGCTGCCCAGACTCAGAGTCCTGTATTTAAGGATATCGGAGGACATTGGGCACAGGATGAGATTGAGGAGATGGTGAAGCAAGGGATTTTGGACGGATACCCGGATGGCAGTTTTCGGCCCAATGAGCCAGTGAAGGTGGATCAATTCATCAAAATGCTCATGTTATCATATAGTGAGCAGCATCCTAATCAGGAGCGCAGCTGGCGGGGGGCATTTCTTGAATCTCTAACAGATGAGAACCGCACTATTTTGAAGCAGGATTATCGATATTTTAGTTTTAAGCCAGCTATGTCAGGATATTGGGCAAAACCATTTATAGATGTGGCGAGTGACCTGAACTTTTTGAACAAAAGCAGGTATAGTGATTTTCAAATGGACATGACACGCGAAAATGTTGCTGAAGTTCTCTTCTATACTTTGCAAGAAACGGAGTTTCTTGAAGATGAGCAATTTAGCCGCTCTGTGGCGCAATCCTATGGCGATTTAACAAGCGCTAATGACAGAGAGCAGAAATTTATTTCTGAATCCTTGATCAAAGGCATTATGCAAGGTTATCCAAATGGTAAATTTGGTGTGGGACAGTATGTAACTCGGGCAGAATCGCTAGTCATTTTGAATCGTCTTATTGATAAAACTAAACGTATTCCGATTCAGGCAGAGGCCGAGAAGCTTCAGCGCGTTGTACCGACAGTAGGCGGAGGACAAAGAATCGTAGTGTTCCCGGACAAGCAGATGTGGAATGCATACGATACTTTATTGCAAGCAGGAAAGCTTCGCGGCACGAATTATGATCTATTAGATACGACGCTCAGACTCTTTAAGGATGAGAAGGAGAAGAAGGCAGTTCAACAGGGAGCTACAGGAGATAATGCGGAAGAAGCTTCTATTTGGCTCGATCCTACATATAACACTTATGGCATTACGGTTCGGCTGCGCGAAGGAACGTTGGCTCGTAATCAGGAGCCGATCGAGCTTTTTGCAAATCAATTGTTTACTTATGATGCAACCGTGTTCCTCCGCTGGTTCAACTCCATATGTACTGAGGTAGAAGCAGGCAGACCTCTGGCTTCATCCAAGCAAGCCACCGTCGGGGAATATACGGTAAATGTACTGATCGATAATACAGCCAAAACCGTTATTTTTTCTACAGCGACTAAAAAATAATGAGAGTAAAAATCTGCAATCTTGCGAGATTGCGGATTTTTGTTTTTTCGTTGGTCAGTTAACGAGTATGTGGACATGAGCAAACGGGAGTATGAGCGTCAAAAGTGACGTAGAAAGGGTCGGTAGACTAGCAGACGGGAGCATGAGCATCAAAAGTGACGTAGAAAGGGTCGGTAGAGCGGCAAACGGGAGCATGAGCGTCAAAAGTGACGTAGAAAGGGTCGGTGGAGCGGCAAACGGGAGCATGAGCGTCAAAAGTGACGTAGAAAGTGTCGGTGTAGCGGCAAACAGGAGCATGAGCGTCAAAAGTGACGTAGAAAGTGTCGGTGGAGCGGCAAACGGGAGTATGAACGTCAAAAGTGACGTAGAAATGGTGGGTGGAGCGGCAAACGGGGTAGCGTCAAGAAGTTTGTGTAAAAGAGTAGAGAGTAACTTCTCGGGTGTTCGTTAGTCGGTGTGGATGTTCTTTGGGGCGGGGGAACCCCGCCCCAAAGAACAAGGGAATTAGGCTACTTTTCTTCTGTCTCCTGCACGGGATATCGTGCTTCAAACATCTCATTTAGTTTCTTCTTTACCTCCAGATCACCGAAGCCACGAATGACACGTTCGCTAAAACGTTCATTGT
>RCUF01000200.1_pt1 | contig 27344 bp, 26 predicted proteins | sample 2166311 | NCBI WGS metagenome assembly RCUF01 (sample SAMN09932608, study PRJNA488358) | compost metagenome | feature: garden; material: soil; isolation source: compost soil in 4-hydroxybenzonitrile-enriched culture | place: Germany: Experimental Botanical Garden Goettingen | collected 2016-01-27
AGGAGCATCCCCTGCCCTGCCTGTATGACGATGCCCTGCTGACGAATGAAAAAGTGCATCTGTCGCTTCTATATTTTCATTTTGTGCGGTACGCCTAACCGTATCGCTCGCCTCAAATGTTTTTAACCCGCTGGGCAATTTAGGCATATATCCCTATCCCCTTTCCTAAGGCTTCCATACTTCTAATTGATCCCAAGTCATATTCAGTGCATCAAGCTCATCCCATGTCAGTTTTGCAGCATCCAGCTCATCCCATAATAAATAGGTATACTTAAACTTAAGATTCAAGTGGGCTGGGACGATTTCACGTAGTGCTGTTCTGACATCGTTCTCATTGGGTGGAACTCCGCGTTTGCCGATAAAGGTAATGACTACTTCATAATCCGCAAAATTTTCCTCAACCTTTATCTCTCCGTTCTGAAACGAATCGGCAACGTTTTTGATTACAGAGAGTGTTACCGTCCCGGCTCCCCGGATTTTCGACTTAATAACGGAACGGCGCTGCTCATCAGGCTTCTTGTTGTCCACAGGAATCCCGCATATCGTTTCCCAGCTTGCAAGCCCCCAGGTTGCATGATCTATAAAAAATTGCTTCAAAACATCCTTAATCTGGAGATTAAAGTGGATAAGTTCTTCTACTTCCTGATCCATCAGATTGACGACAATTCCAGGTTCACTATCCTCATCATCCTTAGGAGCATAATATTTAGGTAAATAATCAAACATATCCTTTTCAATAAGACGATCCAGCTCAAATTCCTTGCTAGACAACGAAATTCACCGCCCCGGCCACGGCTACCTGATCCTCGCCGATGATCAGATTTTGGTTAGAAACCCCATTAATCGAAAATTCTTTAAAATCCGTCACCTCTTCAATATCAAGCAACAGGCCAAATATGCGATTGTAGGAAACGATGTTCGTTTTAAAAGCTAAATCGGCTAAGAAATGCTCAAGTTTGCTTGCAAACTGCACCTTCACCTCTTCCAATTTAGCGCCAGACGTCAGAGTAATACGAGCCGAGACGTTGATTTTCACTTCTTTCGCAGGACTTACCGTGACCTTTGCTCCTACTGGTCGACGTTCTTCCACCGCATTTTTTACAGCTTCTATAATCTCTTCATTGGGCTCCCGTTTATCTTCTGACAAAATCGATAGCTTGACAGTGCCCCCTCCGTTCCATGTGGGGAACACTTTAACATCACCTACCCCGCGAACCTCCATTGCCCACTGCCGATAATGCCATACATTTCCGCTTGTAGCAGGTCTTCGCACCCGGTCAAAATATCGAACAAGCAGTGACTCATCGGACTCGGTTTCAGCACCATTCTTGAATTCTTCCGGATTAGTAACGGATATTACACCGGATAAATTTCCGAGCACGAGCTTGATGCGTCCTGCGTCCACGTTGCCACGGTTGCCCCCCAGAACAGCAGTTGCCTTGATCGTGGCCGTTCCCTGCTTAATCGTACCGTCTTCAGTCGTCACGAATACGATAGCTTCCTCTTCATCCGTAGATACAAGAATCCCTTTTCGTAAGATCGTTCCCTCATCACCGGTAAAAATAATTTTCCCTTCCGCTTGCACACTGGGACGGCGAGTAATTCCAAATTCCCCTGCCCTTAAATCCAGAAATTCGGAGGGCTGCTCGGAGCTAGCGAAGCCGAACTTCAAAACTTGATCGAGAGCAATATAGGCATGTGCCAGTTCAATGGCTGCAGGCGACAGCAAATCATAGGTTATCGAGCCCTGCCGCGTGTCTATTCCCTCCGGTGAAGCTTTTCTCATTCGCTCTAATATGGCTTCTTTGGTTTGATTTTCAAACACGTTTAAATGTTCACCTCCTGCGTGATAGCTCCTTCGCTGGTTATAACCGTGAACGTAACAAATAGCTTGTCGCTCTCCCGTACAATTTGAAACTGCTCCACGGCATAAATACGGTCGTCCTCTAGAAGTGCCTCAGTAATAACCCTAGTAATCTCGCTTTTTAATAACTGGGGCGAAATATCCTGCCCTAACAAGCTCTCAATCTCGCAGCCGTATTGGCTGTTATAAATTAAGTATCGATAACGTGCCGATATAATTGCTTTATGGATAAATTGAATAACTGCATCTTTGCCATCGATTATTCGTTCCACTATTTTACCCGTCTCAAAATCGAGGCAATAAGTTCGCGAAGGCAGCGGAATCGGCTTCACTTCAACAAATCGTTCTTCACGGTTCTGCAGCGGAGACAATGCCATTAATACATCACCGCCCGATCTAAAATAATGTAGGTTTGCCCCTGGTTAATTCCGACAACGATGATGCGGTCATCCTTCTTAAGCTCGTCGATAAATTCCAGCTCTGCTTCTTTAATCGTTTGATTCGCCGAGTTTATATTAATTCCGCTGAAGTTTATGGTCCCTTGCCCGACAAAGATAGCTCCAGGATCGAACTTAAAAGGGGGCGCCATGGGGTTTAAATTGGTTACGGAAATTTCAGTCCCACCCTCGCTTTTCAAGTTCACCTTCCGTCTATACTTCGTCAGCGACTGGGCCACAATCAGATCATCCTTCTCCAGCTCCACATTCATATGATCTACCTTAATTTTGAGTTCGGGAGGATCGGCTGTAACGGTGGCCAACTCGACGGAGATGTCCGAGTTATATCCGATAGCCCGTATTAACTGTACGAGTTGACTCGCTCCCGAGCCTTCAATACGTTCCATCACCTAGCCCCCCTTTTCTTCCTTATATTCCATCTTCGGAATGTCATCGGTCGCCGACAGTGTCAGCGACATCGTATGACTTCCGTTTTCGAACTTATGCTCATCGGCAGACACATAGTAGCCACCAAGAATACCTGTTATCGATTCCTTAACGTACACGCAGGAACCAGAAACGACATCAGGGATACCAAGACATTCAATCTGAGCCTGATCCTCGATTGTTGCCAAATCCTTCAGCAATTGCTTCGCTCTTTGATCCATTTGCGATTTGGTCATCCCCTGCTCGGGCTTCTCCAAATGCTGCATGATTCCGAATCGTTGGATCAACTCTCCGTCTTTGGCGCTGGCCGTCAGTTCCTTCTTTTTCGCATCTCCGCCAACTACTTTGATCTGGGTACGCGTCTCCTCAATCGATTGAGAATAGCTGGCATTGATCAGGTTTACCCCGTTTTCGAGCACCCATTTTCCTTTTTGCTCCTTACGCGCCAGCAGCTGCAGCTTACCTTCCCTTGAGGTAATAAAGAACCTCTGTCCATTTTGTTTTTGGGTTTCAGTCAGCGCCATTACCATCATTTCGAACAATGTTTTGTCGCGAAAAACGAGCTTAGGAATGACATATCCCGTATCGTGAATCTCTCCGACTGGAATGGAGAACTCATTACATAGCCTCTTCACTACCGCCGATGCCGATTGGTTACGGAATATTTTTGTGTCCTTACTTTTGGTCAAATATATATTTTCATCGTAAGCCGTCAATGTCATTTGGCCTTTGGAGTTAATCTGATCCGCAAATAAAACGCCGCGAAACAGCTCTTGCTTCTCATCCAGGAGCAGCCGCAGCTCTCCGCCCTTCTCGAACTTCATGTACAGATCTCGAAGGTCGCCCGTATTTGATATTTCAACGACGAGCTTGCGGGCAGCCTGCTTGATATCTCCTGACCAGTTGATCGACTTCACGATCGAATCCAAAAAGATGTTCTGCTCGCTATCCTTGTATGTCACACTCCAGCTCATGAAGGAATCACCAGCTTCTGGCCAGGATATATCTTGTTCGGATTTTTTCCGATCACAGCTTTATTCGCCTCATAAACTTCCTTCCATCTGTCCCCGTTGCCAAGCGTTCGCTGAGCGATTTTCCACAAGGTGTCCCTTGGAATAACGATATAAAAAGCCGGCGGAGCTTTGGTATCAGGGCGATAATCGCCCGTAATCACCATCGCCTTGCCCGATCCTGAGGTCTCAACCTGACGGAACTGCACATCCTTGTATTCTTTAAGCTCCAGCTCAAAAAACACGTCGCCCGGGTTTCCTGCACGCTCGCTATACTGGAAGGATCGAATCGTGACCAAGCCTTCAATCGGAGTACCGGTAATGACTAGACGAACAGGCTTTCTTCTCTCCATCCATTTTTCAATCTTTTCAACTGTGGTCCACGGATCTGGGAGATCCTCGTACTCACAATAACCGGGATGATAGTCTCGCGGAAAAAAGGAACCCAACGAGTATTCCTTCAACGCCGCTTCTCCAATGACCGTATACTCACCGAGCTGGGTAACCTGAACATCCTCATAGCCATGTGATTTTTTGACAGAAATCTGCTCGGGATTTACGGGCAACTGTAGCGATTCTTTCCCATCCACTGTTTTTAGCCAGAATTCAAGAGATGCCATTATGCCATCAAGCCTCCCGCTACTTTGATCTCACGGGCGAGCGCTCTTGCAATCGCATCGATATCAGATTCTTGACGCACGTTGAATGTATTCCCTGTAATAGAGATGGAGCCACCCCCGCCACCTTGAGAAAATTCACGGTTCTCACTGGCAGTCATGATGCGTTCTCCTTTATGGAGCCGGGCCATCATCCCGTCATAAGGAACATAGTCCATTCCGTGGTATTTAGCCGGGGGAGGTCCGCCATTTGAGGTCAACTGCTCAGACGCCGCTGTAGTGTCCATCTCAATCGTTGCCTTTGCACCATCGGCAAGACCAACAGACTCTAGGAAAGAGTTGAATCCATCCTTGACTGAATTAATGCATCCCAAAATGAAATCCATATGTTTTTTGATAAGATAAGCAACTCCCCCTACAACCACTCCAAGCAACAATGCAGCAGCAATAATCGGAGCAAACGGAGCCACTGTAGCCCATGCTGCTACAGCCGTGGCCATAAGAGCAGGTGCAAATACCGTCAGTAAAAATGCAGCAACTGTACCGAGCGTGATCAGAATGATACCTGAATGTTCGGCTAATACCTCGATTACAGACACTAGGGCATTTGCTAGCGGGAGTAATGCCTCGCCTAATGGAGCCATGGCGATCGTAATTCTGTTCTGAAGCGTGCTCCACTGATCTCCAAAACTCTGCAAGCTTTGAGTCTGGCTGAGAATCCCATTCTTCGACTGATTCATAGCCCCAAGGATTCCATCAAACTCTACTTTTCCTCCCCGTAAAGCGGTCACCATTTCTCCAGTTACCTTATCGCCAAAAAACTCAGTAGCATATGCCGCAGCCATGGTAGCATCATGTGCATTTCTTACATTACCTGCAATTTCAGCTATTCCTCCATTGGGGAGCTTTTTCTTGAGCAGCTCTTCGACGGGGTTAATACCTTCCTTTTGCCACTTGGCTAGCAATACCATAGATTGATCGAACCCTATTCCCATTTCCTTAAGCGGTTCACCAAATTGGGCCATTTGTTTCATCAGATCGCCCATATTCACTTTCCCTGCTCGGCTTACAGCAAAAAATTGCTCCAGCATAGCTTCTCCATCCGTAGCGGCAATCCCCCACGTAGACATGGCCTTAGCCGCAGACTCCGCAGCAACCGCGCTATCCGATCCTGTCAGTCTGGACGCATCCAACATCACCTTGGTCAATCTCTCCAAATCGGTTCCTGTCAAGGAAGTTTCCCGACTTAATGTACCCATAGTCTTAGCCACTACATCCAAACTTTCAGGGACTTGCCCTCCTACTGTTCGAAACGATTGGGAGAGTTTGCTCATAGCCTCTTCTGAGGCACCAGAAGTAGAACGGAGAACCCCGAAAGCGGAACTGAACGCCTTCGCTGCCTCTATCGAACTATCCTTAATAGCAAGTAGCATACTGCCTGCTGTTGAAGCAACCGATGACAGCTTCTCTTTGTTATCGTCCGAGAGTTCAATCGGCTTGTCACCTACGATATTTTGCAGCCGCTTTATCCTTCCTACCTTAGGGGCATTTTTGCCTACCGGGAATCCTAAAGACGCGGCCATAGCATCATCCGCCTTTTTCTTAGCTGCTGCAGCCTTTCTCGCCTGATTTTTCTCCCAGAGCGCTTTAAAAGGTTTGCCCATGGCCTTAAGACTTGAAGATGCCTGGCTCTTGAGCCCTTTGCCAGCTTCCGAACCCTTCTTCATCGCCCTAGCAGCTACAGCGCCTGCCATCAGCTGCAGGGACGTGAGCTTCTTTCCTACTTTTGCAGCAGTGATTCCCGTTCCCTCCAAATCCTTACTCATCTTGGAAAAAACATTCACTTGCTCTATCTGAACCGTTGTTTTTTGCACCTGATTCATCATTTTGCTGAGCTTATTTATATTGTTCAGTTGTTCCTTTGTGATATCGATTAAACCCCCGCTTCCCGACGAGCTCAATCTCCTCACCTCCTTAGCTAAGCCGACTTTACGTCCTCATCCTGCGGGCAGCTCTCTCCTGTTCTTTCCTCACCTTTTCCTCCTCCTCCAGCTGCAGCATCATCGAGGCATACATGAATCGCTTCACACTCTCATCCTTGTTGTACATTTCATCTGGAGGAATATGATGCCGCTGGAAAATAAGATGTATAAGAAAAGCCTCACCGCCCGCTTTGATCAGTTTTTTATTTCTTCTTCATCGCTGTCAAAACCACTGATTCCCAAAATTTCTGCGGACAGTTTAGCTATTTCTCCCGCTAACAGCAAACCGAGGATCGCCTCAGTGGGCGATCCGTACTTATCGATCAGCTCTCTAGCAGACCAATCCGGAATCAGGCATGCTTTTTGAATGACTAACGCGCCAAACTGTTCTTCATCCATCACTTTTTCGCGCTTCTGGCCTTTCCCTGTGTAATGGGTACATTGCTCCTGAATTTTGTTAATCGTCTTGCCGTCGAGGGCTTGAATTTGAAAGTCCACGCCGAGACGTTTCATTGGAACATCCTTTTGCGGTTTGCTGTCTGCACTGAGCAAAGCCTGAAGCACGCTGCTTTGTCTATTATCTGTAATGGCCATTGTCCATTCATCTCCTTAAAATATGTTTAATGTTGTGCCGGATACAATCGTCCTGCTATTACTCCGCCGTCAATTTATCCATAAGCTCATAGCCCGTAAAGTTAAAAGGCAGCTCTTCCTCAACGATTGAGCCGACTTCAAAGTGCATCAACGGGATTTTATCGAAGGTTACGCCCTTCAAACGAACACGATACGCCCCATAGGATTCTGGATCTTCCAGCTTCAAAATAAGCTCCGTAATAAAAGTTCCTTGACTGTCATCAGCAATTTTGCCAATGAGCTCTACAAATTCAGAAGTCACTTTATAGCCTGTAATTGTTCCCGATCCACTTAAGCCAGTTACTTTATGTGCTGTCCAGCGCGACCCTGATCTCTTGATTTCTTCCTTCGTAATTTCAACGTTCGCCTCAGCAGATTTAATATTGGTCAACCATTTTCCATCGTGATATACATATCCAAAAGTTCCATTAATAACACGGGTTGAATCTAGCAAATGAATCCCTCCAATAATTTGTAATAGAATTATTAATCTCGAACTACACCTTAATGGTTAAGAAAATACGTTCCATGCTGTCGATCTCTGTGAATCCGATTAGCAAGAAGACGGTGTCCCCCTCTGATTTACGCTCTGGATCAAGCGTTACTACGATATCAGTAAGTACATTGTTAAGCTCCAAACGCTCCAAATATGCTTTCACTGCGGAGATCAGCGCCGCTTGCCCATCAGCATTGTTGTCGAGCTTACCTATGTAAGCTTCAGTTGCCGCCTTTGGAATATCCGTTGCAATCGCTTGCCGGGCACGCATCGCTCTGATTTTTTTCTTACTCGTAACGAGTCCTTGCTCGACCTTCACTTTTTCCCCATCATGAACGAGCACAAGCGAACCCTTTTGCAGAGCAGTCGTAATTTCGCTGTTCTTCAACCTTTTCACAACATCTGTTCCGCGAACCGGGGAATAAGTGATTGACTTATTAATACCGGTTCCTGCGATTAACCCTGCAATGTATGGAGCATATTGTGCAGAGCTGTAGCTCGCGTCGTTAATTTCTACACCCGTAATGAGATTGACCGTGTAGTCATCTGCCAGTTGGGTAGTCCGCTTGTTACCAACCGCCGGATCAAGATCATCTTCAAGAGATCCACCAAATACAGTGATAAAATGTTTACCTTCATCTTCACGATTCTGTTTACACCAAACTTGCGTTGCCTTTTGCTCTTCTTCTGTAATTTCTTCAGGAAATACGAACACATTGAATAGACGTGTAGAGAATGCATCTCGAAGTAGCGTATAGCTTACCTTTCCACCTTCGCCAACTGGAACTGTATACACTAGCACTTCCTTTGCCCCGCCCTGTAGAATGAGTGAGATCGCCGTTACATTGTCAGCACCGAACAATTCAATAGCTTCCGATTCTTTCTCAATCGTGTAAAATTTATCTGATGCTGCATTCCCATATTGAAGCAATGGCAAGCCTACCGTACCTCTGGCGCCACCTTTGATCTGTGCTGCTGCAGCCTCCACAAAATTAATATATAGACCCGGACGAACCGGCAAGCTAATCGGATCCCATGTTCCACTCATTAATAAAGCCACCCTTCTAATCGTTATAATTTAGTTAATTGTCGTACGTATTTCTACCTTGTCGATCTTCTGATACTCCGCCATCACCACAGCTTCACGACTGAATACCACCATCGTGCCGCTGCATCTAAGCAGTCCACTTTCCAGCTTCTCAGGTATATCGATAGTAAAAGACTCTGGCCGAACTATACCTGTGCCATCCGGTACAGGTATGCTGGTGGTTTCATTCATGACATAGCGGCTAAACGCTCCCATGCTAACAACCGCATCTTCAGCAAGCTCACTATAGTAATGAACTCTGTATTGTCGTTCGATTACGGTATGACTCCGCGCTTCACTGCGGCGAATTTCCTGCTTCAACTGAATCGCAAATTCTCTCGCCATTGGAAGATCAGGCTCCTGGAACCGATGAACCTGACTGTCAGGAAACTTTGTACGTATTAACTCTCCAATACCGTTCACTTCCTCGGCAATAGACATAGTAGATCACTCCTTCCCGCATTTGATTTCCGCAGTTTGGATTATAAGTTTAAAAGTGAAAATGCGAATAGGATGAACTTTCTTCACCTGGGGGTGAAGGGAATTCATCCTACCGTTTATCTGGCATCATTGGTATACTGGGTTTAATTGTAAATGAACCAAGTCTCAGGAGGGTTGTATATGACATCTATCCGAATCATGCTCGTTGAGGACGATCCATTCTGGAGGGATCATATTAGTGCAGACCTCACGGACGAGGCGGATATCGAGGTAGTCGGAGTAGCCACTACAAAAGAAGAAGCCATAGACATGGCTTCTCGCATTAATATTGACGTCATTCTGATGGACATTAATTTGACCGGTAACAATTTGGACGGCCTTGAAGCCGCTGAACATATACTTCGTCAACAAACCAATCATGATACCAAGATCATCATGCTTACTTCAATCACAGAGGCTGAAATTGTAATGAAATCATTTCGACTGGGCGCATTGAATTATATTAATAAATCCAGTTATCAAGACATCCTTAATGCGATACGTGATGCATATAGCGGAAAAGCTTCCATTCATTCAGACGCAGCTAAGGTCATGCGAAATGAAGTGCAGCTTATGGAATTGTCCCCTACTGAACGCGAGGTGTTCGATCTTCGCAAAACGGGATTAAGTAAACGGGAAATTTCCGAAAAGCTCCATAAATCTACAAATACGATTAAAACCCAGCTTCGCAGTATTAAAAATAAACTGACTCATTTCAAAATAGATGAGTGAGTGTGGTCAAAGCTCCTAGTCCTGACTGCATAATTGGGGGAACGGAGCTTCGATTTATATTTATACGCTGGAAAATGAAGTACGATCGTTGTCCCTTCTTCTGGCACACTCTCGGCTACCGACAGCTTGCCTCCATGCTTGGACATTACGCTCAAGCAATAGGATAGTCCGAGCCCGTAGTTGAGAGCATTTTTTTTCGTAGTGAAGAACGGCTCAAATATTCTAGACAAATTTTCTTGCGGGATTCCTGCCCCGTTATCCTTCACCTCAATTCGAAGCTCACGTCTGGTTGCAGAGGTTCGGAGTTCAATAACTCCACCTTTAGACGGCAGGGCATCTATCGAATTGCGGATCAGATTGGATAAGGTTTCTTTTACATGGACTTCGTCGCATATGAGTTCTCCTTCAGTAGTGAAAACAACGGACAGGGAAACCTGTTTATGTTCTGTAAGCGATCCAGCAGAAGTAATAACGGATTCCAGCAGCCTCTTGATATCATGGGAACTCTCGTCAAGATGGACATCCTCTGCTTTTTCCTTAATACGGTTCACCATTTTAAGTAAATGAGAAGTTAAACCATGAACCTGTTCAATCGTTTGTACTGCCTTATCAGATTGGCCTCCTTGAACAAGATGACTGCTTTTCTCAGCCAAGTAATCAATTTTCTGGATTTCATTCTTAATGGAATGGTTCAGTATCGACACTCCCATCGTTAAAGTTCTGATCGAGTAGTCGATGCGCTCCCGCTCTATTTTCAGTTTAATCCCTAAAAATCCATACCGGATCGTAAAAAATAATACTACAATGACCGTAGCTAGAATGACGATAAAATTAGTCTGCCACATCCCGTTGCTTCTAAGATCAAACGACCATTGCCCCAGCGTGAGTGAATCAAAACCTACATAGTCGGACATGAACGCCCAGATCATAACAAGTGGGAACAACAGCGTTCTTCGTTGACTGTGCCTCTTAAGACCGTTCTTTTCCTTAACATACGCGTATACATAAAAAATACATCCGAGCGCTATGTATGCTCCATCCCACCACCGAAATCTACTAACATCAAAGTGGTTCCACCCTTCGGACATCAGATGCTCGACAAGCAGCAGTACAAACCCGGGACACAGCAGCACGGTCCATGTCCATTTAATCCAGTATGACATTTTCTCATTGATCCAGAGTCCTCCCATACAGAAGACATACGGCAAAATAAAAAAATAGATATTCATAGCAATCACAGTAGATTTGTAAAATAGTAGACTCAATACAGGATGCATCCACACTGCGTGCTCAAACACCGGCATGATGGACAAATGCATCGCGAAAGCAAAGCTTGCTGATCCTCCCAGTAATATGGTCAACCCTATCCATATGTTAGACCTTGTTCGATGAAATAGAATAAATAATCCTAACGACCACAACGATAAAAACATCAAAATGTAAATAATTCGCACCCAAAATGGCCCCTTAATGTATCAAATCTACAACCTTAGTTTACTAATTATTCCCTGTTAAATTAATCTATTCCTGCATCACGTATACATTTAAAAATTATTTTAATCCTCTTTTCTTTTACCCATAATTTTCCGTTTATTAACATCAAAAAAAGACTGGCTCAAGACAAAATTCTCCTGATACCAGTCTCTATTGTTATATCATTATGTCTATAATAATTCAGCAAAAGACTTTACTATCTCTTCGTGCAATTGCCGCTTCTCCTCTTTCTCCAGAAAAGCAGCCTCGACACTGTTCAACATAATCTGCTCCATTTCAGGAAGCGTAAATTGAAAATGATCTGCCAGAACCGCGAGCTCCTTCGTCATATTCGTATCAGATACGGTTAAATTGTCAGTGTTCACTGTGATGAGCAAGCCTTGATCAAAATATTCACGAATCGGATACGTCACCCAGTTCGTTGAAGCTTTTGTCTGAATATTACTAATCGGACAGAACTCCAATGGAATACGCTCTGCTCGTACCCGCTCCAGCAGGTCCCTGTCTTCCTTCAAACGAACTCCATGCCCGATCCGATTGGTACCGAGCTTAACCACTGCTCCATAAATACTATCCGCCCCTGCCGCTTCACCTGCATGAATGGTAAACGGAAGCCCGTGTTTTTTAGCCAGATCGAATACCTCCTGATGCAGCTCAGGCGGAAATCCGTCCTCTGGTCCGGCTAAATCAACAGCAACCACTCCACGTTCCATAAAACGAGCAGCCGCCTCAATAACCTCCAGATTGTCTTGAGGTGCATGGTTCCGCATACAGATAATGATACCTCGAGCCTTAACACCATACGTTGCCTCGCCTCGACGTAGGCCTGTCACAAAGGATTCTATCACCTCGTCCAGGCTAAGGCCCTTTTGAAGATGAAGCCGCGCACCCATCCGTACCTCAATATATTTGCAGTTCTGCTCCGCCGCCTGCTCCACAACTTCATAAGCTATCCGTTCTATTGAATAAGCCGTCTGCATCGCAGGCAGCACCAAATCAAATTTACTCAAATAATCTACCAGACTCGGGCAATCTCCCTCCACCCGCATAAACGGCAACAAACGATCAACATCAGCTGCAGGCAGCGTCAATCCCTCTGCCTCAGCCAACTCCAGCAAGGTTTGCGGCCTAACGCTTCCATCCAAATGAAGATGCAAATCGATCTTAGGCAATCTTCTCAACACACTTTTATCCACTCCACTTCCCATCTATGTCACTCCCTCCAAGCTTTCGAGCCATAAAATAGCAATATAGAGTATTATACAATATCCTAATGCCAGTATTGTTTTTCTTTTCTCCAGCCAAAAAAAGCGAACTCAGGAAAACTCGCCTGAATTCGCTAGTATGAGAATATGATAAGTGAATAATGATTATGATTCCACGCTGTAAATTCTGAATTGCTGTGGTTCTAGCGTAAAGCTCAGCGCCTTTTGTCCCAATACCTCATTGCTTTCACTCCAGGCATCTCGAATGGTGCTGTTATTATAAGTAGCTGGCACAATGACATTAACCGGAGCCTCTCCATTGTTAATTGCGACGATCATTTGCTGAGCTCCTTGCCCTCTTGTAAATACTAGCAGGCCAGAATCATTGTTGGCCTCAAGCAAGCCGAAACGGGCATTGTCGGTAAATGCACTGTATGTTTTTCTGATCTTGATTAGCCGTTTCATAAACGACAGCAAATCCTGATCTTGTTTCTCTTCCTCCCATTCCATGCATTTGCGATAGTATGCAAAATCATCACCATCTCCGGTCAAACCAATCTCATCGCCATAGTAAATACTTGGGCTTCCTGGATAAGTAAGCAGCAGCAGGAAAGCAAGCTTCAATCGTCCCTTATCGTCTTGGCACTCAGTTAAAATTCGCGCTGTATCATGACTTCCAAGCAGATTAAACAGAACTTCTGTGACGTTGTCCGGGTAAAGCTCCAGATGACTAATGACTTCATTAGCGAATTTCTCTGCACCGATCTTACGTTTAGCTACAAAATCGATAACAGCCTCCGTGAACGGATAATTCATGACTGCATCAAATTGGTCTCCTTGCAACCAAGGCATTGCATCGTTCCACACCTCAGCTACGATGTAGAGGTCGTCCTTAACTGATCTTACTGTATTTCTAAACTGCCGCCAGAACTTATGATCAATCTCGTTTGCTACATCAAGCCGCCAGCCATCGATATCGAATTCCTCAATCCAATACTTCGACACCTTCAAGAGATATTCTTTAACTTCAGGATTAGTCGTATTCAGCTTCGGCATCTCGGGAACAAAAGCAAATGTCTCATAAGACGGTTGATCCCCTTGTCCATCGCCAAAGTTTGTAATATGGAACCAATCAGCATAACGTGATTTTGATCCATGCTTCAGCACATCCTGGAACGGTGCAAAACCATAACCTGAATGATTAAATACTGCATCCAGCATTACGCGAATACCACGAGCATGGCATTCCTTCACCATCGTTTTGAACGTCTCTTCATCGCCAAACTGCGGATCTATCTTTAAATAATCCGTTGTATCGTATTTATGGTTTGTTGGAGACTCAAAAATCGGGTTTAAATAAATTCCTGTAATGCCCAAGTCAACCAGATAGTCTAGATGCTGAGTAATTCCTTCCAGATCGCCGCCGAAGAAGCTATCCGGTTTCGGGGTATCCCCCCATGCTCCATTCACATTAGTTTTACGTCCCGGATTTCCGTTAGCAAATCTCTCAGGAAAAATTTGATACCAAACGGTGTCCTTTACCCATGCCGGAGCATCAAAAACATCGATAGCATTCAAGTATGGAAAACGGAAAAAGCGATTATCATCCACGCTAGACGTAAAACCCTTCTCTCCGTAAACGGTAGTCTCATCACCATCATGGAGCTCAAACATGTACACGAATCTGTTATTTTCCGGTGAAATAGCGATAAACCAATAATCAAACAGCTCATCTGAAGTTAACTTTTGCATCGGAATAGCGTCCGAAATCATACGGTCTTCCGCCCAACGATATGGATCGCCATAAATCAAATTAACTATCGAAATATCTTCTTTTTTGCTTCTGAGTCTTAGATGCAATGTCTTAGTATCATAGGCATAGGCATAGTTGTTTTTTGGACGATGATACACAGCTTCTTTAATCATAATCTTTACCTCCTAATAATTTAAAAATAAAAAAGAGCACATCCCCCCTAGCAGGCTGCATCGGGGTTGTGCTCTTCATTCGCCAGTGAATGAATAAGTCAGTCATTGCCCTTAATTTAGAAAGTTATTATCAATATGTAGTATAATTTCTCTGTTGAGGTATGTCAATAATTGTATAGCTGTTCATTACACAAAATGACGTAAAAATGTGTTCACTTTCTGAAAAGCATCCTGAACTGCCGGACAATAAAAATTTTGGTCAAATACATGGTCTCCTCCGTCAATTGTAATGAGCTCACTCGGGACCCCGACTTGCTTCAGTTTCTCATACATCATGACGGACTGCTCATAGGCTACATCGGTATCCCGATTACCATGCAGGAGCATTGTCGGTGGGTAATCTTTGGTCAAGTGGAGGATCGGACTGAATAATTGCAAAACCTCCAAATCCTTGACGCGATCCAACCCTGTAACCTCCTCGACCCATTTTCCAGTTTGACGGCAGTATATATAGTAATCATAACGATCCCATGATCCTTCAGATACAATATCTTTTTCGATAGAGCTCTGAGCCTTTGCAGCAGTTATCCTTTTCCGCTGGCAATAAAATCTGCTTGGCTTCGTGATCCAGTCTCCAATTATATCTCCATAGCCGTAAAAAGATACTATTGCCTTTGGCTTGATTTCCTCAATGGTTCCTGCCAGCAAACTCATATATCCTCCTGCTGAGCTTCCTACCAGCACCATTTTATTTGGATCAAAACTGTAATGTTGAGCCGCCTGCTGACGAACCCAATAAATCGCATCTTTAACATCCTGCACAATTTCAGGCAGCTTTGTACCCGGAGCCAATCTGTAATCGATGCTAATAATGGAAAACCCCGCATTCATGTACCATTGAATTTGCTGAGACGGCAGCCAGCTTCTGGAGCCAAACACAAATCCGCCACCGTGAATGTAAACGAGCACAGGAGATCCGATACCCTGATCATATACATCCGCTTTAATTTGGCAATCTCCCAATTCCTTATAAATCCTCGTCTCTTTCATAGAGAGGCACCTCATGAACTCATAATTTGAATGGAGAAGCGGCAGTCCGTTTCCTCTCCTCTGCCCTACACAAATAGTGATAGATAGGCTCAAGAAGCTTAAATCCCCTAAGCACTTCATCAGCGATATCCTGAGAAAAAAGCTTGTCCACATTACTCTCGTTATGAACTAAATAAATATTTTTTCTATCATGCCATTGACGAAGCTCCTGCGATATTGATGGGTTAAGAGGTTTCTTGTACATATCCCCTTCGATCACGTAGATGTCCTGATTATCGTAAAACGAAATGGCCTCCATAAATTTTGGAATATCCTCTACCATCATTTCTCGAAATACATCCATGGATTCTCGTGTAGCACTGTAATAACCCATCCCATAGCGATAGCCCTCCGGCGATATCTCAAAGAAAAAGGCCGGGGCATCTCTCCACTCCACTTTCGGACGTTTGAAAGTCAGCCACATCGTTGATCGATAGAGTGATTTATCCTTGGAAAACCTAGTATCTCTGAAAAGTCTGGATATAGTTTTGTTAACCGATGGAGTTACCACGAACAATGAATCTATTTGTAATATATCTGCACTTAAGTCACTAACTAAATACTGAAACGGCTTTAGAAGCAATTCCTGATAATCGTTGCGATGCTCCTCGTACCACTCCTTGCTGTTGTTCAATCTAACATTTTCCAAAAAATCAAGACCATCCTGACTAAATCCTTTAAACAGGTTGTCGCCCATATCTTTCGATTCTCCTTGAAGACAGATTAGCTAAGGAAAGTATTCAAGCGTGTTCATAAAACAGTAAAATGCCGGTGCGATAGCGGACATATTCCATTTTCAGAGATATCCTACAATTATTTATAACTGTTGTCAATTACTCCCGTTATATTGCTAGTTTGTGATTAATCCTTTTTCCAGACATGTTGTCAGTGACAAGGTTTTGATTCCATTGCTGAACGATATTTCAAGCAAATCCCCGTTAATGTTCACGATATTTCCTTGACCAAACAAAGTATGATAGATTACATCCCCTGCTTTGAGCTCCAATCCAGCTGAAACGCCTGCTAAGCTTTCTTTGTTCGAGGGTTCCATAATCGTTCGCACATTTGTTACAAATGAAGACGGAGTTACTTGTTCATCATCTCGTTCTCGATACGTGATCAGGTCCAGATGCCGTTTCGCACGAGTCATACCTACGTAAAACAAACGTACTGCTTCCTCCATGGCCCCTTCACGGCCACTCCCATGCTGCTTGATATCCTCGGAAGACGGTATAATGCCTTCTATTAAATCGATCATGTACACCCGCTCAAACTCTAATCCCTTAGCACTATGAAAAGTAGAAAAAGTAACTGCATTCTGCCCACGTTTTGATTTTGAAGTTTTGAGGGCGGATTCCAGATACTTCAGTCGATGAGCAAAATCCTCCATCGTCTCAAGCGAGTCCGCAATTTCCTCCAGCGTGTTCAGGATTCCGATCAAATATTCTCTGCGAAATCCGAGACGTTCACACATTTTGTCAAGCGCCTTTTCATATCCCAATCGATCCCGAATCACCCTTATAGCATGCAGTGGAGGCATTCCTCTCATTTCCTGAAACGTCTCCTTGCTTGCTGTGATCGGCTTGATTTGGTAATCATGAAGCGGCACTCCATTCAGCAGGTTATCAAATACAGACTCATTATTATGAAGCTCCTTAAGCACGGCCATCTGCTGCTTGCTAATGTATCCGTTAAATTTCAGATGGATCTTCTCCAGAATATCCGGCCTTTTATCAGTATACGTCATCCGCATAAAATTGAGGATATCCTCTACAACCCAATGGGAAAAGAAACGATTGTCCACATCCTTCATATAAAACGGAATACCCGCCCGATCAAACTCGTTCATTAACGAAATGGATGAGGCATTGTTTCGATACAGCACAGCTACCTCCGAAAGATCCGTCACTTTCTGAATATCCTGCACCAAATATTTGGTCTGATCACTATATTTCGCCATCGTCCGAATTTGAATGGGATCGCTCTCCGCATTACACGTAAACATATTTTTCTCATACCGATGCTTGTTGCGCCGAATGAACTGATTCGCTGTATCCACAATATTTTGCGATGAACGGTAATTCTGTTCCATAAAAAGAGTGACCGCTCCAGGATGTGTATCGGAGAACTGAAGTAAATAAGAAGGCTCTGCACCTCTCCAGCTATAGATCGACTGATCATCGTCCGCAACAACGCATAGATTGCCATGCGCAGACGCCAGCTTTTCAATAATGACATGCTGAACCATCGAGGTATCCTGACTCTCATCCGTCAGCACGTAATCATATTTTCGCTGGTATTTATGAAGAAGCTCAAGGTCGCTCTCCATCACCTTGCACCCAATCGTCAGCATGTCGTCAAAATCAAGCAGAAGCTTCTCACGGTCCTGCTGCTTGAACCTCTCGTATTCCTCCAATATGCGTTCAGCAAGCGGTACACTTACCTTCACTTCTGACCATTTTTCGCGAGGAATCATTTTATTTTTGATATAGCTGATATATGTCGTCAACTCGTCCATCTGATCGTCTGTTATGTTATCGCCATGAAGAGAATGATACATTTCGCGCAGGATGATTTTCTTATGCAAAGGCAGCCCGTTTCTCATCTCGTCCATCTGTCCGCTTCGGCTTACGACTACTTCGTGCTCTGCTGACCCTTCAATGATCTGATAATTCGTTCTGATCTTGCGAAAATGATCCCTTACCAGCTCATAAGCCAGACTATGAATCGTGGAGAAATGTACGGAGGGCAACTCAGGAAAAAATTTAGCAAATCGCGTCTTCATATCGTTAGCCGAAGCACGACTAAACGTCACCGCCTTGATTCTTGCCGGATCGACACCCTTTTCTTGAATCAAATACCCGATTTTCATAATAATTGTTGTCGTTTTACCAGAACCCGGAGTAGCGAGCAGCAGCATCGCGCCTTCTGTTTGAAGCACCGCCCTCTGCTGAACCTCATTAAGCTCCACGCCGATTTCTTTCTTTTTTCGAGCAAAAAATGGCTCTAATTTCAAATCTATGCTCATTCTCGTTGCTTCCTTCCACATCACATCATTACTCTTACTCTATCAAGCTCCAATTCAGCACATTGTATTATCATATCATGATTCGTGATGAGTTTAGGAGCCATTTCAAAATCTGACGGACACCAGGGACCTTATTTCCACTGCTGTTCATCATAAAAGGCTTGCCTTCATCCGGTATCATCATTATTCAAATTGCGCTGGATCAGTTCATCCACCATGATCTGAACAAGCATTCGTGCGGTGTCCTTCATTTTCTCTCTCCTATTGCTTCTCGCTATTATGCATTTGAACAATATAAAATTCCTGCAGTAATACCGTTTTTAATGCTGGATAGACCCTATTTTGAAGAAATTCCTGTAATAATGCAGGCTTTAAACCGGAATGCCAGGATTTCAGGCTCATCAATAAAAAATCCCTGCACTTTCGCTGCTTTTAGCTCCCTCTAACTCCCCTTATGAAAAAAAAATGTATTTTTGCAGGAATTTGCTCATAGCAAAACAAAAACTACCCAGTCACATCAGTGTGTCCGGGTAGTTTTAAGCTTGGTCTGTCCTATTCGTTAAATTTTAGAATTCTTGCAATGTTCTCGCAAGTCCGTTCCACATTTTTCGGGCCATCTGAGAGCAATTTGTCAATCTCAGCTGCCCCTGGGACGATACCAATAATTGCGTCAATCCCTTCCCCATAGAGCGTTTCAATGCCTTCGCCAATATAACCTGCAATAGCAATTACTTTTTTACCTTCTTCTTTTGCAGCCTTTGCTACGCCGTATGGAGTTTTACCAAACTTGGTCTGAAAATCCATACCGCCTTCGCCTGTAAATACCAAATCTGCACTAGCTAACTTTTCTTTTAATTCCGTGTACTTAATAACAATTTCAATTCCGCGCTGCAAGACGGCATTAGTAAAAATCAACAGCCCTGCGCCCAAGCCTCCAGCCGCGCCCGCGCCTGGAATATCGCGTACATCCTTATGCAGCTGCTCCTTCACGATTTCCGCGTAATGAGCAAGAGCTGCGTCGAGTAGTTCAATCATTTCAGGTGTTGCACCTTTTTGCGGACCAAAAACTCGAGAAGCCCCAGTCTCACCGCACAACGGATTCGTTACATCACATGCAACGATCATTTCCACTTCCTGCAGACGAGGGTCAAGGGAGGAATCATCCACGGTTGCCAGCTTGCCAAGACTTCCGCCACCACGTGGAAGAACATGTCCTTGTTCATCAAGGAATCTTGCGCCAAGCGCTTCTGCCATCCCTGTACCGCCATCGTTAGTAGCACTACCGCCAATCCCGATGATGATCCTCTTGATCCCTTTATTCAGACATTCCAGAATCAATTCACCCGTGCCATAGGTTGTTGTGATCAATGGGTTTTTGGTTTCCTTGGTCACGTAAGCAATTCCACTTGCCGAGGCCATTTCAATCGCTGCTGTCTTGCCATCCCCAAGAATGCCGTATTTTGCAGTAACTGTACCGCCTAATGGACCCATAACTTCTTTTTCATATATCTGTCCACCAGAAGCATCGACAAGAGATTGTACCGTTCCTTCACCGCCATCAGCCATTGGAACATGAATATAGTGTGCTGAAGGATACACTTTCTTAAGACCTTTTTCCATCGCAATACATACTTCTTTTGCCGTCATGCTTTCTTTGAAAGAATCCGGAGCCAATACGAATGTTTTTTCTCCCATGATGTCCTCACCCCATATTTTTTATAGTTATTTATTAAAGGCTGTTTTTTTAAAAAAAGTCCTTTACTACAAAATAAATCCGTAAAGAATAGTTGCTACAATGGTCATCGTCAAGCCAACGAGTGCTTCATAAGGTATAACGCCCATCCGTTGTTTAATACTCATCTTCATTGCGCCACCAGTTACGTGGAAGTAGTTACCTTGTGGCAAGGAGTCGATAACAGTTGCCCCTGTATGAGCCATAACTGCTGCAGCCAATGGAGCTGTACCCATATCGAGAATAGCTTGTCCGAAGGAGCCTGTTGTCAAAATAACACCTGTTGATGTAGATGCTGTTGCAGCTGCCATCAAGATACCTGCGATCGGTGCCAGGAAGGTTCCTGAAATTCCCGAAGCTTCAATGATGTTTACGACCTGAACAGATAAATCTGATGCCGAGATCAAACCTGCAATACCACCCGCTCCAATCAGAATCAGGACGGTTGCGGTCATTCTATTTAAGCCTGCTGTAGAGTATTCCAAAATTTTATTAGCTCTCCCCATTGCAAGCATACCGACAACACCGGCAATTGGCAAAACATACAAAGCATCTATTTTCAAGCTAGCTAATGCATCTATTCCTAGAATAGAACCCACTGGGGTAATCATGAGCAATATTACAGCGACAAGAGGTGCTACAATTGCTTTGCCTAACGGTGGATATTTCGAGGTATCCATTTCATGCTCAACCGCTTCTGAATCGGATACTTTATCGCCTTTATTTTTAATGAGAGAAGCAATAACAACGGTCATAATCAGACCACATATAGCAGGAATAAAACCAGCTATCATCACGTTGCTCAAATCCAATTCAAAGCCACGTGCGGCTGCAATTGTATTCGGGTTAGGAGAAATGATATTTCCAGCCTTACCCCCACCTGATAAAGCAACGAGGAGTGCAAGCTTTGAAATCCCCATCTTGTTCCCTACAGACAATGCAATCGGTGCTACGATCAACACGGCAACTGGAATAAATACGCCAACGGCTGTAATAATCATCGTTGCCAGGGCTAGAGCTAGAATCGCTTTACCGCCACCAAATTTCCTAACGATGGCCTGGGCTATCGTCTCTGCTGCTCCTGATTCCATCATTACACCTGCGAGTACACCAGCAGCCAGCACCCGAAGAACCGTACCCATTACACTTTGCGTACCGCTAACCAGAACACTAACAGTCTGTTCCAAATTAGCTCCGCCGATTATTGCACCTACAATAGCACCCAAAAACAATGCATAAACCGGATTCAGCTTTCTCAATATCAGGATAATTGCAATTGCCAGTCCTGCAAGTGCACCAATCCAACTGATTGTTAATCCTTCCATATGTCTTCCCCCTAAGTAAGTAAATAGTGAAATTTGTTATATTGAATACGCTTTCATTATATAATCCCTCTCCATACATAGATATTGATAAAGGGACGAATTTCATTGTTCAAATGCACAATAAAACCCTGGATCAGATACATTCTCCAATCACTGGGCAATATATCCTATTCCAGTCATAGTATTTACAAAGAAGGAGATGAGAATTCATGGAACTTGAGACAAATTTCAATAGAGATCATCTACTCAAGCTTGTACCCAACCTACTGATGAGTATTCCAATGCATGCTCTCAGCCATACTGATTTGGATTAAAAAAAGAGCTACCCCCAACTCATGTTGGATTTAGCTCTCCCTATTTTCAGACAAGATGTTAGCAGTTACGAAAGCTTCACTTAATCCCTAGCCTTAATCTGTAACTAAAAACAATATCCATCGAATTACCTTTAAAATGTTCAGTTACACTCGATCGGAAAGATTCGATTGCTAGATCTAAATCTTCTATTCCGAGTTTGAAAACCGTTTGAATTCCTCCCTGGCTCAAGGCAAGACCAACAAATCGTTCAGCATCACAAGCTTCTGAATGATGAAATACGATTTCTCTCGTGTAACGAAACTTCTCACTTTCCTGAATGGCCTGTAAATGCTCATTTTTATTTTGTTTTACTGCTTGTATCGCTTTATCTGTACACTGTGCAACAAGAGCGTCCGCTTGATCAATTAATTGAAGATACTCCTGCTCTAGCCGCCAATTCACAACAGGAGGCCAATCACAGTCATAAACTGCAAAAATCCCACCTCGTTGTAGAACGCGATACGCTTCATTTAACGTACTTATCGGTTCCATCCAGTGAAACGACTGAGAACAGGTGATGATATCGACAGAGTCATCTGAAGTATTCAATTCATTAGAATATCCTGATACAAAAGTAATATGATCCGCATTAGCTGCTATTCGCAATTTATCCTCTGCCTTGCTCCTCATGTCATCATTAGGCTCAACGCCTATAACCTGCTCCGCATGATCCTTCCAGATCAAGGTGGAGAGCCCTGTGCCGCACCCAACATCCATAACTAGATTAGGCTTTCTCTCTAAATAACCTGTCAAAATATTCACTACAAATTCTGGAGCTTCAGGACGGTATTGATCATACACATCCGCAAATCCAGAAAACCGCTCGATATTATTTTTCGAATTGCCTTGCGGCAGCATATTGCATCCCTCCGTATCCATTTATCCTTTTGACACCTCGTATACGAGCAAGTTCTGATAAACAGCCTGAAGCAGCGGAGCTTCAATGCTGTAATCCCGTGCTAATTGCAGCAAATATCCGTGCAGATGCTCTCCCTCAATGGATAGACCTTTTTCCATATCCCGAAGCATAGAGGATTTCATTTCATACGACGAATTCTCCATCGTTTCCATATGTTTGGCTACGATATCATGATCTAATGGAGCACCATGCTCAAGCATAATCGCTTCAATTTCTTGAAATAAATGACGAATGAATTCTCTACCCTGCTTACTCTCCCGAATTGGGCCAATGGGAGCCCGCATCAATGTAGTGACGCCTGCAATCGTAGCAATATATAAATATTTATGCCAAATATCTCGTTCAATAAAGTCGCTTCGTATAAAAGAAGACAACGTTCCGCTCAATATATCCTCAATACGCTGTATTCTTTCTGTGTTCTTATTTTCAAACTCGCCAAACTTAACAAAATGCGCCTTACTCGTCTGTACAATATGACCCTCTGGGTTCAAGGTCGTTTCAATAAAGCAAAGCCCGCCAATTACGTTGTCCGCTCCGAACTCACTTTTCAACAACGGAAAATGAGCTACACCATTCAAGAGCGGCAGTATTACGGTCTGGTCACCAACAAACGGTTTTAGATCCTGCATTGCTGCTTGCAAATGATATGATTTTGTTGAAAATAATATAAGATCATAGGGACCCGTCGAATTGGCATCTTCCGCTGTGATCAGTTCAGGCTGAAATTTGAAGTCCCCATTTACACTGCATATGACCAGACCTTCCTGCTCAAGCTGCTCTTTACGCTGATTTCGTACAAGAAAAGTAACGTCCTCTCCTTTTTCCACCAAACGACCACCAAAATATCCGCCAACTCCGCCAGCTCCTAACACCAATATACGCATTCTCTATTCCTCCAATGGTTGATTATTACGATAGCAGAATACCTACAATCAGTAAGAAAATAAAAAACACCAGGGATATTATGCTTATTACGAATCCGGCAATACCCAAGCCTTTACCTCTCTTAGAGCTAAATACCAGCGAACCAAATATCACACCTAAAATTGATGATATTATTATCAATAAGATTGCGATGACTGCTGTACCATCCGAGTAATTGTCCGGATCATTTGTCAGAATAAATAAAAGTGTTAAAAACCCTATCATACCTGCAATAAAAGAGGTTATTGCGAAACCGTATCGATCTACACCGTAGCTTGGCCTATTTTCCGGGTAAATGCTCTCCATTATGTACCCCCATCCTAAATTTACCTTCCTAACTAATAGTTATGTACACCTCTATAGTAACATAGGTTTTAATGAGGATATATTAAAAAAGCCTGCCCCAATTAGGGTTAGCAGACTTTTATATAAAGAAGCCAATTATTTTGCAAAGCTATGATTGCCAATTGTCGTTATGACTTCAAGACTTGACCAATATGCTCCCTTGGATACATCAGGATTAAAAAAATAGATCGCATCCTCCACGTTATTTTTGCCATTCAGTGCATCCTTTGCTGCACGCAGCACACTTGCATTTGGCACGCTTTTGTCCAGCTTTCCATTATGTGCAACCGGAAATTGCTTGCCGGAATAAATAACATCGCTGATCGCATTTGGAAACCGCGAATCTTTTACCCTATTAAGAATAACGTTAGCTACCGCCAACTGCCCTTCATACGATTCATAGCCCGCCTCAACCTGAGTAAGCTTCGCTAAGAGCATATAATCTTTATCAGTAAACGGCTTGGCATCGTTATCCAGAATGGATGGAATTATAACCCGCAGAGTTGTTCCTGTTTTGATGTCGTCGGCACTTTTAAGCCCGTTACGCTCTACAAGATCGGATTCACTAACTTGGTACTGCTTGCTGATTTCAGTCAAATCTGTCTCTTCTGTCACGACTGCCGGCTGTACCGCTTGCAGTTCAATCACTTGTTCATCCGCGTTCCATTTGACCGTTCCATGAAGCATCTCCGTTAGATCACGTAATGGAGCATACGTCTTGCCGTCCACCATAAAAGATGCGGTATCCATGAAATAACGGCTCCCATTAAAATAAACGACCGGAACTCCATCACCAAGCACCATTTTATCTCCAAAAGCATTATGTATCGTCAATTCATAAGCATCTTGATCCCAAGTAGATTTGGCTCCAAACATTTCCGTCATCCGAGCCACAGGAACGTAAAGCTTCCCATCCAGCATTAGCACCGGATCAGTCATCTTTACCTTTTCACCGTTCATCATAACGGTTATCCCATTCATGACCGTTGCTTCCTTTTGCACAGCAGCAGCCGATACAGGCGATACGGAGAGCAGAATCATCACAAATAACGCTATAAAAATTCTGTTTATAAGTCTACTATTTCTTCTAATCACAGTTACCTCCTAATGCAATGTACAGATATACATTCAGATGTCTGAAATAACCACAACGTAAAAATTATACCACATCTTTAAATAGTTACAAAAATAGCGTTTTCATAAATGCTGAACCCAGAACTTTTTTCTAATTATGGTTATTTTGGATCAAATTTATATTTCGTGATCCTGATCACGCAGTCGCCTCTCCACCTGCGCTATGCTTCTAAATACTTGGTGATGTGCATGGATTCACAATCTGTTAGCACAAATAAACTTAGGAGGTTCATTAGATGGATCAAGATACGTTAAATCAACCAGATCAGCAAGTGCCTATGTTTTGTTTTCAGTGCCAAGAAGCATCAAAAGGTGTTGGCTGCACGATCGTAGGAGTATGTGGGAAGACGTATGATGTTGCCAACCTTCAGGATTTGCTCATTTTCGTGCTGAAAGGCATATCGTTCTTAAGCATCGATACCGAGTTGCCTGAAGCACTGGAACGCCGAGTCTCCGTCTTTATTATGGATTCGTTATTCGCCACGATCACAAACGCGAACTTTGATCGGGACGTGTTTGTCGCCAAAATAAGAGATGCGCTGGCGCTTCGCACCCAAGTACAGCAGCATTGGGATCATCAGCACTCTGACCCGGTCAGCAAAATGAAGCTCCCGGATGCTGCGATTTGGCACAGCAACGATGAAGAGGCATTTGATGCCAAAGCGAAGCAAGTTGGCGTGCTGACCACGGAAGATGCCGATATCCGTTCCTTGCGTGAATTAATCACTTACGGACTCAAAGGCATGGCTGCCTATACGTACCACGCTTTTCAGCTCAACCATACGAAACGAGAAGTAGATCAGTTCATGCGCCAGGCTCTTGCCGCAACTTTGGATGACTCCTTAACTGCAGACCAGCTCGTTGCACTGGTAATGGAGACTGGAAAATTTGGCGTGGATGCTATGTCCTTGCTTGACCAGGCAAATACCAGCACATATGGTCACCCTGAGATTACGAAAGTCAATATCGGGGTACGCAATCGCCCGGGTATCTTAATCAGTGGTCATGACCTAAAAGACCTTGAGGAACTGCTACAGCAAACCGAAGGAACAGGCGTTGATGTGTATACACACAGTGAAATGCTGCCCGCTCACTATTATCCGGCCTTCAAGAAATACGACCATTTTGTCGGAAATTACGGCAATGCCTGGTGGAAGCAAGCCAGTGAATTCGATGATTTCAACGGCCCAATTCTCATGACTACCAACTGCATCGTACCACCAAAACCGAGCTACTTAAATCGCATCTTTACGACGGGCAACACTGGATATCCTGGTGTACAGCACATTCCGGAGAGCATAGACGGTAAACCTAAAGATTATTCCGGGATAATTGCTCTCGCCAAGCAATGCGCACCCCCAATTGAGCTGGAGACCGGGGAAATTGTCGGAGGTTTTGCTCATAACACGGTGACGAGCATTGCGGATCAAGTCGTTGAGGCTGTTAAAACTGGAGATATTCAACGTTTCTTTGTGATGGCCGGATGTGACGGCCGGATGAAATCCCGCCAGTATTACACCGAATTTGCCCAGCAGCTTCCCCGCGACACGGTCATTCTGACAGCAGGCTGCGCGAAATACAAATACAACAAGCTGGATCTCGGCGATATCGGAGGCATTCCGCGCGTTCTGGACGCTGGTCAATGCAACGACTCCTATTCTTTAGTTGTCATCGCTTTAAAGCTGAAAGAGATATTCGGACTTGAAGACATCAACGAGCTGCCGATTTCGTATAATATCGCCTGGTATGAGCAAAAAGCGGTTATCGTTCTGCTTGCCCTGCTCTACCTCGGGGTTAAAAACATCCATCTTGGGCCAACATTACCTGCCTTCCTCTCTCCAAATGTGGCCAACGTACTCGTGGGTCAATTTGGCATTGGCGGCATCACCAATGTTGAAGATGATTTGGAGATGTTTCTTGGGGCTTATGCTTAAGTAGTAATATGAAAAACTGAAATAAGCTGTGTCCTTCGCTTGAATTAGCTAAGAACACAGCTTTGCATGTGGAAGTTGCTGCAAATGTGCAGGTTTTCACCCACGCTTTTTTCGAAAAGTATCAATACCTGCAAAAATGCATCTTTTTCC
>RCUF01000201.1_pt1 | contig 27300 bp, 27 predicted proteins | sample 2166311 | NCBI WGS metagenome assembly RCUF01 (sample SAMN09932608, study PRJNA488358) | compost metagenome | feature: garden; material: soil; isolation source: compost soil in 4-hydroxybenzonitrile-enriched culture | place: Germany: Experimental Botanical Garden Goettingen | collected 2016-01-27
CAGCGCCGATGGTACTTGGACCGAAGGGTCCTGGGAGAGTAGGACGCCGCCAAGCACAAGAACCACTACCGAGCTTCGGTGGTGGTTTTTTTATTGTAATGTTTTTTATTAATGATGGGATATGCAATGCAGCGACGCTCACGATCTTTATGACTCGTATTGAGAAGCCGCTGCTTTTACAATTAATGTAGATTGCATTTATTAAGGATTACTATGTTCTAAAATTCCTGTTACTATTAACCACTAAGGCACTAAGGTGCCATAAAACGACGATCTGCGAAGGTCTGGGCATTCCGAAGACTCGCCCATACATCATCTCCAGCAGCTCCAGTATACCAGTAAGCAAATCCCCTGATGCCTGCTTCTGTACCCAGCATATACTTCAAGCCTAATGATCGACTTTCTTCCAGCCATAGCTTGTGCTTTTGTGTCTTTACCATATAATCGCCCTGATATTGCCCCAGAGCTTCGTTCCAGTAGAGACGTCCTGTCATTAGAGGCAGGCGAAGTACCTGCTCATTAAGGGTAATGTCTGTAACGAAGTCAGTAGATTGTGTAGGGGTTACCGCCCAGTCCCTTGTATATAAAGGCAGCCCCAGAATGACCTGGTCCGCAGGTACTGATGCAAGCAATCTCGTCAGCCCTTGACGAAGCCAGGGGAGAGAAGAGACGGAGCCAGGATCGGCTCGTCCAGCCCAGTGTTCATCATATCCCATTAGAATAATATAGTCAGCACTGCTTCCCAGTGCTCTATAATCGAATGCAGCCGTCCATTCACTTCCCTGATCAGGGGATACACATATGGCCAGGACTGCTCCATGCTCGTGGAGTTGTGCAGATAGCTTGCGAACAAATGCCGTTAGCTGCTGGCGATCCTCGGCATTTACATTTTCAAAATCCATAACGATCCCATCTAACTCGTAAGTATTAGCAGCGGTAGTAATCTGCTGAATCAGTGCTGTTACTTTGGAAGGGCTACTCAATAGATCATGTGTGAGTGAAGCATCTGAATGATTGCCGAGCATAGGCCATAGCTGCTTATTATTTTTGTCGGCCCAATCAAGTAAATTATGATCCGCATAATTCGCCAATTGTCCGTTCTTCTCTGTATAGAACCAGCGCGGAGATAATGTATTAATATTGGAGTTCATAACGGAGTGCTCATAGGCCTCTGTACTTTGATTATACTGCCAGCCCAGTTGAATGGGACGAGTGCTGCTATTCAAGGAAGCTTGACTGCTTGAGACATTGGACATGACTTTTTCCAGCAAGACTGCTGCTTCCTGACGTGTAAGAATAGCTTGTGGACGAAAGTAACCGTTATGACCCGTCATCCATTGACGCCCGCTGACGCTGCAGACAGCGTCCTGAGCCCATTCACTTATGCTCGTACTATCTTGGTAGCTGGGGCAGGTATTAACTACAGTGGACCGCTCTACGGAGGCTGGAAGCAGCCTGCTTAAAATAACAGCGGCCTCTTGTCGATGTATAGGCTGTTGCGGGTGGAAGAAGGATGCACTGTCTCCTTGCACGATCCCCAATTGTGCTGCGGCCTGTATCTGCGGATAGTACCAGGTACCTTGCTTAACATCACGATAGATTGGAACCGAAGCATTGACTCCTTGTAGCTGCAGGATACGATTAATAATCGTCGTCCACTCTGCCCGTGTAACTGGGGCATATGGTGAGAAGTGCTGAGAGTCGGTGCCAGCCAGGTAACCTTTTCTGTACATATTAATAATGGATTCCTTGGCATAGCTGGTGGAGATATCCTCAAAGGGCGTGATAGCTGTGGCTACCTTGTTCGAGTTAATAGAGCTGATATATTGTGCCATGACGTGGTTAGATCCCCCAGAGGTCAGAGGCATAAGCAGCAGTGTGCTTAGCAGAAGCTTGCGGACCAAGCCGTTTCTAGTAATATATGATTTCATGCTATTCCCTTCTTAACATATATTCTTCGGACCATCGTAACAAAAAAGAATTAAGCAGGCATTGCTCAATTGCTGGAAACCTTCGTGGCCAGCTTGAAGAACGAAGTCATGGGGAGCATGGCTCGCATGAGCCAAGAGCATAAAGCGCTGGTGTACTATGTGGGTGCGAATATCAGTTGAGGAAGAAGATTGAGTAGCAGATAAATAGCCATAGGTTGGCAGCTTTAGATAAGCTATTAGCAAGGGCCGTAAGGTTCGAGAGAGTTCCTTTAGAACGCCCGAAGACAAAAAAATACCCCGGAGTGACCGGAGTATTGGCAAATCCAATATTCTATTTACAAATTACCTATTACTTGGGTTAGATCTGTTTGGCATAGAAGATACCAATGGTCTGAGGTCCACAGTGACTAGATATAATACAGCCTGCTCTGGACATAGCGACCTCTCGAGCTCCGGTCTGTTCCTTGAGAGTCTGTTGAAGCCGGAGAGCGTCTTCTTCTGCAAGGGCATGTACAACAATGATCAAATCATTATCCATGTGATCCTTTTGCGACAGTGCATTGTTAAGCATTTGGTCAATGGCCTTCTCACGCTTGCCACGCACCTTGTAGGCTGGTGTCATTTTGCCATCAATGACCTTAATGACAGGTCTGATCTTGAGCAGACTGCCAATCAGGTTCTGCATACCCGAGCAACGACCACCCTTGTACAAATATTCGAGTGTATCAATAACGAATTCGGCGTCTACCTGAGGGCGCACCTGTGTCAGGAGCTGGACGATCTCCTCCATTGTGCGTCCTTCTTCGCGGGCTCGCACTGCTTTCATCACTAGAAGCCCAATGCCGCAGCAAAGGTTCAGGGAGTCGAATACAGTGATACGTCCCTCGGGAAATTCGTCTGATGCAATAACAGCATTTTGGTATGTAGATGAGAGCTCAGAGGACAGGCTGATATATAAGATGGACTGACCCTGCTCTATGTATGGGGTGAAGGCCTCAATGAAGTCTGCTGGTGAGGGGGCTGCAGTCTTGGGTAGCTTTCCCTCGGCAGATACTCTTGCAAAGAGTTCGTCTGGAGTGATCTCCACTCCATCCTTTAGTGATTCGTCCCCAAACACCGTATATAGCGGCACGATACTGATATCATACCGCTCAACCCATTCAAGTGGCAGGTCGCTGGTGCTATCTACGAATATTTTTATAGTAGACATGAATTACAATTTCCTCCTTAACTATGTCGGTCCCTACCAGGAACGGCTGGACACAGCTGGATACATCTCAGTGCTGCCAGGTACCTGACTAAGACCAAACGTAATCAGTCCAACTAGCACGACCAAGATCAATACATTCAGGGTTGTGCCAAGAATGGCAAATATCTTCTTACGCTTTTTCAGGACAAGCCCAACAATACCAAGGATGACCCCGACTACATTCAAGATTATACAGGCAAAAAAGAGCAGAACAAAGCCAAGAATTCCTGTCTGTATAAGACTTTCTTCTGTGATTGTATCATGCTGGAACAGATTGATGATATATATCGAGATCCCGATAAAGGAAGCGACAAACCCTGCTATCGTTAGGATCGCAATAATAAACGAAGCTATGCCAGGTCCGGAGTGCTTGATTCGTTCCTGCTTGGTATAATTGTCGTAGGCAGGGGAGTCCGAGCTAACAAGATTCTGTTGCGGTGGCTCAATGGGATGCTGATCCATAGATTGATCCTCTCCTTCTAAGCTGATACAGCCACATTTTATTGTCTCCAATTATGAGTGGAAATGCAAGAGATACACCTATCCTTACACGTTAAAATGCTTGGACGAATCAGCAGCGAGACATTATTTATAGTACAATAGTAGCTACAGTAACAGGTGAATAGCTATAACATTACAATGTGACATGAGGAGATTATACGAAATGCAGCGTAGATGGCTTATGATTGGCGCTTTATTGATGATGCTGGGTGTCGGTGTGGGTGCCTTTGGCGCACATGCACTTAAGCCTGTTATTGGAGTGGATGCATTGTCTACCTATGAGACAGGTGTGAAATATCATTTGATCCATGCGGTAGGCTTGCTTGTCGTAGCTGTGATGATGGGGCAGTGGGGAGAATCCAGGCTGTTGAACTGGACGGCTCGTCTACTATTTGCAGGAATCGTCCTATTCTCAGGGAGCTTGTATCTATTAAGTATCACTGGTGCTCGTGTGTTTGGTCCCATTACCCCATTAGGCGGGGTGTGCTTCATAACGGGCTGGTTCCTGTTGTTCTGGGCGGCTCTGAAGAAACAAAAGGGCTAGAACGAGCAAGCGTTCATCAAACAGCAGCAACAGAGTTGAAGCGAATTGGGATGCAGAGAATCGTTGTAGAAAATCGTTGCAGAGTATAAAAAAGCCTTCTGACGCTTCGGGACTGCGGACGTACCCAATGTGTCAGAAGGCTTTTTTGTTAATACAGAAAGTAAAGCAATGACGATTTTGATCAGATCAGCTTAAGTGCTGATGATCTCATCAATTTCGTTAAGCTTAAAGGAATATACCTGCTTTTCGTCAACATGGTATGCACTGACCAAGCTCTTTTCCTTGTCCAGATTAAGAATTCGACAAGGGATACTGCGCTGGCCACCATAACGATTCACAACCAGTCGAACCAAGGAGTTCTTCTGAATGTACGAATGGATCATTTCATGCATGAAGGACTCGTGGCTTTGGGCCGACTGAGCAGGCTTGTCAGCGGCTTTGCTTTTGCCAGCTTCATCAGACTTTTGTGGTTTCTTTTGACCGCGAACCAAGGTTGGTGAAGCTATTTTTTTCTCTGATAGGGACTTTTTCTTAAGGTATAAAGCTGCTTCAATCAGATTACCAAGCTCGATCCCGGAATGAACGCGGAAATCAGCGACTTGATTATTGGTGTTGAATATTTCCAGAAGGGACTGAAAAGCGACAGCATTTGACTTACCATGGACTAGCACATCTACATTAAACAAAAAGCTTGATTGATCATTACCAGCTTGATCATTAGGTGGTACTTTACTCATAATTCCTCCAGCCCCTGATTCCATTTAAAATCTACTGAATCCCAATATAACACTAATCGTCAAATCAGAACAGAGCATTAATATTAAAATTTGCTTTAAATCTGGGAGAACGCCTATGAAACGTCCACACCTCGCTTATCGTGATGCATACACTGGTTCAGATGGCAGATCGAAGGAGGTGTTCAGAGCAGCATGATTCGTATGGAACCAATACAGATAGGTGAACACACGCTCATCGGTGTCGAGGTCAAGCTTCCAAAGACTACATTGCTAACGATCTCTACTTCCCGCGGCTATATTATGTGCGGTGCTCTTGATGTTGGACTGCTGAATGAGCGATTGGCTAACCGACAGATTATTGCGGGCAGAGCCGTCGGAGTGCGTACACTCCAGGAATTACTCGATGCTCCGCTCGAATCCGTTACCTTGGAAGCTGAAAAAATAGGTGTAAAAGTAGGTATGAGAGGTTATGAGGCTATTGTAAAAATGGTATGAGCCTACATTCGCTCCAACTTCTCGGTGCTATTGTCATGCAAGCTCATGGGCTATGGCTGTCATAAAAGCGCGAGCTATATTTCAGATCGGCTCGCGCTTCTTGCTTGACATATTATCTTTCAGTAGACCTGTAATTCCTAATCTTGAAATAGCTTGGAAAGATTCTCCTTGAAAGGGGCTCTGACAATTCCCTTCTCAGTAATAATCGCCGTTACATACTCATGAGGAGTGATGTCGAAGGCAGGATTATAGACTTTGACCCCCGCAGGGGCTGTATTTTTGCCAAAGCCTGATGTGACCTCCTCAGCCGATCTCTCTTCAATCGGAATATCCGCTCCAGTCGCTGTGTTAAGGTCAATGGTGGAGAGCGGAGAGGCTACATAGAAAGGAATTCCATGAGCTTTGGCGAGCACAGCAACGCTATAGGTACCAATTTTGTTGGCAACATCGCCGTTAGCTGCCACACGGTCTGTACCCACAATTACCGCCTGAATCCATCCTTTGGACATAACCATGCCTGCCATGTTGTCGCATAGAAGCGTAACATCAATACCAGCCTGCTGTAGCTCGAATGCAGTCAGGCGGGCTCCCTGCAGTACTGGGCGAGTCTCATCGGCGAATACCTTAAGATGTATCCCTTGCTCATGCGCCAGATACATAGGGGCGAGAGCTGTACCGTATTTGGCAGTCGCTAGCCCCCCCGCATTACAATGTGTCAGTACACCCATTCCGTCCTCGAAAAGTGGCAACGCATGCTCACCAATGCTGCGGCATACCTGCTCATCCTCTTGTTGAATGAGGATGGCTTCTTGCTCCAGGCCATTATTCCAGCTATGAACATCACCATTAGCGATTAATTCACGTGCACGTTGCTTCATTCGGTCCAGTGCCCAGAATAGATTGACGGCGGTAGGTCTAGAGGTAGCTAGATAGCTGCTGACTGTATCGACCTGCTGGAGCCATGAATCTGCATCCACAGCCTCGGACTTGCGAGCGCCAAGCACTACTCCGTACGCAGCAGCCATTCCGATGGCTGGAGCGCCTCTGACCTTCATGGCATGGATTCCGTCCCATACCTCCTCTGGTGTGTAAAGGTCCAGCATGACGATGGATTCTGGCAGTAAACGCTGATCCAGCATGGAAAGGCAATTTCCTTTCCAGATCAAAGATACAGGTGCCTCGGTAGCAGGTGGAGCAGTTAATAGTTCAGTGTGTTGTTCGATAGGTTGTTCAGTAGGCTCATATGATGTCATAAGGTTTCTCCTTTATCAGCAGCAGCAGTCAGTGCAATATCTTGGAGTTCTTCAATGGATTGAACGCTGCGGCTTCGTTTGACCAAGGCTTTTCCGATGGCAAGAGCCAAGCGCTCGGCCCGTTCTTTCAGCACCGGATCAGTAATTGTATCAATATCAGCTACATGGGACAGGCCCACGATACGTCGAATCATTTTGCAGCCTGCAAAGCCGAGCGAATCCTGTAGCAGTCGGGTGATATAGAAATCCTGATAACCCGGGCTTGCGGCCAGTGGATCCTTCAGAGCTTCGCTGCTCCATAGCTTCCGGAATTCCTGTTCAAATTGTGTCCACACGGCCGTAGAGGTGTCCAGTAACCAGCGTTGCTGCTCCAGACGGGTGGAAGTATCCACAATCCAGCCAATCTGTCCTGCCAGATTCAACAGAAGGTTGGATATTACAGCTCCTACATCGAAGCCCATCGGTCCATAATAGGCAAATTCCGGGTCAATGACCTTGGTGGACTTGTCCGTCACGAAGATACTGCCTGTATGCAGATCACCATGGAGCAGTGACTCTGCATGGGTAAGGAACTTCTCTCTTAGGAGGGCAACCTCCAGATGGAGTTGACCATCTGTACGCAGTGCTTCCGCCTCATCTTCGATAGAAGGAGAGTAGCTGTTATTATCCGATAACCTATAGGGATCGTCAAAAATCAGATCCTCAGTAATCTTGCACTGATCAGGATTGATAAAGGAACTGACCTTGTTCTTCTTCTCAACAGGCCCTAGAGCCAGATCTGAATTCAGAAATAGAGTTCTGGCCATGAACTGACCGATGTGTCCGGCAAATTCCGGGAATCTCTGGCCTTCAATCAAGGCCTTGCGCATAATGGTATATCCGCTCAGGTCCTCCATGATCGTCAGGGCAAGCTCGTCATCATAGTCATACACCTTGGGGACGAGTCCTGGACAGAGACGATGCTGCTCCTGCAGTGCCTGGCGCTCAATACGTGCCCGGTCAAGCGACAGCGGCCACGATTCACCAACGACCTTCGCATAAGGAAGAGCCTGCTTGACAATAATACTTTTGCCTGAGGAAGTATCTTGTATATGGAACACCAGATTCAGGTTCCCGTCGCCGATCTCCTGGCAATTCAGCTCTGCAGAGCTAGGGAAAAAATCGGGAATGTCACGAACCAGCTCGATGACCTCAGCCGGAGTTAAAGGATGATATTGGGACAAGGATGTGCACCTCCAATAGATCTAAAGCCAACTGCTTCACTTGGTTTAGAACAGTATACTCAAAAACATCTTAGATTTGTATCTTTTTTTGAATCGTGCACGTTTTTGAAGATTACCGCTTCAGTGACGTTTCACTTTCTGAGAGGTTGGGTAAATATCTATTAGACGTCAGGCCGGTGATGAGCAGGTGCCAGCTGGCGTTTCCCTGTGTCATCACTTACCCACACATCAAAGGTGGCAAAGGATACAGCAATATAACTATATTTAAAAAGGAAGGGATAGAACATGGCTAAAACTACTGGAAATCAAACTGGCACAAAAGCACAATCCGTCGAACAACTTCTGAACCGTCAGGTTGCCAATCTGAATGTACTGTATGTCAAATTGCATAACTATCACTGGTATGTGAAGGGCACTAATTTCTTCACCCTGCATGAAAAATTCGAAGAGCTGTATAACGAAGTGACCCTCAAAATGGACGAGGTAGCGGAGCGCTTGCTGACGCTGAAGGGCTCACCGGCTGCAACATTGAAGGAATACTTGGAGCTGAGCTCCATCCATGAGGCTAATGGTAAAGAGGATGCCAATACGATGGTGCAGAATATTATTGAAGACTTTGCAACGCTGTGCGAAGAATTCCAAGAAGGCATTGAACTTGCGGAGAAATCAGACGATCAGCCTACAGCCGATATGTTCACAGGCTTCAGAGCTGACCTTGAAAAGCACATGTGGATGCTCCGCTCATACCTTGGCTAATTAGCTAGTGAGTGCAACGAGTATGCCTTGTTGACCATTGCCGAATCAGTCTTGAAGCAATTCAGTATCCCTGCAAGATGGATGGTTGTTCCATTGCTCCCAAAGAAGCTATAATGCGTGTAGACGACAAAGGCTTTCGAAGGAGAGGATACGACTATGCCAGGGACGCCAACAATTGCCGGATTAAAGGAATGGGCCTCTGCTATTGCAGCTTTGGAGAGTGGACGCCAAATCATGCTTATGCGCAAGGGTGGAATTGTTGAAGAGACAAGACATTTTGAACTGAAAAGTCATGATTTCTTCTTATATCCGACCTATGAGCATCAGCGGAGTGAGTTGGTGAAAGAGAATGATCGCCATTTTGTGGAGGAATCTCTGCAAGGCTGGGATGCCGCCCATAGCCAAGTAACGATCCGTACCTATGCCAAGCTGGTGGAAGATATTGAGATTGCAGATCAGCAGATGCTGGACAAGCTGAGGGATTATCATATGTGGACAGATGATTTTGCCGAAGCGCGATTAAAGTGGAAGAGACAGCAGCCTCTACATGTGCTTCTGCTCCAAGTCTACAAGCTGGAACAACCGGTGGAGTTGCCCATTTTGCCTGAATATACAGGCTGTCGATCTTGGCTTTCCATGGATACACGTCTGGTGACGAGCGAAATGACGCCGGTGCTGGACGCCCGGGAATTCGAGCAAAGAGTCGAGGAAATCAAGCAGGCACTCAAGGCGTGATTAGGTATATTGGAAGGTTGCCACGAGGAGCTGAACATCATCATGGTGATGGTGGGCGTAGTTCTCAGCTTATGCTGATGAGAATAACACTTAACGAAAATAGGCTTGACTGGTAATAACGGTCAAGTCTATTTTCCTATTTTGAGGACTTTTTTATTAAGGAAACCTGGTGTAGCTACGTCACCCTAGCGAGGGCCTGGTTGCATTTGCAAATACAATTATTATAAAATGACTTGAGAATCAATGAGAATCAGTTTAGAATGATTATAAATAAATTAGTAACCATGGAATCAGGTGACATGCAGTGATAAAAGTCACAGCCTGTTTTCATTATACATGATTTTCGTTGGATCGACAGCTCTAGAAAATGAAAGTCACAGAGTTGTAATTTAGGGGAAATGCATGACGGTCATTTGGCAGATTACACAAGTCTTGCAGAATGAGCAGCGTGCTTACACTACGTACATGGAGGGACATCACTTATATGGCTACAAATTTCGTGATTGAGGGACTTACAGCGACAATCGAAGGCAAAGAAATTCTTAAAGGGATCAACCTGGAAATGAAGGGTGGAGAAATCCACGCGGTCATGGGACCGAACGGTACTGGTAAAAGTACTTTGGCTTCCGCATTGATGGGACATCCGAAGTATGAGGTAACTGGCGGATCCGTTACATTGAACGGTGAAGACGTACTGGACATGGAAGTGGACGAGCGCGCACGTGCAGGTCTGTTCCTGGCTATGCAGTATCCGAGTGAAATCTCCGGGGTAACCAACTCCGACTTCCTGCGCAGTGCCATCAACGCTCGCTTGGAGGAAGGCAAGGAAATCTCCCTGATCAAGTTCATCCGTCAGATGGAAGGCAAAATGAAAGAACTGGAAATGAACCCAGAGTTCGCGCACCGTTATCTGAACGAAGGCTTCTCCGGCGGTGAGAAGAAGCGTAACGAGATTCTGCAAATGATGTTGTTGGATCCGAAAATTGTCGTTCTCGACGAGATCGATTCCGGTCTTGACATCGATGCCCTGAGAATTGTGGCGAATGGTGTCAATGCCATGCGTAGTGAAGATCGTGGCTTCTTGATCATCACACACTATCAACGTCTCCTGAACTATATCAAGCCTGATTTCGTCCATGTCATGATGCAGGGACGCATTGTGAAATCCGGTGGTCCTGAGCTGGCTGAGCGTCTGGAAGCTGAAGGCTACGAGTGGGTAAAGGAAGAGCTCGGCATTGTGGATGAAACTGTAGGACAAGAGGCTTAAGATACAGAGCTAAAGGGAGGATTACTGAATGACTACACAAACCATACTTCCGGTGGACTCCGAACAGCTGCGTACCTTGTCCGGGCAGAAGAATGAGCCTACCTGGTTGACGGATAGCAGAGTTCAGGCACTGGAGCTGGCGGGTCGCCTGGGGCTTCCGGTATATGAGAAGACCAAGATCGAACGTTGGGAGCTGAGTGCTTACGGACAGCACCAGCCAGTACAGCAGTTGAGTTCGTTGGAAGAGGCACCTGCAGCCATTGCAGAGCTGCTCGGAGAGCAGCAAGAGGGCGGTCTTGTAATTCAACGTAATTCGGGAGCAGTCTTCTCCAAGCTGTCTCCTGAGCTTGCAGCGAAGGGCGTTATTTTCACGGATCTGGAGACGGCAGCACGGGAGCATAGCGATCTGGTCCAGAAGTATCTGCATACCGCAGTAAAGGCTGACGAGAGCTCTGTAGCTGCGCTACACGCTGCATTGTGGAACGGGGGCGTATTCCTGTACGTGCCAAAAAATATTGAAATCGAGGAGCCGCTTCAAGCGGTATTCCTGACTGATGATGCTTCAGCAGCTTTCGTACCGCATGTACTTGTCATCGTTGAGAGCAACAGCTCCGTTAACTATGTAGACAACTATGTATCCAGCGAGCTGTCAGCACCGATGTTCCATAATGGTGTGGTTGAGGTGTTCGCAGAGGCTGGTGCGAAGGTGCGTTATGCATCTGTTCACCAGTTCGAAAAGCTGGCGACAGATATCTCGAACCGCCGTGCGGTGCTCGGCAATGATGCGTCCATCGAATGGATCGTCGGTGAGCTGAATGACGGGAATACAGCGAGCAATACAATGACTATTCTGCGTGGTAACGGCTCTACATCCGATGCTAAGATCATTGCAGTAGGTTCTGGCAATCAGAAGCTGAACTACACGACACAGGCACAGCATTTTGGCAAAAGCTCTGCTAGCCAGATGATCACTCGCGCTGTCATGCGTGAAGAAGCTTCATCGATCATTAACGGTATTACCAAGATTGAAAAAGGTGCTACGAAGGCAGACGGTCAACAAACCGAGCGTGTGCTGATGCTGAGCGGCAAAGCTCGTGGCGATGCCAACCCGATCCTGCTGATTGATGAGGACGATGTAACGGCAGGCCACGCAGCTTCTGTAGGTCAGGTTAATCAGGAGCAGATCTATTACCTGATGTCCCGTGGTGTAAGTCGCGAGGATGCTGAGCGCCTGATTATCTATGGCTTCCTGGCTCCGGTTGTATCGGAGATTCCGCTGGAGGGCTTGCAGCAGCAATTGCAGCGTCTGGTGGAAAGGAAGCTAGGACAATGATTACTGCACAGATTCGTGAGCATTTTCCTATATTGAATGAGACCATTAATGGTCATAAGCTGGTGTATCTGGACAATGCGGCTACTTCGCAGAAGCCACGTATTGTACTGGATACACTCAAGCAATACTATGAGCATGAGAACTCTAATGTGCACCGCGGTGTGCATACTCTGGGCAGCAGGGCAACTGATGCTTATGAGGGAGCACGCGAGAAGGTGGCACGGTTCATTCATGCGCGGCGCAGCCAGGAGATTATATTCACCCGTGGTACGAGCACGGGCTTGAATATGGTCGCTTCCTCTTATGGTAAGGCTAACTGCGGAGAAGGCGATGAGATTGTGATTACTCCGATGGAGCATCACAGCAATCTGATCCCTTGGCAGCAATTGGCCAAATCTACAGGAGCAACGCTCAAGTATATCCCTCTTCAGCCGGATGGCAGCATTGAGCTGGCGGACGTGGAGAAGACGATCACAGATCGCACGAAGATTGTCTCCATGGCTTATGTCTCCAATGTCATGGGGGTCGTCAATCCAGTGAAGCAAGTAGCTGAGATTGCCCACCGTCATGGCGCAATTATGGTCGTTGATGGTGCACAGAGTACTCCGCATATGAAGATCGATGTACAGGATCTTGATTGTGACTTCTACACGCTCTCTGGTCATAAAATGTGCGGCCCTACCGGGATCGGTGCGCTATATGGCAAGAAGGAACTGCTGGAGGCAATGGAGCCTGTCGAGTTCGGTGGCGAGATGATCGACGATGTCGGGCTGTATGATTCAACCTGGAAGGAGCTTCCTTGGAAGTTCGAAGCAGGTACCCCGATCATCGCTGGAGCGGTTGGTCTGGGAGCAGCTATTGATTTCCTGCAGGAAATTGGCATGGATGCGATCGAGGCTCATGAGAGCAAGCTCGCCAACTATGCGATGAACCGCTTGAAGGAGATTGAAGGAATTCAGATCTATGGACCTTCTGTCAGAGATGTCGGATTGGTCACCTTCAATCTGGGAGACGTTCATCCTCATGATGTAGCTACTGTACTGGATAGCCAGGGGATTGCGATCCGTGCAGGCCATCATTGCTGTCAGCCGCTTATGCGTTGGCTAAATGTTGGATCTACAGCACGCGCGAGCTTTTATCTGTATAATACAGAAGAGGAAGTTGATGCTCTGGTCAGCGCCTTAATCCAGACAAAGGAGTATTTTGGCGATGCAACTTGACGATCTCTACCGCCGTGTAATTATGGATCATTATAAAAATCCCCGCAATCGTGGACGTTTTGAGGAAGATTCAGTTACTGTCGACCTCAACAACCCGACATGTGGAGACCGCATTTCTTTACAGCTGAAGATGCACGATGGACTTGTGGAGGATGCTCGCTATACGGGTGAAGGCTGCTCGATTAGTATGTCTTCCGCATCCATGATGACTGAGGCCGTGAAGGGCAAGACGCTGAATGAAGCTCTTGAACTGGCAGAACGCTTCTCGTCCTTGATGAAAGGCGAGGCGGTCGAGTTCGAGGATTATGAAGATATCGAGGCACTGTCCGGCGTGAACAAGTTCCCAGCTCGCATCAAGTGCGCTACACTGGCCTGGAATGCGCTGCGTAAGGGAATTGATCAGTAGGATAACGAATTAATCATAGAATGAGGAGGGTATAAAGACCATGTCGAAAAAGGCACCCGAGTTAGAAGAGTACAAGTATGGGTTTCGCGACGAGCATAAGGCCATCTTTCAAACTGGTAAAGGTCTGACCCCGGAAATCGTAAAGGAAATCTCCAAGATTAAAAATGAACCGGAATGGATGCTCGAATTCAGACTTAAGGCGCTGAAGCAATTCGAGAAGATGGATACTCCACAATGGGGCGGAAATCTGGATGAGCTGGATTTCAATGATATCCAGTATTATGTCAGACCATCCGAGAAGCAAGGAAAGACGTGGGAAGAGGTTCCTGCTGAGATCAAGGAGACCTTCGACAAGCTCGGAATTCCTGAAGCGGAGCAAAAGTTCCTGGCTGGTGTATCTGCACAATATGAATCTGAGGTAGTCTACCACAACATGCAGAAGGAGCTTGAGGATCAAGGCGTAATTTTCACGGATACCGATACGGCATTGCGTGAGCACCCGGAGATCTTCAAGGAGTACTTCTCTACTGTAGTTCCGACAGCCGACAACAAGTTCGCTGCTCTGAACAGTGCAGTATGGTCAGGCGGAAGCTTCATCTATGTTCCTAAGGGTGTGAAATGCGAGGTGCCTCTGCAGGCTTACTTCCGTATCAACTCCGAGAACATGGGACAATTCGAGCGTACGCTCATTATTGCCGACGAGGATAGCTTCGTTCACTATGTAGAAGGCTGTACGGCTCCAATCTACAGCACGAACTCGCTGCATAGTGCTGTAGTTGAGATCATCGCCAAGAAGAATGCACGTGTACGTTACACCACGATTCAGAACTGGGCACCTAACATCTACAACCTGGTGACGAAGCGTGCCGTTGCAGAAGAAAATGCAACCATGGAGTGGGTTGATGGCAACATCGGCTCCAAGCTGACGATGAAATATCCAGCGGTAGTATTGAAGGGACGCGGAGCTAAAGGAATGGTGTTGTCCATTGCTGTAGCCGGTAAAGGCCAGCATCAGGATGCAGGGGCGAAAATGATTCACCTTGCTCCAGATACTACTTCTACGATCGTATCCAAATCTATCAGTAAGCACGGTGGTAAAGTAACTTACCGTGGTCTTGCTTCCTTCGGACGTCAGGCTGAGGGCGCGAAGTCGAACATCAAATGTGATACGCTGATTCTGGACAATGAGTCCACTTCCGATACAATTCCATACAATGAGATCTTCAACGATAACATTACGCTGGAACATGAAGCGACGGTATCGAAGGTATCTGAGGACCAACTCTTCTACCTGATGAGCCGTGGTCTGAGTGAAGCGGAAGCGACACAGATGATCGTTATGGGCTTCATCGAGCCGTTCACCAAGGAGCTTCCTATGGAATATGCGGTCGAGATGAATCGCCTTATTAAATTCGAAATGGAAGGCAGTATAGGATAACTAACGATTAACCCTTGTATATCAAGGGTTTTTCTTATTTTTGGCACGTGCCAAGTTCGATTCGTGCCAACTTTATGCCAAGTTCGTGCAAAGTTGAAATTATTTTGACGTTATTTGAAGTTATTTTTAACTTGATTTTGTGATGTATAAGCAGTGAATTTTGCAAGTTCATCTATTTGAATTTTTCCAGTGATATGCCCATAAGTTCTACTTAATTCTTTTGTGTCTTTCTGACCTAATCTTTTTGCTATATAAATTTCACTTACACCTGCTTCAAGCAGTAAAGTGGCATGAGTATGCCTGAAAGCATGTAACCCCCTATATTCTACCCCTGAAGCCTTATGATAGTTCTGAATCGTTTCATGAATGGTTGAAGGTGTGAGATAATGTCCGTTGTAATTTTGAAAAATGATTCCTTCTTTGTGATTCTTGAACCTTGGATTTCCAAGAATCAGTTCATTTTGCTTTGCTTTGAATTTTTTCAGTTCACGGATAACATCTTCATCAATGCTAATTATACGGTATGAGGAATCATTCTTTAATGTTGTAAGAAATACCTCGTTATTATTATCACGGCTTGTTTGCTTGTTTATATCAATCATATTCCCTTTAATATCATCCCATCTTAATGCAAGTGCTTCAGAAATCCTTAACCCTGTTTTGTATAAGAAGAAAATCAACATATAGTAAATTCGATATTCAGGGAATTTTTGATGTTTGTATGTTCTTAAATAATCCAAAAGTTGATTCTTTTGTTGTATTCTTTTTATGCTTTAACCATTCTTGCACAACATCTGAAAAAAGCATATTTCTATCAGTAAGGGTTTGACTATAATATTTTTTTTCTTCAGCCTTTGCTGAAGCAATTTCGACTTCCTTTTTTGTTTTGAATGTGCCAAGACAAAATGTAGTTTGACAAGGCAGGGGGAAACCCTTGCTTTTTTTGTTGGAAAAAAAGTTCACCCAAATTATTGGAAAATTGTGTTAAGATTAAACTAGCAGAAGGCTAAGTTTTTAGGGGGGGGGAGTCAAATGACTCAAATTGAAAGGACGTGTTTATTTGGAAATAAAAACAAATACACCAAAGAAAAACGGTTTAATTAGTTATATATGTCTTGCTATTGGAATAATTTGCTTTTTTATTGTTTTTGTAACACCGACAAGAATAGCAAATATCGGAAGTTTAGTTGGAGATTATATAACCTTTTCGCTTACTGGTTTAGGTATCGTACTATCTATAATCGGGATAGTGAAAAAAACAGAGAAAAATGTAATCCCTATTGTTTCTTTAATTCTCTCCTCGTCTTTCTTTATATTTTGGATTATCATCGCCATCTTATTGTTTACAGGTCAAATTGAATTTGCCCCATAGGTGTGCAAATGCTTCAAAAAAAATGAAAAGAACTCACGGCAAGCAAACACGAAAAAAACTAGGGAACGAACCAAATCCCTAGTTTTTTGTATTCCATTATCCCAATTGAAATTTGCCCCAATAACCAACAGAAACTAAGCCAAATTGTTTCTTCTTAAACGGTTGAATCATACCGAATAGTTTTGTCTTCTTTGATCATTTATTATAATACAATTAAATTTATAACCTGACGAGAAGGCGATCTATTGTTTCCAGCGGTTGTTTGTTGATTCGATTCATAAGTTTACTCACGTGAAGTCTAATCTTGTAAAATTTTTCAAAAAAGATGTTATTCACCACATCAGCTTTGAGCCACAGCCATAGCCCTTCAACAGGGTTGAGATTTGGACTGTAAGGTGGCAGAAAGACCAATTGCAAACGGGGGTGTTCCTCCAAGAAGGGCTGTAATTCCGTAGCGTGATGAATCCGACTGTTGTCTAAAATCAAGGCGACTTTCCCATCTGGATAAGTAGCGAGAAGATCCTTCAGAAAGCGAATAAAGGCGGCGGTATCCGCCTTTTCTTCTTCCCGGTGATGGACCTGACCGGTCTCATAGTCTATTGCAGCAAACAACTTAGCCCCCTCATGTCTACCCTATGTTGGGACTTTACGTTGTTTGCCGCGAGGAAACCAGTTGTATTGAAGAGCTTGATAAGATCGGATCATAGACTCATCTTCAAACAAGAGATGTTCGATCTTTTCTGTCTCTACCTGCTTCTTGAGCTGAGCGAAGGTGTGCTTTTTAAAATAAGCCTGGGCCTCTTCGTTAGCATGGGCAAGCGTGTACGTAGCTTTGGTAAAGCTAAACCTCATTCGTTTGAGCATGGCGCTAATTCCACGGACACTCATGGTCACGCCAAATTCCCGTTGAATCCATTCCGCAACCAGCGGCAGGGTCCAGGTATAACGGGCCTCAAAACCCCTATCGGCGGGTACGTGTTGTTCCAGCATCGCAGCTAACCGATGACGCTGCTCTTCTGTAAGTTTTGGTGGTTGTCCAGGAGAATGATTCATCGCCAAACCGCTCAGCCCTTGGGTTTGGTAGGCTTGCCAGTACATACTAATGGTTTGACGCGCACGGCTCAGAAACTTACCGATTTCGTCAAAGGTGTGTCCTTCCAGACGAAGGCGAACCGCTAGATATCTTTCGTAAAGTCGTTTATCTGAAGTTTGTTTCATTGCTTTATTAAGCTGTTCAATTTCTTTGTTGCTCATTTGTTTAACAAATGACTTTATATCAATGGTTTAAGGCGTGTTTTTGGATTGGATTTCATGCTATTTTATCCACAATTAATCAAGTTTGAGATGGAAGGCTCTATCGGTTAAGAATGTATATTGCATAGCGATTTCAGGAGCTAAAATAATATAGGTAAGAGGGCATGATACCGTACATCACGGATCATGTCCTTTTTTCTATGAGCCGAGTGGTCGGAAGATAAATGGGGCTTCAGAAGCTGGTCTGCACTTGCAGAGTCTTAAGGGGAGAGAGCAATGAATCAGTTCAATCTGTATAGAGGCGACAAATAGAGCCCGATACCTAGTACCTTGACTGCATACGATTTCGGTGTTGAATGATCTGAAGAGAGCGTGGTTAGCGGAAAGCGGGGAAGCCCTAGAGAAACGGCAGTGGCCGCCTTTAAGCTTGCTGTTCATCTGCTTATTATATTCGTTCATTGGAACAGCAAGCTTAACAGTGGTCGACAGGGCTCCCCGCTTACAGCGGCTCTACACTCTTATTTGATCTGGTCAAGGTACTAGATCAGGCTCCATCGTTATTTGATGAATCAGCCAATTGCGGAACAACACGATCCTATAAATATACTTCTTCAATGGCCAATTGTCTTTTCACAGACAAATCCACAAATTCATTCGTATCCAACTTAACGAGCGGTCGGAAATAATCTATGGGATTGTTGAGTACAATGGTGCCCGTCAGGCCGGAATTAAGCAGCACTCGCTTGTTAATGAAATTAGGCAGCATGTGCCGTATAAAGGCTTGTGTTGCTTCACCGTTCAATTCGCCGAAGCTCATCTCATATAGCTCACGCAACACACTAAGCAGCTCTTGCTTGCTCTGGTAGACTCTGTGAGAGGTCATGGCACTATACACATCGGCAACAGCAACAATTTTGGAGAAGGGATGAATCTCGTCCTTCGTTAATCCGTATGGATAGCCACTCCCTGATTCTCGCTCATGGTGCTGTAGGGCAATGGTAGCGGATAGCTCGTCACCGGTAGCATTCTTGATCAGCTCATAGCCATATTGAGTATGCTTCTTCATCTCGCGGAACTCGTCTTCTGTCAGCTTGCTAGGCTTGTTCAGGATTGCCTTGCTGATCATGCATTTTCCGATATCATGTAAGTATCCTGCTTTACCAGCCACATAGGCTTCCTGATCGGTGTGCCCCAGCCACTTCGACAGATAGTAGGAGAGCACACCTACCTGCAGGGAATGGTTGTATGTATACTCATCCCCGCCGTCCAGCATAAGCAACAACGAGACTACATCCTTCTGGTTACCTAACTCCGAGATGAGCGGCGTCAGCATCTCATCCACCTGCTGGTCATTAATTCTACTGGAGGCGGCTGCTTCAAGGAACAGATTCTCTATTCCTTCAAGAGCATTGTCGAACAATGGGATAAGCGGACGAAGCAACTCGGGGGAGGCAGGATGATCCGGTCCAAATTCACCTGCATCCACCTGCTGTCCTGGTTCAATGTCTATGTAATCAATGTGATGCTGAATGAGCTTTGATATATCGTCATGTGCTAGAACGGTCCCCTTGACCATCACAGGTACGCCGTTTGCGTTGTAAGTATCGGTCTTTAGGCAATCTCCAGGCTTGGCATCGGTTACATGGACTCTCAAACGGACACAACCCTTTCTTATAGTGGGATTACGTCCAATATATCAAGAATGAATTAGTGATACAATTACTATTTTACTATGTTATATTTTTGGAAGGGTCCCAAGGTCCCGTTTGGTGGCCTTTCCACTCAGACCCATCTTCCCAGATCTCTTTTTTCCAAATGGGTACCTTTTGCTTCAGCCTTTCAATAGCATAACGGCTTGCCTCGTAGCAGCTGTCACGATGAGGGGTGGACACTGCAATCACGACGCTAGCCTCGGCGATATCAACCTTACCTGTGCGATGGGATATGGCACATTTCGCTCCTGCCCAACGCTCGGATATCTCTTGACCGATCTGTGCGAGCATTTTGATCGCCATGGGTGCATAGGCTTCGTATTCCAGATGTACTGTTTTCTGAGTCCCAGTCATTTCGCGCGTAGTTCCAACGAAGACGAGCGTTGCTCCATCATTGGGCGTGATTACTTTACGGCTTACAGCCTCCTGAGACAGAGGAGCAGCGGTGATTACATAATTTCCGCAGTTGCTGGTAAAGGTATCTGCGTCATCGCCTTCTTCTAGGCCATCCCCTCCCGATACAGGCGGAATCAGAGCGATCTCATCATCAGTTGTAAAGGTCAGATCAGAAGATGCGAATTCCTGATTAACAGCTACGAAGGAGGCCTGGATCTGCGTGGCAGCTTCGGGATATTGAGTCTCAAGCCATTGCTTGAGTTGTCCAACGGTATGGATGGTATCTTCCAACTGCAAGGTAATGATGGAAGAGCCGAGACGCTCCGCCAGCCCTGCAAAAAGCTTAATCTGAATGTCCATATGATACAACGCTCCTTAGGTTGAAATTAGCCCCTCCAATATACCATATTGAACCGGAAAATGTTATGCTTAGCTATTAGAGATACGTCATCTATCATTGCTTGAAGATGACCATCATATTACCGACTAGGAGGGGCGGCTATGGATGAGATCGGTAGACAGACGCTTACGATTCTGCACACGAATGATATTCACAGCCGATTCGGCAGCATGCCGTCATTGGCCGCCATGATTGACGCGGAGAGAGGCGCCAGCAAGAATGAGCTGCTGTTGCTAGACATCGGGGATCATATGGACCGTATGGCTCCTGAGACTGAAGGAACGATGGGTGGCGCCAATGTGGACGTCATCAATCTGACAGGATACGATGCCATTACCATAGGAAATAACGAGGGGCTTACCTTTACGCCGGAGATGCTCCAGCAGGTATATAGCGGACTGCAATGCCCTGTTGTATGTGGCAATGTGAGAGAGAGTGCGACAGGAGCTATACCGAAATGGATGAAGGAATACCTAATTCTGAATAAGAACGGAATACGTGTTGGCATCCTTGCTGCTACTGCTCCTTATACAACCTTCTATGAATTGCTGGGCTGGGATGTACTGGAGCCGCTAGAATGTCTTAAGAAGCAGGTAGAAAGCATACAATCCGAGGTGGATGTCATCATTCTGATGTCACACCTGGGACTGGCTACAGATCAGGCCCTTGCTGAAGAGCTGAAGGGGATAGATATTATCCTTGGAGGACACTCTCATCATCTCCTAGAGGAACCCCTGGTCATTAGGGATACGGCGCTCTGTGCGGCAGGCAAGCATGGGCTGCAGCTTGGCAAGCTCGTAGTATCCAGATTAGTGAGTGACGAAAGGTTTCAGGTGGACTACGGAGGGTGTATTCCATTAATAGATGAGATAATCGACGAGAACGTGGCAGCAGCCATACAGCTTCATCGTGTTCAGGCAGAACGCAATATGCAAGAGACCGTGGTCATCATGGAGCGAGAGCTGTCTGTTCATTATGATCGGGAATCCGAATTCGGCAATGTGCTGGCACAGGCAGTGCGGAATTTCACGGGTGCGCCTGCTTCCTTGGTTAATTCCGGACAGCTGCTAGGTACACTTCCCTCTGGGACGATCAGTAAGTCCACGCTGCACAGGCTCTGTCCCTCGCCGATTAATGTCTGTACCTTGTCACTGACAGGGGGAGAGATCCGGCAGGCGTTGGAGGAATCACTTTTGCCAGAATTCTACCTGAAGCGTATCATGGGCTATGGTTTCAGGGGAGAGGTGCTTGGGAGCCTGTGTATGGATGGCCTAGAGGCTGTATATGACCTTGCAGCACCAGATCTTCATAAAATTCAACAACTCTCCATACAGGGAGAGCCTGTACATGATCGTGAGTTGTATACCATAGCTACACTAGATATGTTCACCTTCAAGATTGGCTATGAAAGCCTGGCACAGACGAGAAATCTTCAATACCGCTTGCCCGAATTCATAAGGGATTTACTCGCTGTGGAGCTTCAGCGCCCGGAGGCACTGGAGGAGTGCAGTCGGAAGCGCTGGAGCTAGATGGCTCTACCAGAGCCGGAACGAGGCAGCACGACAAGAGTTTGATTAAACATCGGGAGAGGATTGCGCATTGCGGCTGCTATCTGTAAGTCAACTGCAGCCTGGCATGAAGCTGGGCAAGAGAATTTTTAACGAGGATGGCATGGTATTGCTGTCTGAAAATGTGGAACTGAGCGAACGATTGATTCGTCGGCTCCACGAGATTGGCGTGGCCTATGTCTATATTCAGGACCCCCATACGGATGATATCCATATTCCAGAAATACTCCAGGACAAGACAAGACAGCACGCGCTTAAGGAAATCAAGAAGCAGTTCAGACTCGCCTCTTCCAGCTCTTCGGGGTCCTCGGTGTCATATCTGGGGAAATCCTTCAGCAGCATTATGAACTCCATCCTTGATGATATTGGGGGGCGGGAGGATGCCATGATCATGCTGATGAATATGGGGACAACAGATCAGGATTTGTATCAGCACTCGTTGACTGTCTGTGTATATACACTGGTGCTGGGCATTGCGAATGGTTACACCAAGAGTGAATTGCTGGATCTAGGCATGGGGGCTCTATTGCATGATATTGGCAAGACTCGCATTCCCCAGCATATATTGCTGAAGCCTGACAGGCTCACAAATGATGAATACGAGCAGGTGAAGCAGCATACGACGCTGGGCTATCAGATCTTAAAGGATGAGCCCAACGTCTCAAGTATATCTGCTCTTTGCGCGTTACAGCACCATGAACGAATCGACGGAAGTGGTTATCCGCATGGGCTGGCCCGTCATGAAATACATGATTATTCCAAATTACTGGCTTTGGTGGATTCGTATGACGCCATGACCGCCAATCGTAGTTACCGGGAGCCGCTGCTGCCACATCAGGCCGTGGATGTCCTGTATACAGGTGCAGGGACGCTATATGAGCAGCGAATTCTCGAAATGTTCAGGGATTGTGTCGCCATTTACCCGCCTGGATTGACGGTGCGTCTGAGCACGGGGGAAGAGGGAGTAGTAGTGCGCATTCATAAACGTATCCCCCAAAGGCCCATCATTCGTGTCCTGAGAAGCGCTGATGGTCAGGAGCTGAGTACACCCTATGAACTGGATTTGTCTGTTGTCCTGTCTGTCATGATTACGGATGCGGAGGGACTTAGCAGACCTCATTCCCCTCCACAGCTCTAAACGGCTTAAGAATGAAATTTGTCTAATGGGGATAGATGCCAAGAACGAAATGTATCGAATCAAAGGAAATATATGAATTGAACTAAATATTAATCGGATATAAGATGCAATATGCTGAAAGATAAGGTGAATACTAATGACACTGTTACACAATCATGAACCCGTATTACCGGAGATTACGCCGAATAATGATCCGTGGGACCCGATCGTCTCGCTGCGGCAGCATGGCCGTCATGTGCTGACAAGCGTAGAGATGACAGTCACGCATCTGTGTAATATGCGCTGCGAGCATTGCGCTGTAGGGGATACACTGGTCATGAAGGAAGAGCCCTTTCTGCCGCTGCCCCTCATGCTGAAAAGACTGGATGAGGTAGAGCATCTGCAGACCATCAGTATTACCGGCGGGGAGCCTGCCCTGCTGGAGAAGACTGTGGATGAGGTGATCGTGCCTTTGCTGAAATACGCGAGGGAACGCGGGATACGCTCACAGATCAATTCCAATCTGACACTGGATATCGGCAGATACGAGAAGATGCTGCCGTATCTTGATGTCATGCACATCTCCCACAATTACGTGGATGCTGATAATTTCCATGCGGTGGGCTTTGCAAACAGTGGTAGACCTGTGCCCTCAGCAGCGGCTTCACGACTGTATGAGAAGATGATGGAGAATTCCTTGCAGCTTAGCAAGATGGGGATGTTCATTTCCGCAGAATCCATGATTAATTATCGTACGCATACGAGATTGCCGGAAATTCATCAGTTGATTCGGGAGATCGGCTGCCGGCGTCATGAGGTGCACCCGATGTATGCATCGAATTTTGCCGCATCCCTTCCGGTGATCTCGTTACAGGAGATGCGGGAGGCCATCCATCGTCTGCTGGATGCACGTGACCCTGAGATGTGGATGCTGTTCGGGACATTGCCTGTATTTGCCTGCTCGGATCGTGAAGAGGATCAGGAACTGGTTCATCGCCTCCGCACAGAACCAAAAGTCACCGTTCGGAACGATCCGGATGGTCGTAACCGTGTTAATGTTAATATGTTCACGGGTAGTGTATATGTAACGGACTTTGCGGATATCCCGGCCTTTGGGAATATACAGGAGCAAAAGCTGGATGACATCTTTGAGCAATGGCTGAGTGAGCATCCGCTGAACAAGACCGTGAACTGCTATTGTCCGGCTGCCAGCTGCTGTGGGCCAAATCTGCTGGTAGCGGATATGTATTACCGGGGAGTGGATTTCAAGTCCAGGAAAGCCATTAACCTATAGAAAGAAGGAGTTCGTAGTGGGACATGCCGAGTTTCATCTTGGACAATTGTTCGCCAATCTGTTTCTGGTGCTGCTGCTCGTATTTTTGAACGGAGTATTCGTCGCTGCCGAGTTCTCTCTTGTTAAAATGCGACAATCCCGTCTGACACAGCTTCAGGCCGAGGGAAATCGTCTGGCTGGCTATGCCATTCGTGTGAACCAGAGATTGGATGCTTATCTGTCCGCGACGCAACTGGGCATTACGCTCACTTCCCTGGGATTAGGCTGGCTTGGGGAGCCGGCTATATCAGAGCTGCTTGTCGAGCCGCTGCTCTATCAATTCGGTGCAACAGATGAGCGGCTGGTAACGACCATCTCTGTTATGATTGGTTTTTGCATGATTACTTTTCTGCACATTGTGCTTGGGGAGCTGGCTCCCAAATCCTTGGCCATTCAGCGAACAGAAGGTGTAGCGCTCCTGCTCTCTGCTCCACTGCTGATCTTCTATAAAACCTTCCTGCCTGTCATCTGGGTGCTGAATGCGTCAGCCAATGCCTTACTTAGGCTGTTCGGATTTCAGCCTGCCAGCGAAGCCGAAGGAGCTCACTCTGAGGAAGAGATTCGCATTCTCATGAACCAGAGTGCCAAGAGCGGTGTCATTGACAAGGATGAGATCAAGCTGATGGATAACCTCTTCGATTTCTCGGATATGCTGGCCCGAGAGGTGATGCTGCCACGGACGGACATGCACTGTCTCTATGCTAATCTGCCGCTGGAAGAGAATCTGCAGATCATCAAGGAGACACGTCATTCCCGATACCCAGTGGCCTTGGAGGACAAGGATCAGGTCATCGGCTTCGTGCATATTACGGATGTGCTTCTGTCAGAGGAGGAAGCTCCCGTCGATCTGAGGTCGGTAGTCAGACCGATTCTAAGTGTGCCGGAATCCATGGAGATCAGCGAGGTACTGCGTCTCATGCAGAACAAACATTCCCAGCTTACACTCGTCGTAGATGAATATGGGGGAACCGCCGGACTATTGACTGCCGAAGCTATTCTGGAGGAAATCGTAGGTGATCTGTACGACGAATTCGAGGATGAGCGGCCCGAGGTAGAAATGAATGGACTTGAGATGTCGGTAGACGGACGACTGCTGATCGAGGATGTGAACAAGCTCACTGGTCTGGAACTGGAGGATCGTGAAGTAGACTCTATCGGAGGATGGCTGTTCAAGGAGCTGGCAGGTAGTCCTCGTCAGGGACAGCAGGTCAAGTGGGATGGTGCCGTGCTAGAGGTGGAAGAGGCTACCGCGCTGCGTATTTTGCGGGTACGTATCATCCTGGCAGACTCCACTTCTGCGGAATCGTCCAAGCTTCCGTAACATCAGACTCAGACACGGATGAATTAGTAATAACGTCATAGGAATGAACTGAACATCACTACCAACACTGTGTCCCAATTGTAGCTGCAATACATATCGGACTCAGGCTGGTCACAGCTGCTTCTGTCTTCGGACAGGAGCGGCCTTTTTTAGTTGATGAAATTTATAAGTTTTCAGCAGAGCCGAACAATTCGAATATCGCAAGAAGAACTTCAACCCAACGTGGTCGTCTTTCTGAAGGTACGCGACAGACGTTTTTCTTATCAACATGGATGATCCATTCAATACGACACTGCTATGCTTATTTTCCAGTTCAGAATAGGCTGTGTAGCGCATAGATTGGATAACAGAGCCTATGGATTGTATATCGTATCTTGGAAGTCGTGTGCCGGGATGGAGTGTGATGCTTATATATTGTGTGTAACGCATGAGTTGCTCGTTCTGGAAGGAAAGCTGTGCGAAGGAGGTATAGCCGTGAAATTTCCCCAAGAGGGTAGATACTATCCCTTTGTAGGTCCGTGCGATCCCTGTCCGCCGATTCGGGTCAAATTCTATAGCCTGCCCCCGAATCTGTTCATCACATTTCAGCCGCCTGGGCTACCGCAATTCAGTCCGGCAGAAGCTTTGAGAAAAGGAACATTATGGCCTGCACTCTATAGTCCTTACGTGCCTAATCTGACCACGAAGGGAGGCGGAGTAGGATGAGCAATCAGGAGCCGAATGTGAAGCTGCCACAGCCCAATTCTCCGAATCAGCCGCTCTACGGGGCCGAAGCAGAGAAGACGTGCGATGATAAGTATTATGAGCTGCTGGAGCAGCTGCAGGCCGTTGATTTCGTGCTCGTGGAGCTGAATCTGTATCTCGATACTCATCCTGATGACTATCAGGCGATTGAGCAATATAACAAGCTGACCAAGGAGCGGACACAGCTTGCCCATCAATTCCAGCTGCTGTATGGGCCTTTAATGCACTTTGGTCACGCGTTCTCGAAGTATCCGTGGGAGTGGAGCAAATCTCCATGGCCATGGCAGGTATGAAGCGCGATTCGGAGAGGATAGGAGGTCCGTTACATGTGGATTTATGAGAAAAAACTGCAGTACCCTGTACGTGTAAGTAAATGCGACCCGCATATGGCCAAATTGCTGCAGGAGCAGTATGGTGGAGCAGACGGCGAGCTGGCTGCGGCCCTTCGTTATCTTAACCAGCGGTACACCATACCCGACAAGGTCATCGGTCTGCTTAACGATATCGGCACGGAGGAATTTGCGCATCTCGAAATGATTGCCACCATGATCTATAAGCTGACGAAGGATGCCACGACAGAGCAGCTGAAGGCAGCTGGCCTGGACGCACATTATGTGAGCCATGACCGAGCGCTGTTCTATGAGAATGCCGCAGGTGTTCCATTTACAGCGACCTACATTCAAGCTAAGGGAGATCCCATAGCGGATTTGTATGAGGATATCGCAGCAGAGGAGAAGGCCAGGGCCACCTATCAATGGCTGATCGATATGACGGATGATGTCGATCTGCAGGATAGCCTGAAATTCCTGAGGGAGCGCGAAGTGGTACATTCACTGCGATTCCGGGAAGCTGTCGAGATCCTCAAGGAGGATCGGGAGCATAAGAAGATCTTTTGAACGACGAAGAGCGGTTCGCTAATAGCGACCGCTTTTAATTTTGTGCGTGCCCAGAAGCACGCATTCTCTAACCGGTGAAAGTCCGGTCGCGGGAGGGGC
>RCUF01000202.1_pt1 | contig 27299 bp, 25 predicted proteins | sample 2166311 | NCBI WGS metagenome assembly RCUF01 (sample SAMN09932608, study PRJNA488358) | compost metagenome | feature: garden; material: soil; isolation source: compost soil in 4-hydroxybenzonitrile-enriched culture | place: Germany: Experimental Botanical Garden Goettingen | collected 2016-01-27
CTGAACCGGTTTTCGACACCAATGACCGGGTGATCGAGGACCTGTCCACCGGCAGCGTGGAATTGACCAAGCTGGTCATGGACTTCTACAACGCCGTGCACACCGATTGGGATCCGGCCAAGATGACCGTGGGTTCGGCCCAGAGGATGCTGCTCGACGAGCACACCGGTGCGCAGGGCGCGCTGGTGCTGCGCGACAAGCCCAAGCGCGATGGCGGCGTTCCGCTGGCCTTCGCCGTGAGCTACGTGCCGGCGCGTGAGAACGCCCCGACCGACGTGCTGGTAGGCCACAACCCTGCCTTCAGCGATGACGAAGTGGCCGAAGCGGTGCGCGACATGGTCGCCATGCTCATCCACCAGTACCCGGTGAAGCTGGAAGTCGACTCGTCCATGTTCGTTCTCTCATCGTTGATCGATGCGTTGGCCGTGGTTGAGCAGGCCACCGTCATATCCACCACGCATATCCTCGCCAGCGACGCAGCGAAGTAGTGCAAGCAGAGACGGGACTCGCCTAGCGGGTCCCGTCTTTTGCCATTTCCACTCAGACTTCTCTTCTTGAAAGAACACCGTTGACTACCACCACCATGACCGCGCAGGTACGTACCGGCGGAAAGTTCCTGTTCACCGTGCTGGCCATCGCCTCGGGCTTGCTGCTCAGTGTGCAGTCGCGCATCAACGGGGCGCTGGGCGCGAAACTGGGCGATCCCATCGCGGCATCAACCATCAGCTTTGGTGTGGGCTTGGCGGCATTGATCCTGCTGGCCCTCCTTGTTCCCGCAGTGCGCAGCTCGGTACGGCAAGTGCCCCGTGCCTTGGCCCAAGGCAGGTTCCCGCGCTGGTATCTGGTAGCCGGAGCGGTGGGCGCCTTGATTGTCTTCAGCCAGGCCGCAGCAGTTCCGCTGATCGGCGTCGCGCTGTTCACCGTCTGCCTGGTCACCGGCCAGTCCATCGGTTCCATGTTCATGGACCGAGTAGGATTCGGCGGGGCCACGCCGCGCAAGATCAATGCCTTGCGCATCCTCGGCGTGGTGCTGACCATTATCGGCGTGGTTTGGGCGGTCAGCCCGCGCGGAGCCGACGCGGACCTTTCCTCCTTGCTCCTGCCAATGGCACTTTCGGCAGCCGTCGGCATGCTCATGGGCTTCCAGGCAGCTGCCAACGGCGCGCAAGCGGCGGCTTATGGCGGCGCCACGGCGGCGACCCTGGTGAACTTTGCCGTCGGGTTCGTGGTCCTGGCGATGGTGATGCTGGTGCGGTTGCCTGCCGGCATCGGCCTGGACCCGCTGCCAGGCACCTGGTGGTACTACATCGGCGGACTGCTCGGTTGCCTGTTCGTCGGCATCACCGCCCTGGTGGTCAAGCGGCTCGGAGTGCTGGTCACCAGCCTCGCGGCCGTTGGCGGCCAGCTGGTGGGCTCGCTGCTCCTGGACGTTTTCTTCCCGGCCCCCGGTTCGTCCGTCACCGCCGCAACTGTCATGGGTACCTTGCTGACACTGCTCGCCGTTGGCCTGGCCTCGATCTCAGGAGCGCGGAACGCGAAGAGCGCCAGCCCCCGGATCCCGGTGGCATCACGCAATTAGCGTGGCGCGCTATCGCTGTTTACCTTCCGTTTTCCTCCACGACTTATGCTGGAATCCATGGAACCACAGCGCATGGCACAGGGCTCGGCCAGGGAAGTCTTCAAGGTCTTCCTGAAGCTCGGCTTGACCTCTTTTGGCGGTCCCATCGCCCACTTGGGATACTTCCGCACCGAACTGGTTGATCGCCGTCGCTGGCTTGATGACCAGCAGTACGCCCAGCTGGTCGCATTGAGCCAGTTCCTGCCCGGCCCGGCATCCAGCCAGGTCGGTTTCGGCTTGGGCTTGCACCGGGCCGGAATGCGCGGTGCCCTGGCGGCATTCCTGGCGTTCACCCTGCCCTCTGCGGTGGTGATGGCGGTCTTCGCCTTCGGCGCTTCGCTGTTCAGCGGTCCCATCGGTACCGGGCTGCTGGCCGGCCTGAAAATCGTTGCGGTCGCCATCATCGCTCACGCGGTACTGGGCATGGCAAGGAACCTGGCTCCGGATCGTGCCCGTGCCGCCATTGCGGTTGTCGCTGCCGGATCGGCGCTGCTTTTGGCCGGAAGCTTCGGGCAGGTCCTGGCCATTGCCTTCGGCGCATTGGCAGGATATTTCTGGTGCCGCGGCAAGGATGCCGGAGCAGCGGCGGCTATGCAGTTTCCGGTATCAAGGACCGTGGGCATCAGCTGCCTGTCGCTGTTCGCCATCCTGCTTTTCGGGTTGCCGGTGGCAGCCCTTGCAACGGGCTGGGATCTGCTGGGCTTCATCGATGCGTTCTACCGCTCCGGCGCCCTGGTCTTTGGCGGCGGGCACGTGGTCCTGCCGCTGCTCCAAAGCGCAGTCGTGGATCCCGGGCTGATCAGTTCCCAAGAATTCCTCAACGGATATGGTGCAGCCCAGGCTGTGCCCGGACCGCTGTTCACCTTTGCCGCGTACCTTGGCGTCCTCGTCGACTCGGGTCCCGGCGGCGCTGCCGGAGCGCTCATCGCCTTGCTTGCCATTTTCCTTCCGGGCTTCCTGCTGCTGCTCGGCGTGCTGCCGTTCTGGAACCGGGTGAGCCACTGGCCTGCCGCCAGGGCCATCATGCATGGCGCCAACGCGGCAGTGGTCGGGGTGCTCGCCGCCGCACTGTACAACCCGGTCTTCACCTCGGCGATTACTTCTGCTCCCGCTTTCGTCCTGGCCTTGCTCTGCTTTGTTTTGCTGACCGCCTGGAAGATGGCCCCATGGATTGTCGTGGCCATCGGTGCGCTCGGGGGAGTGCTGCTGGGCGTGCTGGCTTAGGCAGGCTCGGTGAGCTGCTGGGGCCGGCACCCCGGTGCGCCTCGTGGCGCCCGGGTACCGGACCTCGGCGCAATGCCCCTAGTTCAGGCTCTTGGCTGTGTTGAGCACTGCGATCAGCTCGTCGAACCATTGCGCATAGCTGCTGTAGGTGAACGGACGCTTATCATCCCATTCGACCACCTGGCTGGCCTCTACCGCTGGCAAAGACTCGAAGACGGGATGGTCCTTGACCTGCTGCGCGGTGCCCGAATAGCTCAGCACCACATCGGCAGGGTAATCGGCAACCTTCTCCCAGCTCATTGAAGCCCAGCCGCTGTCCTCGGTCTGGCCGACAATATCGAATCCGAGTTCGTCCAGCAGGGCCAGCTGGCCCAGTGATTTCTGGCCGACGTACAGGTCGTCATACCCATTGAGCGCGATGATCCGCAACGGCTGGTCCTTGGCCAAGGCACGCAACTGTTCAAGTTTGGCTTGGTAGTCGGCCTTGGCGGCGGACTGCGACGCAATATCCCCACCCAATGACTTGGCCAATGATTCATAGTCCTCGATGACCTCCAGAACAGGCCGGTTGCCAAATTTGATGCCCAGGAATGGAGCCGTGGCAGTGGCCTCTGCCTGGACCTTGTCATCCCACCAGGTCCAGCCCGTGCCTTCGGCATTGCCGAAGCCCACGATCAGATCCGGGTCGAGGCCAAGCAACTTCTCCAGGCTGAACTCTCCGTCCTGGCCGATGATGGTCATCTCTGCTGGATCCGCACTGCCAAGGGCCAGGCTGCCCGACTCGTCCAAACCGTATCCGAAGACGCCCGAGGGGCGGATGCCGTAGTCCCAGAGTGCCGCAGCCGAATAGGAATCGGTGACCAGCGTTTGCGGTGCAGCATCCATGGAGATGGTTTTTCCATAGCCGGAATCGGTGAAGCTCCACGCTGCGCTGGCTTCGCCGCTTGAAGGGGAAGCGGCCTGGGTGCTCGGGCTGCAGGCGGCCAGGGCCAGGGCTGCGGCCAGCGAAGCTGCGCCGAAAAAGACGCGTCGGGTCATTGGTTGCATGTTCTTTTCCTTCTTAGATGGCCTCGTGGCCCAGCGGGATCACGAGTGGTGTGTGCGAGACGGGATCCTGGATGATGGTGCAGGGCAAGGCGAAAACCTCGCCGATCAGTTCCTCGGTGACAATCTGCGAGGGAGGTCCTGCTGCGACGATCTCACCGGATTTCATCGCGATCAGGTGCGTGGCGTAGCGGCACGCTTGGTTCAAGTCATGGAGCACCGCAACCACCGTATTGCCCTGTTGCTCGTTGAGCCTGCGGCACAGTTCCATGATTTCGATCTGGTGGGAGATGTCCAAGAAGGTAGTCGGTTCATCGAGCAGCAGCAAAGGAGTCTGCTGGGCCAGTACCATCGCGATCCAGACGCGTTGGCGTTGCCCGCCGGATAGTTCGTCGACCAGCCGCCGGGAGAGCCCGGTGGTGCCTGTGGCGTGCATGGCGCTGAGCACTGCTTGCTCGTCCGCGGCCGACCATTGGGAGAACAAGCCTTGGTGCGGGCTGCGGCCGCGGGCGATCAGATCCGCAACGGTGATGCCATCCGGGGCGATGGAGGACTGCGGCAGCAGCCCCAGCCGCTGGGCCACCTGCTTGGCTGGCAGGGACAGGATCGGTTTGCCATCCAGGATGACATGGCCGGAGGAAGGCTTCAGCACCCTGGACAGGGCGCGCAGCAAGGTCGATTTGCCGCAGGCGTTGGGTCCAATGACGACCGTAAACGAGCCCGGGGGGATGGATAGCGAGAGGTTTTCGGAGATGGCCGATGGCCCGTAGCCCAAGGTGAGCCGGTCGGCGGATAGCTGCGGATGGGTCATGCTCATTGGCGTCGTGCCTCACGAAGTAGTAGCCAGATCAGGTAGACCCCGCCGATGCTGACGGTGACTACGCCAACCGGCAGGGAAGTGTTCTCCAAAACGCGCTGGGCCAGCACATCGCTGGCCAGCAGCAGCACGGCGCCGAGCAATGCCGAGTAAGCCAACGACACGCCTGCGCTGCCCATGATCCGGCGCGCGATTTGCGGAGCAGCTAGCGAGATGAAGGCGATGGGGCCTGCCGCCGCGGTGGCCAGGGCAGTCAACGCCACCCCGATCACCAGCAAGGACAGCTTGCTGGATTCGGTGTTGATGCCCAGCGCCACAGCAGCGTCATCGCCCAGTTCCAGCAGGCGCATCCTGCGCGTGCAGGCCATGGCGCCCAGCGCGAGAGGCAGCACGACCGCTGCGGCCGGTATGGCCTGGTCCCAGCCGATGGCATTCAGCGAGCCGGCACCCCAGATGGCCGCGGACATGGCGTCCTCCAGCTCGCTGCGCAAGATCAGCCAGGTGTTGGCCGAAGCGAGGATCGCGCTGACCGCGATCCCGACGATGATCAGCCGGAATCCCTCAGAGCCGTTCTTAAAGGACAAGGCATACACCACGGCCGCGGTGGCCAAGCCACCAGCCAATGCACCGAGTGCCACCTGGAAATACCCGCCGCCGAAGACCAGCATGACGGCCAGCGCACCGGTATAGGCACCGGTATTGAATCCGATAATGTCTGGAGAACCCAGGGGATTGCGGGTCATGGATTGGAAAATTGCCCCGCTGGCGCCTAGCGCTGCGCCCAATAGCAGTGCCATCAGAACGCGGGGCAGCCGCCATTGCAGCACCACCCGCTGGCTGCTGGCCTCCCCGGCTCCAGCCAGGGTATTGAGCACTTCGCCCAAGCCCAGCGTGTAGTCGCCAGTGGCCAACGCGTAGAGGCCCAGGGCGGCCGCCAACACCGAGAGGAGTGCGGCGAGAAGCAGCTGACGTGGTTGCACGCGCAACCAGATGCGTCCAATGCGCAGTACCCGGTGGCCCGGGCCAAAATCCACAGCACTCATAGTCCGCTAGCCTGCTTGCGCCGAACCAGCCAAATCAGCACCGGAGCGCCAAGCAAGGCCGTGACGACCCCCACCTGCATTTCGCCGGGCGGGACAACGATGCGGCCGAGCACATCGGAAACGAGCAACAGCACCGGGCCGAGGATCATCGAGAAACACAGGATCCATCGCTGATCCGGTCCGACGATCCAACGGCTGATATGCGGGATCATCAAGCCCACGAAGCCGATCGGGCCGGCGGCGGCGGTCGCTGCGCCGCAGAGCAGGGTGACCGCCGCAATCACCACTGCGCGGGTCAGGCCGATATTGGTACCCAGCGCGAGGCTGGCCTCATCGCCCAAGGCCAATGTGTTCAGCGAGCGGGTGCACAGCACCGCCAAGACCAGCCCCAGGATAACGAAAGGGGCGATGACGCCCACCATGGGCAGGGTGCGGTTGTTCAAGGTTCCCGCGCCCCAATAGCGCATGCGGTCAAAAGCCTCGGGGTTGAGCAGGGTCATCCCGTTGGAAATTCCTCCCAGCACGGCGCCCAGTGCGACGCCGGACAAGGTCAGCCTGGCCGGTGTCGCTCCACCGCGGCCACGCGATCCAATGAGGTATACCGCGAGGGTGGCCAGCACGGCTCCGGCGAAGGCGAACCAGATGTACTGGGAAATGTGGGTGATGCCGAGGAACGCCACAGCGAGCACGACGGCGAATCCGGCGCCCGCATTGACCCCGAGGATACCGGGATCTGCCAGCGGATTGCGGGTCAGTGCCTGAATCAATGCGCCGCCAACAGCCAGGGACATTCCTGCCAGGAGCCCAATCGCGGTGCGCGGCAGGCGCAGCTCGTTGATGATCACCAGTGTTTCGGGTGTGCCAATTCCCCATAGCGCCTGCCCGGCAGCCAGCGGCGCAATCGCCTTTGCTCCAATGCCCAAAGACGCGAAGAGGGCGACTGCGAGCAAGCCGAGGCAGAGGGCCAACGCCGCTGACTTCCAAGCATTGCTGGCGGCCAATCCTGCTGATCCATGGGCGGCTTTGGCTTGATCGGACTTGTTGGCGGGTTGATGCGGCGCAAGGAGGGTCATGCGACTTTCCGTAATTAGGGAACACTCACTGAATCGCGAGCACAAAAAGTCACACTACCATGATGTTTTTAGTTTAGGGCAAAATAAGTCACAATAGACGCACCTATTTACAAATTGGTGCTGAATGCGTTCCGACTAGGCGAGATTGATAAAACGCACCGACCCGTCAGCTTCGGCAAGAACCATGAAGGAATCATGATGAGTTGCCAGGTATTCCTCGATGCGCGCCAGCACCGACACCTCGGCCCGGTCGTCCAATGCAGGGCCGGACGAAGCCATCCACGTCACCGATAGCTCCGGGCGCGCTTTGAGCTGAGCCGCCATCGGCTCGGAAGCCGCCGGGCCAACGATTACCACTGCTCGACGTGTTATCGCCCCCTGAGAGGCAATGGATTCTCCGGAAGAACCGGCTCTGGAATCCTTATCCGAACGCCACAGCGCAAAGTGGTAGCCGGCCACGGCAGCGGTCGCAACCAGCCAGCCCAGCGGGCCGCGAACGGTGTCCAGGAGGGAATCAAGACGAGAATCGGGTTCCAGGTAGAACTCGAAAATCCGGTACCCGAAGACCAGCAGGGAAACCAGCGCGACGACGGAACTGGCTCCGAAGAACAGGACCAAATAGGCGCTGCGCGAGTCTGCCGGGAAGGGCTTCCAGGGCTTGAAGTACCAAAGCCATGCGGCGGCTCCGAAGGCGAGCAAGCCGAGACCATGGCCCAGCAAACCCGCGGAGTAGCCCACCGAGACGCTGGACCCGAGTGCTGCGAAGAGCGCATTGACCACCATGCCCAGCCCGGTAGCCAGCACGGCCAGGCTGACACCGCTCAGCGCCAGGTGCGCTGCGCCAACCACGGCGGCAGGGTGCAGCCCGGAACGCAGCTGGGACTGGTGGTAAATCCAGAGAACCGCGGCCGCCACAATGATGGCCAGCAGGCTTGGACCGCCGTCGAGGAACAGCTCGGTGCGTTCCTGCGCCGTCCATGCCTGCGGCCACACCCAGGAAACCAGCTCGGCGATCGCCAGCAGGAACGCCAACGCCGGTGCGGCCAGGCCCAATACAACCAGCAGGACGCTGTTCAGGAGATTGGACATCTTCTGGACTCTGCGCAGTTTCCAATGCCAGAACCACAGGGCCGAGGAACCTGCCAGCCAGACCAGCGCCATCAGCAGATTCGGCATGCCGGTGGGGCCCACCAGCGTGTTTTCCGGCACGACCAGGATTTCCAACGCGACCGTCAGCGTGGCAATCAGCGAAAGCGCGAAGAGCACCATGCTGAAGTAATTTCCCGCGGTGGCCGCCAGCTGGGCGAATTGCCGCGGTGCCGTACGCGATGAAGTGATTTGGCGGTGCTGCCAGGCGCACACCGTGCCCCAGCCCAAGGCCACCGCCAGCGTCGACTGCCATGCACCGTCGCGGGCTGCGGAAACAAGTCCCGCCAGGAACGCCAGCGCGGCGCAGCTGCTGGCAGCCAGGGTGGCAAGGTACGCGGCCGAGGCCTGCAAGGACCAGATGGCTGAGTCGAAGGCCGACGGCCGGGCCAAGCGCTTGCGGATGGAACGCCACAACAGCCAGGCCAAGGGGATTCCAACCAGGGTGAAGGTGAAGGCCATCGCCAGCTGCTCGGTGCTGACCAGCAAGGAATCGAAACCATGGAAGAGCGCGGTAAAGAGCGTAGACAAGCCCGTAGCCGAGACCATCAACAGCACGAACAGCAAGCCGTGGAGGATCACCGGACGCAGCACGCTGCTGCTTTGCACGTGGAACGCCGGGGCGGTTGCGGCCATCAGTAACCCATCTCCTCGGCGGTGCACAGGCCGACCTGCCACGGCATGCGGTCAATCAGCCAGGCTCCATCGATCTTGCGCAGCTCGAACGCCTCTTCATATGAGGACAGATTCCCCAAGGGCAGGAATTGGGCGTCGCGGGTATTGAACCTGGTGCGCACGGTAGCGCTGGACTCCCCGACGGTGCTGCGCAGCAGCTGCACATCAAGCGGCTGCGGGGCATAGGGTTCGGGAGAGCACAGCGTCCTGGATTGGCCTTCAACGGTGTAGCCCTGCATGGCCGGCAAATCCTCGGCCTCGAAAGCCATCAGATATCTTTGCACGACCCCTTCCGGAGTGTTCTCCCCGTGGACCTCTGGTGCCGAACGCAGCGAAACCACGAGCATTGCGGCTATAACCAAAGCCACAATGGCGGCGGCAAGGGCCAGCAGAACCACCCGCGCCGCCGAAAATTTACTTGTCATTGCATCATTTTGGTCCACATCAGGACAATAATCCAGCGCCTCGGCATCAAGATTTGATGAAGATCTCAGTTACTGTTTTGCGTTCGTGCGGGATAATGGATGGGTGACGACCCTGACTGATGCGCCAACCAACACCCCGACCCTCAAGCTGCCTCCATTGCAGCTGGGCAAGCTGACCATTGATACCCCGGTGGTTCTTGCTCCGATGGCTGGGGTGACCAACCGCGCCTTCCGCCGCCTCTGCCGCGAATATGGCGGCGGGCTGTACGTGACCGAAATGGTGACCGCCCGGGCACTGGTGGAACGCAACCCCGAATCCTTGCGCATCATCTCCCACGATCCCGACGAGGAGATCCGCTCCATCCAGATCTACGGCGTGGACCCCGGCACCGTGCGCGCTGCCGTGCGCATGGTGGTTGACGAAAACCTGGCGGACCACGTTGACCTGAACTTCGGCTGCCCAGTTCCAAAGGTCACCCGCAAGGGCGGCGGCTCGGCCCTGCCCTGGAAGTCGGATCTCTACACCTCCATCATCGAAGCCGCGACCTCAGAGGCCGCCAAGGGCGATATCCCGCTGACCGTGAAGATGCGCATCGGCATCGACAAGGACCACCTGACCTACCTGGAATCAGCGAAAATTGCCCGGGACCACGGTGCGGCCGCAGTCACCTTGCACGCGCGCACCGCCGGCCAGTACTACGCGGGGCACTCCGACTGGGACGCGATCACGACCTTGCGCGAAGCCATGGATGACATGCCGGTGCTGGGCAACGGCGATATCTTCAGTGCCGAGGATGCCATTGAAATGGTTGAGCAGACCGGTGCCGCCGGCGTCATGGTAGGCCGTGGCTGCCAGGGCCGGCCATGGATTTTCGGCGACCTGCAGGCGGCCTTCGAGGGCCGTGAAGACCGTTTCCGCCCGGGCGTGCGCAAGGTCGCCGACACCGTATACCGCCATGGCGAACTGCTGGCCGAATTCTTCGAGGACGAGGGCAAGGGCATGCGCGATATCCGCAAGCACATTGCCTGGTACTTCAAGGGCTACCCGGTAGGCGGCGAAATCCGCTCGCAGCTGGCCCAGGTGCCATCCCTGGCAGTGCTGCGCGAACTGCTGGACCAGCTGGATCTGGACCTGCCGTACCCGGGGGTTGCCGCAGAAGGCACCCGCGGACGTGCGGGCCACCCGAAGAAGACGCACGTCCCCGACGGCTGGCTGGATAACCGCGTGATGAGCGATGCCCACCGCGAAATGATCAAGGCCGCCGAGCTGGATATCTCCGGCGGCTAGCCACCCCGGGATAGCCACGGCTACGCCACTAGTGGATAACTCCTCAATGCCGGCAAAGAGTTACTAGACTAGGAACTATGACTCAGATCCCCGGATATACCGAAGCCGACCAGCAGCGGTGGGTGCCTGAACCAGCGAAGAAGTCCTACCGTACTGCCTTTGAGCGGGACCGTGCCCGCGTGCTGCATTCCTCCGCCTTGCGCCGTTTGAGCGCCAAGACCCAGGTAGTGGCACCGAACCAGAATGACTTCGTGCGCAACCGGCTCACCCACTCATTGGAAGTGGCCCAGGTGGGCCGCGAGCTCGGTGCGGCCCTTGGCTGCGATCCGGATGTCGTCGACACCGCCTGCTTGGCGCACGACCTGGGTCATCCGCCCTTTGGCCACAACGGCGAGAAGGCGCTGGACAAGGCAGCCAAGGACATTGGCGGATTCGAGGGCAATGCCCAGACCTTGCGTTTGCTCACTCGCTTGGAAACCAAGACCTTCCGGCACAACGGGCATTCGGCCGGGTTGAATCTTTCGCGGGCCTCGCTGGATGCAGCGTGCAAGTACCCGTGGCTCAAAACCGATGCGCCAGAGGTCAACGGCAAGAAAACCAAGAAGTTCGGTGTCTACGAGGATGACGCCACCGTCTTCAACTGGTTGCGCAATGTCCCGGAAGCCACCGCCGGAGCAGTCTGCATGGAAGGCCAGGTCATGGACTTGGCTGATGACATTTCCTACTCGGTCCATGACGTGGAAGACGCAATTGTCGGCGGCAAGCTGCAACTGCGTTGGCTCAAGCAGGATCTGCAGCGCGAGCGCGCGTTGCAGGTGACCAAGGACTGGTACTTGCCGACCACTGGGGAGGCCGACATCGACGCGGCGTTGCGCCGCCTGGAAATCAGCGATGAGTGGGTTTCGCATTTTGACGGCTCACGGCGTTCCATGGCGGCGCTGAAGGACATGACCAGCCAATTCATTGGCCGCTTCGCCGCCGCCGCAATGGATGCCACCCGGGCACGCTTCGGGGAAGGCAAGCTCACCCGCTATAACGCGAACCTGATTGTGCCCGAGGAAACCGAGCACGAGATTGCCGTGATGAAGGGCATCGCGGCCAGCTACGTGATGGCTTCGGAAGTGCGCCAGCCGCTCTATCTGGATCAGCGCACGCTGCTGACCGAGCTGGTCGAACTGCTCTGTGAAACGGGCCGGGATAATCTGGAGCCGATCTTCGCAGCTGACTGGGAAGACGCCGCTGATGAAGCGGCCCAGCTGCGTGTGGTGATTGACCAGGTCGCCTCGCTCACTGACGTCTCAGCCACCGAATGGCACTCGTATCTGGTCAAGGGCGAAGCCCCTGACGCAAAGTTGTTCTAGAAGGGAATCATGGCAGGGCTGATCAAGCGTGAAGATATCGACGAGGTGCGTAACCGCACCGACCTCCGTGAGGTCGTCGAATCCTATGTCACGCTCAAATCCGCGGGCATTGGCTCGTTCAAGGGCCTGTGCCCTTTTCACGACGAACGCAGTCCGTCCTTCCATATTCGCCCGCAGCTAGGAACCTTCCACTGCTTTGGCTGTGGCGAGTCCGGCGACGTGATCGCCTTCATCCAGAAAATGGACCACTCCTCGTTCACCGAAACTGTGGAACTTCTGGCTGCCCGGATCAATTACGAGCTTCGCTATGAAGACGGGGGACCGGGACCGCGCCGCGAAGACTACGGCAAGCGCCAGCGCCTGGTCGACGCGCACAAGGTCGCCGAGGAATTCTTCCGCGCGCAGCTGGCTACCGAGGAAGGAGCCGCCGGCCGCGAGTTCCTTGCCGGTCGCGGTTTTGACCAGGAAGTCACAGCCCAATTCTCCGTGGGCTATGCGCCCAAGGGCTGGGATTCGCTGCTCAAGCACCTGCGCTCCAAGGGCTTCGTTGATGATGAGCTGAAGCTGACGGGCATGTTCTCCGAGGGCAATCGCGGAATCTATGACCGATTCCGAGGACGTGTCATGTGGCCGATCCGCGACCTGTCTGGTGCCACCATCGGTTTCGGTGCACGCAAGCTCTACGAGGATGACCAGGGCCCGAAGTATCTGAACACCCCGGAGACCCAGCTCTACAAGAAATCCCAGGTCCTCTATGGCCTGGACCTGGCCAAGAAGCAGATTTCCAAGAGCCGCCAGATCGTTGTGGTGGAAGGCTACACCGACGTGATGGCCTGCCATCTGGCTGGCATCACCACCGCGGTGGCCACCTGCGGTACCGCTTTCGGCACGGACCACATCAAGATTGCCCGTCGCCTGCTGCAGGATGACGGCACCGGTGGCGAAGTCGTCTTCACCTTTGATGGTGACGCCGCAGGCCAGAAGGCCGCGCTGCGCGCCTTCGAAGAAGACCAGCGATTTATTGCCCAGACTTACGTTTGTGTTGAACCAACCGGTGCTGACCCGTGCGACTTGCGTTTGCACCGCGGAGACGAAGCTGTACGCGAGCTCATCGAGCTCAAGCGTCCGCTGTTTGAATTCGCCATCCGTGCCGAATTGAAGAAATTCAATCTGAACACCGTTGAAGGACGTGTCCAGGCCTTGCGCCAGACCGCTCCGATCGTTGCGCAGATCCGCGACTCGGCCATTCGTCCGGCATATGCCCGTGAGCTTGCCGGCTGGCTGGGAATGAATAATGAGGACGTCAACCGCTCGGTGGGCGCCTCCATCAAACGCGCCCGGTTGCCGAAGAACGCCGACCTGCAGGCACCACACCCGCAACCGGGGGAGGCTGAACAGGCAATCCCGGCGGCGGCCTTTGAACGCCCGGATCACCGCGACCCGGTGATGCGCCTTGAACGACAGGCCCTGGAAGTGGTGATCCAGCAGCCGCAGCGGTTGAAGGACGAGCAATGGCAGGCGTTCTACGAGGCTCGCTTCCTGGCCCCGGCGCACTCTGCTGTCCACGATGGCGTCGTTGCCGCGTCCAGCGCAGGCGCTTCGGCGACCTCCTGGGTTGAAGTCATTCGCGACGAAGTCCCCGAGCAGTTGCGCAGCTTCGTTTCAGAACTCGCAGTGACCAGCATTCCGGCATCTGACGAACATAGCCTGAACCGCTACTGCGCCGATATCATCAACGGCTTGATTGAGCTTCAAATCACACACCGCAAGGCTGAGCTGATCGGCCGCTTGCAGCGTGCTGAAATGGCACCCGAGGGTGAAGAATATGCCCAGATCAACCGGGAACTGATGGAACTGGAGATGCGCCGGAGGATCCTTCGCGGAACCTAGGATCCCGATTTTGCATTCGCGGGAATCTTGGGTAAAGTTATATCTCGTTGCAATCCTCCATAGCTCAATTGGCAGAGCATTCGACTGTTAATCGAAGGGTTACTGGTTCAAGTCCAGTTGGAGGAGCTTACAAGAAGGTTCCGGCTCGCATTCGCGAGTCGGAACCTTTTATTTTCGCCTGAAACCGGAATTCTGGCACCTAGTCCTGACTAGCCTCGCCAGGAAAAAGCCGAGTTAGGTAGCAGGGGCCAGTTGCTGGACCAGCGGCGGGTTTTTTGCCTAGCGGATTCAGGCAGCCGGGTTCCATAAGCGCCGGGATTCCAGATACCAGAAATACGAGAAAAGGCTGATCTCGAACCATTCGACAATGAATAGGGCCTCCTGGATGCCCGCGGCCAGCAGGATCGGCCAGGCAATCAATCCGATGAGCATCAGCACCAGGATGATTGCGTAGTGCAGCTTCTTGCCTCCGCTGGTGTCCATCGCGCACAGCGGCTTGTGGTCCAGGTGGCTGGCGATGGCGATGCCCATGGAGAAGATCAGCAGGAATGCAGCGCTGGCATGCACGCCGGCGAACTGCTTGCCTTCAACGGTCCGCCACAGCAGCAGCAGGACAAAGCCGACCAGGAGCAGGGTGCTCAGCAAACCGAGCGCTTTGGTCGCGGTGCTGTGGAACAGCGCGCGGTGCGGAGCGCGGCTAGTCCTGATTCCCAGCCAGATGAATACCGAGCTGACGACGAGAACCGCAATAACCGATACCTGCACGGAGAAGATGAGCCGCCTCTGCTCGCCCAGGGGCAGCTGCGCCAGCGTTTCACCCAGCTTGGTGGGAACCAAGGCGACGAACATGGCGTAGAAGCCGGCCAAATTCAGTGCATAGTCCTCCAGCTCGTCTCCGGTGTAAACCACCAGCAGCACTCCGGTAGTCACCAGCATCGCAACGAACAAGTCCCGTGCTGGACCCAGGTAATAGGAACTCAGGGAGTCTTCAATGCGCTGGTTGGCAATGCCATAGATGACGATGGCAACGACAAGGAGCAGGGGCACCGCGAGCAGCATGAGGCGCACATAGCGCAATGTACTGCGGCCCGGGGAGTGTTCAAGGGAAGTGGCCATAAGTGCATTCTGTAATGAATCACCCAGGTTTTGCCAACGGGCCCGCCTAGCGCAGGAAAATTCCCGGGAGAATCGCAGGCATCGGTCCGCGGGCCAGATGCACCTGCTGGAACACCTGAATGGTGCACGTCAATCGCCCGCACTTGGCTTCCGGAAACTGCAGCTGCCTTGGGCAGCTCGGCTGGAGCCGAATCCGGGGCAAGCTAAATTGTCGTAGGCACTGGCATGATTCTTGAAGAGTCAACAAAGACTCTTTTCGGCCGAAGTCCTCATCCGCTTGGGCTGATATCCGCCTCGGCGCCAGCGTGGCGCCGTCTTCACTCGAAGGAAGCTTTCATGTCCGTACAAAATCCGGTCGATCCGAACATGGTGCCACCGGCACCGCCTGCCAAGAGCTCAGCTGGCAAGGGCCTGGGCATTGCGGCCATGGTCGTGGCCATCGTTGCATTGGCCCTGTGCTGGGTACCGATCGTCAACAACTTTGCCGCCGTGCTCGGTTTCATTGCTCTGGTACTGGGCATCGTCTCGCTCATTGTCGCTTCCAAGCGCCGTGGCAGCAAGGGCTTGGGCGTTGCATCGAGCATCATCGCCATCGTAGCCATCGTTCTTGTGTTCGCCACCCAGGCAGCCTATGTGAAGTCGATCGACGAGGTCGCCAACGGCATTGCCGACGCTTCCGACGGCGAAGTGGCGGCACCGGCTGAGATCATCGAGCAAGCCGAAGACGAAACACAGGTATTGGCCTTGGGGCAGGCCGCTGCTGTTGGCGAGTATTCGGTCAATGTCAGTGCGGTGAACCTGGATGCCGGCGCACAGATCGCCAAGGCAAATGAGTTCAACCAGGAGGCCGAAGGCCAGTATGTCCTCGTGGACCTTTCTGTTGTCTACAACGGAGAAGAAGAAGGCGACGCATGGCTGGACCTTAATCCAGAGCTGGTGGGCTCGGATGCAAGCATCTACAGCACCAGCAGCGCGACTGCGATCACCGCCAAGCCGGGCATGGACGTTCCTACCTTGGCCAAGGGCGGGAAGGGAAGCTACCAGGTGGTCTTCGACGTGCCGGCCGAGGCCGTGGCAGATGCGAAAATCCGCATGAGCGAAACGCTCTCGTTCACTGACGACTCGGTGCTCTGGGCTGCGAAGTAGCTCGAATTCGCAGAGGTTCCGCTATCCCATCAGGGGTGGCGGAACCTCTTTTCTTTTGCCCTGGCGGCGAGGAAGCCCGCAGCTCGCGGATTGCGACCACAACATGAACACCGAAAATAGGAAGATCGGAAAAATTTTCAAGGAATTCCCCGCGCTGCCGGACCTCGGAAATACGCGAGAACCCGTGGCGATTCGCTCGCTCTCATTTGCTTCTCATGGACGCGCCATAATCCTCTCACCACCGCCTAATGCGCTCCTCACAAGGGTCTTTTAATGTTCAAAGCATGAATCGCCGCATACTTCTCATCCTCATGGTGTTGGCCGTGCCAGCGGGACTGGCCGGTGCCAGCCAGGCACTTGCCGACAAGGCCAATCCGCCCATCCCGCATCAGCAGCCAATCATTGTCCAGCTCTCACCGGCTCCCGAGCCCGCTGCTGCGCAAGCGCAAGCTGAGGAGCTGATCGCCAATGGCTGATATCCATGAGCACCAGGGATCAACGGTGTCGGCACGGTTGCGCATTGTCGGGTGGATCGTGCTCACTACTGCACTGGCCCTGCTGGCCGTAACGGTTTCGATGCGTTCGATCATGTCCGGCCAAGTAGCCGAAGCTGCCAACGTGGGCATCGCGCAGGAAATCGAGGAGTTCCGGACCTTCGCCGCCGAGGGACTGGACCCGAAGACAGCTCGCCCGTTTTCCTCGATCGGTGAATTGATGGAACGCTATCTGGCCCGCCAGCAGCCGATGGCCGGCGAAGCGATTCTCGCGCAGGCCAATGGACGGGTGCTCACCGCAGGCACCGCAGCCAACCAGGCCGGGACCTGGCTGGCTGATGACCCCGTGCTCCTGGGCCGTATTCTCGATGACGCGAAGACCTCCGGAATCCTGGAGAGCAACCACGGGACGGTTCGCTGGGCGAAGGCCGAGGCCAAGGATGCCTCCGGAGCCAGCGGGGCGGGGCACCAAGCCCATCTGGTCGTCGCGCACTTCATTGGCGGGGCCCAGGAAGAAGCCAACCGGCAGGCAACCATGCTCTTCGGCGTGGCCGCCGGGGGACTGGCCTTGACCGCGGGGATCGCCTGGTTGGCAGCTGGGCAGATCATGCGTCCCATCCGCACCATGAGCGAAACCGCCGCCTCGATTAGCGCCAATGACCTCTCGGCCCGCGTTCCGGTTGAAGGACGCGACGACTTGGCGCAGCTGGCCAGGACACTGAATGCGATGCTTGACCGGGTTGAAGCTTCGCATCTGGCCCAACGCCACTTCATCGCCGAAGCACGAGAGCACCTGGGAAGCCCGCAACGCAAGATGGCAGCTGCCTTGCAGAAGCTCAACGAGGAAGAGGTGCCCCGGAAGCAACGCGGCAGGATCATCAGCACCGCGCAGGCGCACATTTCACTGATGGGGCAGACGCTTGCCGACCTGGAATTGTTGGCGCAAAGCTCGGACCCGGACTTCATCCAGCGCCGAATGGTGCCCGTCGGCGAAGTCACGGCGGACGTTGCCGCGGCAGCCGCCCGCCCGGGCGCCTACCCGGACCGCCGATTCCGCATAGCCGAGTCTGCCAAGGCCCAGGCGTGGCTGGATCCGCTGCGCGTTGCCCAGGCCATGCACCAACTGATCCAAAATGCTGTCGCGCATACCGAGGATGGAGAAAGCATCCGGATCGGTTCTGCCGCAGCAAAGGGCATGGCCAGCTTCTGGGTTGCCAACGATGGACCGGTGTTGGATCCGGACCAGGCCCGTGCCCTGCTGGAAAACTATCGCAGTGCCCCGGAAGCCGGCCAGCAAGGAACCGGCATGGGCTTGGGCCTGGCCGTGGTGAAAGCGGTCGCGCAAGCCCACGGCGGCACGGCCTGGGTGGAATCCGGAAACGGCAACGGAACCAGTTTCGGATTTTCCCTCCCGCAAGCTGATGCCGGACAAGGCATCCGCTGCGAAGAAGAATTCGCCCAATCCATGGCCAGCAGCCTGGGCGGTGAGTCATGAGCATCAAGCCAACCGCGCCACGCTCGGGATTCCGCTACACCGCCCAGCGGTCCACGGACCAAGCCGCGGAACAGGGCAACGCCGGTGCTGCACGAAACCGGTGGAGCAAGCAGAACGCAGCGCGAATCATCGCCGCACTGGTCTTGCTGGCCTTTCTCGGCTGGTGCGCCTACGGAGCCTTCGGCCCAGATGCGGGGACAGCGCAGGCATTGCCAGCCCAAGGGGCCCTGACCCTGGCGGTCTTCGCCTTGGCCATCTGGCTCTGGGTCTTCTCGCCAGTAGGCGATACCTTTATCGCCTTGGGCGCAGCAGTGGTGCTGGTGCTCATGGGCGTGCTGCCCGAAGCCGACCTGTTCTCCTCGCTGGGAGAAGACACCATTTGGCTCTTGCTGGCCGCCTTCGTGATCGCGGCGGGGATCACCGCCACGGGACTGGCTACCCGCGCCGCAGCATGGATAGCCGCAGGGGCGAACACCCCGCGGCAGCTGATCCACCTGACCACCGGGGTGCTGGTCGCTACCGCATTCGCGGTGCCGTCCACTTCCGGGCGCGCGGCCCTGGCCATTCCGGTCTTCATTGCCCTGGCCAAGGCGCTGGCGGATCGCCGCCGTATCGTCCTGGCCCTGTCCCTGGTTTTCCCCTCGGTTATCCTGCTTTCGGCCGTGGCATCCTATCTGGGAGCCGGAGCGCACTTGATCACCAGCCAGATCCTCGCCACCGCGGGCCATGAAGGATTCTCCTTCGCCGGCTGGCTGGTCTACGGATTGCCGCTGGCTTTCGTTTCCTCCCATCTGTGCGCCGAACTGGTGCTGTGGATGTTCACCCGCAAGGAGGACCGCGCAGAACCGCTGGCGGTGGGCATCGAGCGGCTGCAGCAGTATTCGCCGGTGCCGCTCTCGGGCCCGCTCACGGTGGGGCAATCCAGGGCAGCGCTGCTGGTCTCGGCCGTGGTGGTGCTCTGGTGCACCGAGCCCCTGCACCAGCTCCATCCCGCCATCGTGGCCCTGCTTGGTTCATTGCTGGTAGCCAGCCCGGGATATGGCTCTGTAGGCCTGGCCAAGGCATTGAAGGCGGTGCCGTGGTCGATGCTCATCTTCATGGCCGCGACCCTCACCCTGGGCACGGCGCTCGCCGGAAGCGGAGCCGCCGAATGGCTGGCCCGCAAGGTGCTTGGCCCTGTCGAGCAGCTCGGCGCTGCCGCACCCTGGGTCTTCACCGTCCTCGTGGTGGTGGTCTCTGCCGCGGCGCATCTGGTCATCCAGTCCCGTTCGGCCCGCTCAGCGGTGCTGATTCCGCTGGTGGTCTCGCTGGCCCCGGGCGTCGGGGTCAACGCGGTAGCCATTGCCCTGGCTTCCACCGCCGCCGCCGGTTTCTGCCACACCCTGACCAGCAGCGCGAAGCCGGTGAACCTGTTCTCCGAGATCGAGGGCATCGAAACCTATAAGCCGGCAGACCTGCTGCGCCTGAGCGCGGTGCTCGGACCGCTCATGGTCCTGCTGGTCCTGGTCTTCGCCTTCTGGATCTGGCCGGCCATGGGACTGCCGCTGTTCCTCTGAACCACCTCATAGCTTCACATCTCATCGCATTCATCCTCACTGAAAAGGACAACGAATCATGGCACACGCACTTCCACAACGCATCCTGGTAGCCCCTTCCGGATTCAAGGAATCCCTCGACGCGGCGGCAGTCGCGGCGGCCATCGGCGCCGGGGTTCGCCGGGCCTTGCCCGGAGCCACGGTCAAGGCAGTGCCCATCGCCGATGGCGGCGAAGGCACCGCAGAAACCCTGGCGTGCGCTACCGGCGGCCACCTGGTGCCAATGGCAGTCACCGGTCCGGTCGGCCAGCAAGTCGAGTCCCACTACGCCATGCTCGGTGGCGAAGCGGCCGGAACGGCAGTCGTCGAAATGGCCGCCGCTGCGGGCCTGCGGCTGGTTCCCCGCGACCAGCGGGATCCGGGAACCACCACCAGCTACGGTGTGGGCGAGCTGATCGCGGCCGCCATTGATGCCGGGGCCTCCAAGATCCTCGTGGGCTGCGGCGACTCGGGTACCTCGGATGGAGGCATGGGTGCATTGCAGGCGCTGGGTGCACGAATCCTTGATGCCAGCGGCCATGAGGTCAAGGCCGGCGGCAACTACCTCGGATCGGTGGACCGGTTGGATCTGTCCGGCCTGCACCCGGCCCTGGCTGCCGGGAATGTCCGGATCACCATGGCGCTGAACCCGCACAATGTGCTGACCGGCCCGCGCGGAGTGGCCCGCGTTTTCGGTCCGCAGAAGGGGGCAACTCCGGAACAGGTCGAAATCATGTCAGCTGGTTTCGAACGCTGGGCCTCGATCCTGCGCCGCGATGCGTTGGAGTCCTCGCGCTCCACGGATTTCGCTTTGGCCCCGGGGACGGGTGCTTCGGGCGGGCTGGGCGCTGGCTTGGCGGCGGTGGGGGCGGTGCTCTTGCCTCGCTTCGAGGCGATCCTGGACTCGGGCTTGGCCGGCATCGATCTGGACTCGATGCTGCGCGGAGCGGATCTGGTCATCACCGCAGAAGGCGCCATCGACTTCCAGACGCCCAAGGGCAAGGTGCCGGCGGAGGTAGCACGGCGCGCGGCGCTGCATGGGGTGCCGGTAGTGGCCTTGGCAGGAACTCTGGGCCGCGGCTGCCGAGACGTGCACGATATCGGAATTGACGCCATTGCCTCGATCATGCCGATCCCGATGACGCTGCAAGAAGCAGTGGATGACGGGGAGCGGCTGCTGATCGAAGCGGCCGAACGCTTCATGCGCACCATCATCCTGGGTGCATCAATGGCAGCAGCCCGGCTCAGCCCGCGCGAGGCTTGGTAGCAGCCAGCGGTCGCGCCCTGAATAGGAACAAGCGTGCTGCCTTGCTAGAGCACGTAGGAGGCGATGAGCTGAGAGAGGGCCCGGACATCAACTTTGCCCTTGAACTCCAGACGAACTTTGCCCAACCCGCTGAACCACAGGTCCAGCTCCGCATCCAGATCGAAGGTTCCAGCTGTTTCAACGGAGAACGACTGGACTTTCGAATACGGTAACGAGGTGTAATCCCGCTTTTTGCCGGTCATGCCTTGCACATTGACGGCGATGAGTCGCTTGTTGCTGAAGACCACGTAGTCGCGTGCACCCTTGAAAGCGCTTAGTAGCTCTTCGCCAGTGACCATCATGGGTACGATCTCCGGTGCGACTTGTGAAAGGTCCCATGGGCCCAATTTGAAGACAGAGGAATTATTGAAATCAATCATGTAAAGAGCGTACGAAGGATGAGGGACAAATAGGCGACGACTAATTTCCCGAATCATGGCTGAGAGCCCAACTTGTCGGTACTTTCAGGTACGGTGAAATAATCAAATCTTCAACCAACAATGGGGGTCAGCGTAAATGCAACTTCGATCAAAAGTAGACTTCAGCACTGCGGTAGAAGATGTAAGGGACTATTTCGGGACCATGGGAAACGGTCGGCCCAAGTATTCTGGATCGCGCTTTGAAACTCTGGGTGAAGGTGTCGATACTGATCCACATCGAATCACTGCGACCGACTTGGTGGCGGTATCGATGCTCTCCGTTGACGTGCCAGCGCAGGCTTCCTTGGGAATCCTCGAAACGCTAGCCGAGCAAATCAGCGAATTGCTGTCCCAGATTCCGCAGGACTTGAAGTTTGGGAATTTGACACCAGAATCATTCGAGAAATATCTCGCTGAGGGATCGCCTGCGGATAAATTGTGGTCGCTTCTACGGCAACATGAAGACCCTTGGAAGGTTGGACAAACCACGGCAAGCAAGATCATGGCTCGCAAGCGGCCGGACTTGATTCCGGTTTACGATTCGGTTGTCGAAGCAGTTGCCGGGATCAAAGGCAGTGGAGAACAGTGGATCGTTTGGTACTCAGCCTTCCACGACGGTTCTTCCGAGGCCGCGGAATTTGTAGACAAGCTCAGAGCGATCAGGGCTGAGGCTGGCCAACCTCACTTGTCGTTATTACGAGTTTTGGATATTGCATTATGGAAGCAAGGAAAGCGCGAAATAAGGCATTCGTAAATCGCGCCTAGGGCTTGGCCCAGAATCGGCTCAGGCGTGCTGCCTTGACCGTTGACAACGGCGTTCAAGGCAGCACGCCTGTTTTTCGCGTATTCCCTAGAGCTCGATAGCCGCCACGGCCTGAACCGCGCGTGCCGCCTCGGCGCCCTTCTTCAGGAAATGCTCGAAGTAGAAGCCCTGGTGCTCATCATTCGAGTGGAAGTGGTGCGGGGTCAGGCTGACCGAGAAAGTAGGTACATCGGTATCCAGCTGGACCCGCATCAAGCCGTCCACTACCGCCTGGGCAACGAAGTCGTGGCGGTAGATGCCGCCGTCAACCACGAGGGCTGCGGCTACCACTGCATCGTACTTGCCGGTCTTCGCCAGGCGCTGGGCCTGCAACGGCATTTCGTAGGCGCCGGGTACGCTGACGACATTGATGGTGTATTCCTGCCCGGAAGAATCCATCTCGGCCTTGAAGCCGGCCAGGGCCTGGTCGACGATATCCGCATGCCAGCTGGCCTTGATGAAGGCGACGTTCAATGGCTTGCTCATGAGTTGCTCCCTGATTCTGCGTGCAAATGTCTAAGTCTTTTGATCTACCCTAGTGGCGTGGGTCTCAATGGAATAAATGGGGAAGGGATCCGCGTAACGAATGAGCCGGTTCAGCGCCAGCCCATCAGCGGGGCCACGTGCTTGAGCACTGATTCGATGACGTGGGCGTTGTAGTCCACGCCCAACTGGTTTGGAACGGTGAGAAGGAGCGTATCCGCCGCGGCGATGGCTTCGTCTTCGGCCAGCTTCTTGGCCAGTTCATCTGGTTCCCCGGCATAGGACTTGCCGAAGACCGCACGGGTCTTCTCATCGATGTTGCCGATCTGGTCCGAGCTGTAGCGGTCACGGCCGAAGTACTGCCAGTCGCGCTCATCGGTCAGTGCGAAGATGCTGCGGCTCACCGAGACGCGCGGTTCGCGTGAGTGGCCGGCTTCCTTCCAGGCGTCGCGGTAGAGCTGGATCTGCTCGGCCTGCTGGACGTGGAAGGGCTTGCCCGATTCATCGTCCTTGAGCGTGGAGCTCTGCAGGTTCATGCCCAGCTTCGCGGCCCACACTGCAGTGGCATTGGATCCGGAACCCCACCAGATGCGTTCGCGCAAGGTGTCCGAATGCGGCTCGATGCGCAGCAGGCCCGGGGGATTGGGGAACATCGGGTTCGGGCTAGGCTCGGCGAAGCCTTCCCCGGAAAGCACCTCGAGCAGGCGCTCGGTATGCCGGCGGCCCATATCGGCATCCGATTCGCCCTCGCGCGGCTCGAAGCCGAAGTGGCGCCAGCCGTCAATGACCTGCTCGGGCGAACCACGGCTGATGCCCAGCTGCAGGCGGCGATTGGAAATCAGGTCGGCGGAGCCTGCATCCTCAGCCATGTACAGCGGGTTCTCGTAGCGCATGTCGATGACGCCGGTACCGATCTCGATGCGGCTGGTTCGCGCGCCGATGGCAGCCAGCAGCGGGAACGGGGAGGCGTATTGCTGGGCGAAGTGGTGCACGCGGAAATAGGCGCCGTCCGCGCCGAGCTCCTCGGCGGCGACCGCCAGATCGATGGCCTGCAGCAGGGCATCGGAGGCGGTGCGGGTGCCTGATTGCGGGTGGTCGGTCCAGTGGCCGAAGGACAAGAATCCGATGTTCTTCATGCTTGAGGCAACAAGTAGTCTCGAATGGTTATTCCAGTCCTAGCCTCGTGGTCTGCTAGAACTGGCGGGCGGCGACGTCGGCTCGATGCGCAGTGGCGAGCGCCTCTTCGAGCTGCGCGATAGTCACTGGCTGACCGCGATCGGCAAGGTGCGCGGAGTAGAAATTAGCGGGATCTTGGGCGTAGACGTGAGTGTAGCCACCGGATTCGGGCTCGGCGCGCCACGAATCAGCCAAGGTTCCGGCATTAACCGTGTCGAAGCCCAACGCTTGGACAAGTTCCAGCACTTCGGTCTTGGCAGCAAGGTCATCGCCATATATTGGCAACGCGGTCCTCGGAGCTGAATTGACCAGAAGCGGGATGTGATGCGCCACGATGTTGTTGAAGGCTTTGGTGATGCGGGCGCCGGGAAGGAGCGATGCTTCCAACTGCGCAGTAGTGGACTTCAAGGAATCGAGAACTTCTATGCGCCCGTCGCGGGATGGGTAGTAGTTGCCGGTGGATAGGACCGTCTTGTTGGCAAGCACCTGGGTTGGAAGGTCCGAATAAGCCGACAGCGGGATGGCCAACACGACGATATCGCCATATTCAGCGGCTTCAGCAACGGTTGCCGCGTGCGCGTTGTCGCCGAGTTCTTCCACCACGTCGGCGAGCGAGGCGGTGCCGCGTGAGTTCGCGATGGCCACGGTGGCGCCAGCGGCCACTGCTAGGCGAGCAATGGCCTGGCCGATATTTCCGCTACCGATAATCCCGATCTTGGTTGTGCTCATGGGTTGCTCCGAATTCTTATCTTGTGGTCGATGAGGTATCTAAGGGTGAAGAATTTTATGTGGTGCGGGCAAGTTCCTGGCGAACCGTATCCATGAGTCCAGGGAATCGATGATCCAGTTCTTCGGTGCGCAACCAGTTGCGGTGCCGGGTGCCATCAACCTCTTGCCTGATCAAGCCGGATTCCCTGAGGATGCGCCAGTGCCGGGTGAGTGCCGACTTTGAGACACCAAAGTCCGAGCTGCTGCACGCGCCACCGGGGGTTGCGCCAATGTGTCCGATGATGGCGCGCCTGACCGGATCGGCCAGAGCGGCCATGATTTCGAATAGGTCCATGTCCTCTTCGGAGGGAATGGTTAGAGGTCGAGTGAGGCGGCTTGCCACGTTCATTTCCTTAACTCCGAAAGGCGTGCATGTACGCAAAAAAGTGTACATACTAGTTATGTACGCGTCAACTTGTACATGCAGAAGGGATCAGGCCCTGCGAATTAGCGGTGCGATAGCTGTGAGGGGTGAAGTGCTGGAGAGCCGCAGGTTTTCTGCGAGTTGATGGTTGACCAGATCTCATCGAGCGATAGGCTCAGCGCGGCCGCGACGGCGGCGATGGTGGAAAAAGCGGGAGTGGCGACGCGGCCGGTTTCGATTTTCCGCAGGGTTTCGGGGGAGAGGCCGGCTTGGATCGCGACGTCGAGGATTGTTCGTTCGCCGCGTGCCTGCCGAAGCAGCGCGCCGAGGTTCTTGCCCTGTTCGATTTCCCGGGCGGTAAGCGGCAGTCTGACCATAATGAGACCATTATACCGGTATTAAAATACCGGTATAGTAATTGGAATGATCGAGATTCTCACAGCCAGCGAAGTAGAGCGCGCCCGCGAGACCGGACGCCTTGTCGGAAACATCCTCAATACGCTCAAGCACCGCGTGCAGGTCGGCACCAATCTCTTGGAAATCGACGCCTGGACCAAGGAAATGATCGAGGAGGCCGGCGCGGTCTCCTGCTACGTCGACTACGCCCCGTCCTTCGGCAGCGGCCCCTTCGGCCATTACATCTGCACTGGAGTCAACGATGCGGTGCTCCATGGACTGCCTCGCGACTACCAGCTGGCCGATGGCGACTTGCTCACCCTGGATCTGGCCGTCACCTTGAAAGGCATCGCCTCCGACGCGGCGATCAGCTTCATTGTCGGCACGGCTGCGCGTGCAGAAGACCTGAAGATGATCGAGACCACGCAGCGCGCCCTGGCCGCCGCTATCGCCGAGGCGCGTCCCGGAGCCAAGATCGGCGACCTGTCCTTCGCCATCGGATCGGTGCTGACCGCCGAAGGGTACAAGGTCAACATGGAATTCGGCGGCCACGGCATCGGCAGCACCATGCATCAGGATCCTCACGTTTCCAACGACGGCCGCCGCGGACGCGGGTACACGCTGCGTCCCGGTCTTCTGCTGGCCATCGAACCGTGGGTCATGGCCGATACCAGCAAGCTGGTGACCGACCGCGATGGCTGGACCCTGCGCAGCGCCACCGGCTGCCGCACGGCGCACACCGAGCACACCATTGCCATCACGGAAACTGGCGCGGAGATTCTCACCCTGCCCACCGACCTCCCGGCATAGACGGAGGCCGCATGGCCGCGATCAGGCGTTCGGGCTTTCCCCGGTCCCGGCGCCGCGGCGGCGGAGCACCGGTTCGGCCGTGCCGGTGCCGCAGCCCGAGGAGGCGCTGCCGCAGGCCGGGGAAGCAACGGAGGTGCAGCACGATCCGCTGCACCCGCTGGCCCCGGCGTTGCCCGCATCCTCCGGCTGGCGCGAAGCATGGCCGGCGGCTTCGCGCAGCGTCCTGGCCAGCTGCGCCGGGTCCTGGCCTTCTTGGCCCAGGACCACGAACCCCGCGTCGGCAATCATCGCCAGGTCGGCTTTCGCATCCTGCCCTTCGCTGGTCAGATAGTCGCCGAGAAACAGCGAATTGGCCACTTCCAGGGCATTGGCCTGCAAGGAACGCAGGTGCATTTCGCGTCCGCCGGCCATCCGGATTTCCTTGTCCGGGCAGGCTAGCCGCACTACGGCCAGGATCCGCAGGCAGGCGCGCGGGGTCAGGTTCCAGGTGCCTTCCAGCGGGGTGCCGTCGAAAGGCATCAAGAAGTTCACCGGAATGGAATCGGCTTCCAGTGCGCGCAAGGCGAAGATCGCCTCGACCAGCTGCTCAGGAGTTTCGCCCAGTCCAACGATGAGCCCCGAGCAGGGGGAGAGGCCGGCGGACCTGGACTGCTGGACGGTGGAGACGCGCTCGGCGAAGCTGTGGGTGCTGCAGATTTCCGGGTAGAGGGACTCGGCCGTATTCAGGTTGTGGTTGTAGGCGTCGGCGCCGGCCTCCTTGAGCCGCTGGGCCTGCCCCTGCTTCAGGATGCCGATGCAGGCGCAGACCTCGACCTGCGGATGCGCTTCCTTCAATGCGCCGATCATGTCCGCGACGCGTTGCACATCGCGGTCCGTGGGTCCCTTGCCGGAGGCGACCATGCAGACCCGCGAGGCGCCGCCGGCGATGCCCAAACCTGCCTGGCGCACCGCCTCGCCGGGCTTGAGCCAGGTGTATTTCAGGATTTCGGCCTTGGAACCCAGGCGCTGGGAACAGTAGGTGCAGTCCTCGGGGCACAAGCCGGACTTCAGGTTGACCAGGTAGTTGACCTTCACGGTGTTGCCGAAATGCTTGCGCCGCAGCACCCCGGCCGCACTGACCAGTGCCGACGTCTGAGCGTCGCTGGTGGCCAGCAGCCCGAGGGCCTCTGCTGCGGTGAGCTGGTGGCCAGCGGAGATGCGTGCGGCCAGCTCGGTGAAATCTGCGGTGTCGGTGCGCTGCGCGGGGATGCTCATGGGTTCCTTCGCCTGGTTGGATGGCTGCCTGCCAAGGTGCAGCCATTCTTGAACGGTGTTCAATTGCTGGCACCAATGTACACGAAAAGCCC
>RCUF01000203.1_pt1 | contig 27192 bp, 32 predicted proteins | sample 2166311 | NCBI WGS metagenome assembly RCUF01 (sample SAMN09932608, study PRJNA488358) | compost metagenome | feature: garden; material: soil; isolation source: compost soil in 4-hydroxybenzonitrile-enriched culture | place: Germany: Experimental Botanical Garden Goettingen | collected 2016-01-27
CATCTTTTCATGGCTACTTTTAAAAACCTGCATTTTTGCAAGCTTTTCCTGATATCTTGCCTTTCCACTGCTATACAAGAAGCGTCCCTCAAAGTTATCTTAGATAACTTTTGGGACGGCCTCTTAATTATTTTTCTTGTTGCTTAAGCTGTATGTTTGGTTTTCAAATTTTGTTTTGTAGTAGGGTTCACGGGTCTGATCTCATCTTTTTTGTGGAATAATCCGCGAAGATAAGGCAGAACATAGTGATCAAGTCCGATTTTGCCAGCGTTAGCAGCTGCTACAACGATCAGTACTTCAAGAAGAAGCATTTGGGCATTGGTGCTTACTGTACCCGAGAAGAGGAACGCAGCATTCATTACCAGACCCATAAGAGCAGCGAAGGTAGTCAATGTTCCGAGTATTAATCCAAGCCCTACCAGAAACTCACCCAAAGGAATAAGGTAGTTGAAGACACCTACATTCGGAAGAGCAACATGCTCCAGAAATGTTCCCCACCAGGCTTGTACAGTAGGGGCATCACCAGTACTTTTTTCAATCGCTCCTTGCAAGAAACCTGCGGCGTCGAATCCTCCAGTTAATTTATGCCATCCAGCTGTAATCCATTTATATCCGAGATAAATTCTGATAAAGGTTAGGAACCACATTGCGACTTTGTTCGTTCTAAGGAAGTTGTTAAACATATTTACCACTCCGTCCATTGTTGTGTTTTTTGTTTGAATGAGGAATCTTTGATGTCTTTATTATATGTGATATTTTTCACTATACATGTGATTAAAATCACAATTAATAAAATTTTTATTATTAAAATTTAAACATTATGTAGGAAATGAAGATTCAGTGATCACAATAATTGTGCGTTCAGAGCTGCTATGATAACCTAATTGGATTCGGTAACATGGAAAGGAGCCTGTGCTTTGAATAAACTGTCTCCAATCGGCGTAATACTCGCTCAAATAGGAACACCATCTGCACCAACAGCCAAAGCGGTTCGTCCGTATCTGAAAAAGTTTTTATCTGATCGACGGATCGTCGATTATTCGCCGCTGTTTTGGCAGCCTTTGCTGCAAGGGATTATTTTGCGCACTCGTCCAAGACGATCAGCAAAGCTGTACAGCCAGATATGGAAAAAGGAAGGATCACCCCTGTTGCTTCATTCATTAGCTCAGCAGTCAGGGCTGCAATTATTGCTTGGTTCTGATTATCAAGTTGAGTTAGGATTAGCATATAGTGAGCCGAGCATGGAACAGGCAATCTCAAAATTGGAGAACGCTGGAGCTACACGAATTATTGTTGTACCGCTGTTCCCCCAATATTCATCAACCACCAGCGCTTCAGTGTACGATCAGGCGTGTTTTGCTGCGCTCGGTAGAAACAACTCCACCGGAGCTGCATCAAAACGATTTGTTCCCACGCTCAGATTTATGGAAGCCTTTTATAATGAGCCTGGGTATATTTCAGCTATGAAGTCGCACTTAGTTCACCAAATAGATAACCTGGACATAAAGCCGGATTATTATGTCTTGACCTTTCATGGGATTCCAAAACGATATATAGAGACAGGAGATCCATACGAGTCGCAATGCATGGAGACGGCACGCCTGCTTGCTTCAGCTATGAATTGGGATTCTGGCCAGTGGCAGGTCACCTTTCAATCACGATTTGGTCCCGAGGAGTGGATCGGTCCTGCTACAAGTAATGTTCTAGGTGAATTGGCTGGACGTGGAATCCATAGGCCTTTAGTTTTCTCACCAGGTCTTGTAACAGATTGCTTGGAAACGCTGCATGAGCTTGCTATTGAAGGACGAGAGCAATTTGCTGCCGGGGGAGGGAAAGAAGAGCAATTTTTCGTAACCTCTTGCTTGAACAGTAATGAAGAATGGCTTCTATTTCTGGCTAATCAGGTGAAAAAGAACGTATTGGGATGGATGAATTGAGAATCAGAAATTTTCCACATATCCGCTAAGGAGAGCGAGAATGGATAATAGTGCCGAACAGATTTTGGAACAGGAATTAATAACGAGAATAACTAATAGCGATTTATTAATGAAGATTTTTGAAAAAGCTCAGCATTTAGAATTAGATCATTATTATATTGGTGCAGGCTGTATCGTACAAACGGTATGGAATCAACTGACGAATCGAGATATGAATTATGGAATTGAGGATATTGATATTGTGTATTTTAACGGGATGGACTTAAGTATAGAGGCTGAAGATGAAGTTATTCAAACGGGTAAAGATATTTTTAGCGATATTCCATATAAAATCGATATAAAAAATCAGGCTAGAGTTCATTTATGGTATGGCGATAAATTTGGTTTTGAGATAGAACCCTATCAATCCGTCGAGGAGGGTATTTGTTCTTGGCCAACAACAGCAACCTCACTGGGAGTAAGGCTCGAAAAAAACAACATTTGGAAGGTCTATGCGCCGTTCGGACTAAGTGATTTATTTAATCTGACGGTAAGAGCAAATAAGAGGTTGATCACGGAACAGATTTTTATGAAAAAAGCGAGCAAGTGGAAATCAAAATGGCCCGAGTTAATCGTTCATTCATGGTCCACTTAATAGGGGGAGGCTCTTGACATGACTCTAAGAACCATTCTACATTACGATGCATTTTCATCCATTGCACATAAAGGCAATCCAGCTGGAGTAGTACTAAATGCTGATGATTTACATCAAGAAGAGATGCAATCATTAGCCGAAAAAGTTGGATTTAATGAGACGGTATTTGTCTTACCATCGGATACGGCCGATTTGCGACTACGATACTTTACGCCAGGCCATGAAATTAATTTGTGTGGACACGCTACGGTAGCATCATTATTTTGCTTGAAGTCTAGAGGACTGTTAGGGAATAGCAAGGAAATAACTATCGAGACGAATGTTGGCATTTTGCCCGTTTCCTTTGATACTAGAGGTGGAGAATTATTTATAAAAATGAAGCAAGATCAACCACGCTTTATTCCTTTTCAAGGAGATGTGAGCAGGCTGGCCCAAAGTATGTCTCTATCTGAGGAGGATCTGGACTTATCCAAGCCAACCGTTTACGGAAGCACAGGTACTTGGACCTTGCTAGTACCGATCCGTAACCTGCATAGCTTCTCACAAATGATTCCGCAGAATAATATGTTTCCTGAAATATTGAGCGAGAATCCAAAATCGTCGGTACATCCATTCAGCTTTAAAACCGCAGATCAGAATGCTATGATGCATGCGAGGCATTTTTCTTCTCCATATTCAGGAACCATTGAAGATCCAGCAACAGGTACAGCATCCGGTGTTATGGGAGCGTATTACTTAACCTATGTTAATAAAGAAGCATCATCTGTGGAATTTATAGTTGAACAAGGACATGAAATAAACAGGGATGGGAAAATTTATGTACAGGCTGTCCGTGGCGAAAGCAGCATAGATGTATATGTTTCTGGAACAGCTGTTTTTGTTCGTGAGTTTTTATTATAGGACGATTAAGCAGGTGAGAGAGGGGGAACATGTGCATGAAACCTGTTGTGATCGCAATCGCAGGGGTTAAAAATAGCGGAGCTTTATTTCATACACGCATATACACGTAAAAAACTGTCCGGCATGCCGGACAGTTTTTGCTGATAACTTATCTACAGCGCTCCACTAATCACTTTCTTATAATACATCACGGAGAGGAAACCAAAGATGGAGTAAAGTACCGTGTACACCACCATAACGATCATCATTGGTGTCCATAGCTCGCTTCCGAAGAAAAACCAACCGGATTTTACAGCAAAGTAGCTGTGGAACAGCCCAACGATTAACGGGATACCAAAATTGAAAATTTGCTTTGCTTGAATGCCTTTTAACAAATCTCCTTCTGTGAAGCCGAGCTTGCGCAGAATTGTATAATTCGGCTTTTCCTCCTCACTTTCATCCATTTGTTTGAAGTACAAAATACAACCTGATGTGACGAGAAAGGTTAAGCCAAGGAAACCAACGATGAACATGATAAGTCCCATGGTTTGCTTTTGGGAGTTAAGGTCGCGCAGCTGAGAATCGTTTCCTCGATCCTGACTGAGTGGGAGCTTTAGAAAAATATCATTTGCAGCGATTAATTTATCCTGATCTGCAATATCTACTCCAATATAAGTGTTAGATTCTTTCTGAATTTCTGGATCAAGATCTTTTTTCAGGTGTTCAAAAACGGAATCATCCACGATAGCGATTGGCAAGCTGCCATTGGTGAAGTACCAGGATACGATATAATCTTTCTCAATACCTACCATCTGCCCGGGAATAACATCATGCTGGCCTTTGAATTCGATCGCTCCACTTTCCTTAAAGGATAGGAAGGTTTTTAGAATATCACTGAATCCGCTCAACCTTACTTCTCCTTCAGGCAAATCGAGCCCCTCTACCGCAGAGTCGCTAATAACACCAATAATCATCGTATTTGACTCTGAACCGGTGCCTGTAAAGCTTGCCTCCAGCGTATCCTTGAAATTGGTTTCTACCTGAATGACATCAATTCGGGTTTCGTCAAACGGAATTTGATTTGTTGTTAAGGCTTGTTTGAATTGTTCCGCATCCTGATCACTTGCAAAGGTGAAGTCGGATGGGACGCTGTTTTTCGCACTCTGTTCGGCTGAGTAGTAAGAAATATAGCTTAAGGAGAGCAATCCGATCGCGAGTGCAGATACCGTCGTAATGATCGTCAGCATCAAGGCGTTTGACTTCATCCGGAACATAATCGAGGAGAGAGATAATACCTCTCGAATATTCAGGTAACCCGACTTTTGCTTGCGAATGAGATAGAAGATAAATCGAACAGAGCCCTTGTAAAAAAGATACGTGCCGATAATGACTGAACCAAGGATTATAATCATGGCCATTAACAGCTCTGGCATACTTGTGAAGTCGCCGCCAAACAATTTAGATGAGAGATAGTACCCGCCGAGAATCATGCATATACCCAAAATACCGATCAGTATTTCTACAAAAGATACTTTTTTTACTTGTTCTTCTGTTGATGACAGCACTCTAAATAGGGAGAGAATGCTTTGTCTCTTCATAAACATGTAATTCATCAGCATAATCAGAACATAAAGAGCAAGAAATACAATCATGGTTTGTCTGAACGCGTCTGTTGAGAAGCTTAGTGTTGCGTTTGTATCAACCCCTGTTATTTTGAACAGGATCATAAGCAGCAGCTTGGAACCCGCGAAACCGAGCCCAATTCCGATCATCAGTGAGCAAAAGTACAAGATGAAGTTTTCTGCCGTCAGGATACGAAATATTTTATTTTTGGTCAGACCTATTAATTGGAACAGCCCGATTTCTTTACTCCGTCGCTTGATGAACAGATTGTTGGCATATAACAGAAAAACAGTAACGATAGCAATAAGCAGTACCGAGGCAGCTCCTAAGGCAGCTGCGCCTTTAATTGTTCCTTTGGCTCCATCCATAGCCGGATCATATTGCAGCGTGACAAAAGCGAAATACAGGGCAACGCTAAAAATAAGCGCGAATACGTATAAATAATAGTTTTTGGCGTTTTTCTTGAGATTCCGGAGAATGATATAATTAATGCTCAACCTGAACCCCTCCCAGAACCCCTTGAGTGGTCATGATGTCCTTAAAGAAGGCTTGTCTCGACTCTTCTCCTTTGTTTAATTGAGTGTAGATTTGACCATCCTTTATAAAAATAACTCTGCTGCAGTAGCTTGCGGCTACCGAATCATGAGTGACCATAACAATCGTTGCCTTAAGCTTCTCATTGAGATCGCTCAGCTTGTTCAACAGGTCTGAAGCGGATTTGGAATCCAGCGCTCCTGTCGGCTCATCGGCAAAAATAATGCTTGGCTCGTGAATAAAAGCTCTGGCTGCCGAGGTTCGCTGCTTTTGTCCACCGGATATTTCATTAGGATATTTATCCTTCAGTTCGTAGATCCCCAGCTCTGATGCAACAGCCTGAAACTTTTGCTCAGCTTCTTTGCGGCTTACTTTTGAGATGGATAGTGGCAAGAGAATATTTTCTTTAACCGTTAAAGTATCTAATAGATTGTAGTCCTGAAAAATAAAGCCTAAGTGATGCTTGCGAAATTCCGCTAGCTGCTTTTCCTTCATGGCCGTCATTTCATTTTTGTCGATAATCACGGTTCCGTGGCTAACATGATCAATGGAAGAGAGGACGTTCAGCAGCGTTGTTTTCCCTGAGCCGGAGGCGCCCATGATGCTGACGAATTCTCCTTGCTCAATGCTGAAATCAATACCTTTGAGCACTTCCTGCTTATTAAATTTGTTACCATAGCTTTTATGAATTTTTATCGCTTCTAGTATACTCATTTATACACACTCCTTCATTCGGTAGCTTCATTATATAAGGGTTAGTTTAGTCTTTCCTTCGATTCACCGAACAAATGGGTGAGGCATGTGACAATGTTGTCACATGCCTCCAAGTAGATTATGATTCCCTGATGAGCACGAAGTCATTACGTTTGGGAAAAATGAGCCGCATTGTTGTTCCTTCTCCAGGCTTCGAATGTACATCGATATGTATCATCAACGAATCGGCAGCCTTTTTACTCAAATACAGGCCCATTCCGGTTGCCATATGCTCACGATGGTTGAGTGTAGAAGTGAATCCCTTATCAAAAATGCGAGGGAGGTCTCTGGGATCAATTCCGCGACCATAATCTTGTACCTCCAGAATCACTCCATCATCCTGAAAATAGCTCCTTAAAAAAATATCTGCTGATTCACTATATTTCACAGCATTCGTTATCAGTTGTCTGACGATAAATGCAAGCCACTTGGCGTCACTTAATACCTCGGTCTCTTGAAGATCCAGGTCAAAGCCAATTCCTTTCTGCATACACCAGGATCGCAGAGTGCGAATCTCCTGAGAGATGAGCGGCTTTAATTGAACCTGCTCGACATACAGATCGTTCTCGATAAAGACGATCCGTTTTTGATGAAGCTGTTGATCCAGCAGGAGATGGATGCGCAGCCACTCGTAGGTTAACTGTGTCTTGATGGTCTCATCATCCAGACGCTCTATCATGAGATGCATCGCTGTTAGCGGGGTCTTCACCTCATGAACCCAGGAGAGCAAATCGTCTTTTTCTTCCTCCAGCATGATTCGATTATACTCAGCTTCCCCCTTGAGTCGTTTGGTCTGGTGCAGGAGATTTTCACTGATGATCTCCTCGTAGGGGCTGTCTGCCGTAGCAAGGCTCGATAAATCGAGATGGGGCTCCCATTCTGCCAAGCTTTTATAAAATTTAGTTTCCTTCTGATATCGCAGGACGAGGAAGATCACAAAGATGACGGTGGATAAAAAAACGATGTACAGCAGGGAATGAAACGGAATCTCCGGATCTAAAAATGCTACGGAAAAGGTAAGCAATTGCAAACAAATAACGAGCATTATCCAGCTGAGACGCTCCCGCAAATATTTTATTATCATGTATTATCCCTCTTCAATCGCTACGTAGCCTTGTCCGACTTTGGTCTCTACCATAGTGTCAAGACTGAGCGCCTCTAGTTTTTTCCGCAGTCGATTTACATTAACGGTGAGCGTATTGTCGCTAATAAAACGATCATCCTCCCATAGGCTTTTGATCAGCGCTTCACGGGACACAATTTTATTCTTCTGTTCAACGAGCAGCTTAAGAATAAAGAGTTCGTTTTTGGTAAGCTCAATTGTTCCCTTCTCGCTGGTAACGGTATTTTTTTCATAATCAATCGTAGCTCCGCACCAGGTTCGAAGAGAAATAGCTTCGGTGTTGTAATCATATACGCGGCGCAGGACGGCCTGAATTTTAGCGATTAGAACGTCGAAATGAAAAGGCTTCTGTACATAGTCGTCCGCACCAAGCTGCATGGACATCACGATATCAGTCGGATGGTCGCGTGACGACAGGAAGATAATTGGGACATTGGAATGAGAGCGAATCATCCGACACCAATGAAAACCATCGTATTTTGGCAGCTGTATATCAATGACCACAAGGTCTGGTTTTACATTCGTAAACTCTCCAAACACTTTATTGAAATCGGTAATTCCGTATACGTCATAAGACCACTGCTGGAATCTTTCTTTGATCTCTCCAAAAAGGGTTTCATCGTCTTCGATTAACATTATCTTGAACAATAGATTCACCACACTAATTTATATTGAAATTATTAACTGAACTCATTATATAGTAAACGTCTTGCTGTGATCAGGCAAAATAAAATAGTGCAGACAAGGGCTGACGGTATTGTGATAATTGTTGAAATGCCAATAATAATGATATTATTATCTCATATGATATTTTTACATATCATAAATGAAAGGAATTTGTCAGCTATATGAATAAAGATATGTCAGAGAAGAAGCAAATGAAACTTAATACCATACTTGATCAGGCCACATCCCTTCTAATTGAGAACCCCGGTGCTTCAATGTCTGAGATTGCGGAATATGTTGGAATTGGAATTGCTACCTTGCATCGGTATGTTGAGAGTAGGGAGCAATTGATGGTTCAATTGGGATTCCGGGCTATTCAGGTAGTGGGTGAAACCATGGGTCAGATTCATTTAGACGAGGAAAACTGCGAAGCCTACATTCCAGAACTGATCGAAGCCTTGATCCCTTTGGGTGATAAAATATATTTTCTCGCCCATGATGCATCAGTAAATTATAATCAGGAAATTGAAGAAGCCGATAAGCGGCTGAGAGAACCGGTGATACACGTAATCGGACTATTGCAGCAGAAGGGTTATTTCCAGTCAACGATCAGTAAAAAGTGGATTGTAGATGTGCTTTATTCGCTGCTGTTTTTGACATGGGAGCAGGTACAGAAGGGTTATATTGCTATAAACTCCGCAGCTGCTCTCGTTGTGGATACGTTTTATCACGGGGTATTAGCATACGACTCTTAACGGCTTGCAAGGAAGGAACGTTAGATTATTTCAAAAAAAATACTTCTTTGAGTAAGGTGAAGGGAGAGAACTGTATGTTAATTCAAAATGTTCTGGGGAGTATCAAAATATCTGAAGATGTCTTATCTAAAATCATTGGACTTACAACCATCTCTACCAACGGTATTGCTTCCATGTCAACTGGAATCATCGAGAAAATTTCCAATAAAGTAAACGGAAAAAGCCTGCAAAACGGAGTTGAGCTTAGAATAGTAGAATCCGGACTAGAGATCCACTTAAAGATTATCGTATATTATGGGGTCAAAATGCATGAGGTTTGCAGGGAATTGCAGCACAATGTAAGAGAGGCTGTTGAAAAGTTAACCGGGTTATCTATCAGCACTGTTAACGTCAAGGTTCAGAATATATTAAATAAAAAGCGAGATTCCAGAGAAAAGCTGTTAAATGTACAATTACAATTCTAATTGGAAGCAAGAAGAGTTCTGCGTTAAATTAGGTGAATATCTGTTGTTTAGCAGCATACAGGCGAGATATCATGATATGCTCGGATGAATGAAGAAGGCGGCATTTTCCCAGTCTTCTTTTTTTTGTAAAGAGAACATGAAATGTAATGATTTTTTTGTCGAATAATATCAAAAATTGAAGTAATATGGAGGTATCAAGTGTATAGAATCAAGGAGGGTTAGAGTTTGTTTAAACTGAAAGGGAATGGTTTTCGTCAAAGTAAAAAGCTCAGTCTTACATGGCTGCTTACGGGTTTGGTGACTCTGGTGGTACTGCTTACCTCAAGTATTCTTCTGGTTGGCTCCTATCAGTCCAAAAAACAATCCTTGACGAAGACGACGCTCCATCTAAATTACATCAGCGCTGATCGCATGTCCAAGACGATGGATTCCTTATTTCAGTCTATGCGCGGCAGCTTGAAGCACGGTGCCGATAAACTCTCTGATTTTAAAGCTATGACACCTAAGCAAGTGGATGAGTATTTAGAACTGATGCGCAACAGCAGCAATTTCTTTAATTCTATCGCAGTGGTTGAATCCAACAGGGTGATCCGTAATGTAGCACCGGCAAGCTTGGGAACAGCTGGCAGGCATATCACATCTAAAGCTAGTATGGAGGCTTTGTCACTCCAAAAGCCCTACATTTCATCTCCTTATAAGACTTCAAATACGAAGAAATTAATCGTATTTTTGAGTCAGCCGATTTTTAGCAGTAACGGTTCATATCTCGGCATTTTAAGCGGTACACTTTATCTCCAGCAGAACAATGTTCTTTCTGAGGTTTTTGGCTACAACAACGTGGATGGCTCAGGTTCTTATTATTACATTGTGGATTCCGAAGGACGTCTCCTTTATCACCCGGATAAGAATCTCATCGGGAATGACGTCAGCAGCAATAAGGTTGTGCAGAAACTGATGAAGGGGGAAAGCGGGGAACAGCAGGTCCGCAACACTCGTGGCGTCGAGATGCTTGCCGGATTTTCTAGTGTCTCAGCCAACGGATGGGGAATTGTGGTTGTCACACCGATAGGTCTAATTCATAATGAACTGATGAGCTACATTCGGACAATTATCGGATACTCGTTGCTTCCGTTCATAATACTGTTGATGAGCATCATTGTCATAGCGCGAAGATTTGCCTGGCCATTTGTCCAACTGGCAAATCTGGTCAGCAAGATGGGAAATGAAAAGATTGTAATGCCTGAAGTTAAGCCGCATTGGAGCCGTGAGGCCGACTTGCTATCGAGAGCTGTATTGCTTGCTGTCGCCAATATTCAGAAGCAAACTGATCAATTGACCCATGAGGCCACGACAGATGCTTTAACGGGCTTGATGAACCGAAGGTCCCTCGAAAATACGATAAGTCAATGGATAACTTCTGGTCTCCCGTTTTCGCTCATTATGCTGGATGTAGATAAATTTAAATTCGTAAACGACACCTATGGTCATCTCATCGGTGACGAAGTGTTGAAACATGTTGCCAAGGTAATAGAGACCACACTTCGTCCGGACGAAATTTGTTATCGGTACGGTGGGGAAGAGTTTGTCATTTTGCTGGGCGGTGCAGGTTCCGAGGATGCCTTCGACTTAGCCGAACAAGTCCGTCAGGCTCTGGAACAAAGCAAGGCCCCCATTCCAACAAAAGTTACGGTCTCGCAGGGAATCGCAAATTATCCTTTACATGCGTTGGAGCGCGAGGGGCTGATAGAGAAGGCTGATCAGGCATTATACTTGGCCAAAAGCAGAGGTAGAAACAGGACGGTAGTCGCTGAAAGTTAAAGTGTTTCCCATGCAATCAGCATACAATCAGCAATTTGAGAATGGTATTAAATCTGGATTGTACAAGGTTTTATGGGAGATGGGGGAGCCAGGTTTTTCCTTCTTGGTTGGAACGGCAACTGAAAAAAATGCAAAAATACAGCTTTTTCAATGATATCAGTTCAAGTTGAGCAAAAGCCTGCAAAAATGCAGGCTTTTGACTGTATTAGACGCAAGAATGGTTGATTGGGACTTCAAAAGATGCACTTTTGCAAGTATTAAATGGAAAGAGCTTATGTAGCAACAAAAAAGATGCACTTTTGCAGGTATTACAGTAACATCACATGGAGACATACATACATACATACATACATACGTACAAGAGTAAAAGATATTCGAATCAAACTATTGTCGATCTCTGCCAATATGTATAATATTGGAATGAAGATCAAGACCGAATTGAATATGGAGGTACATTTAACGATGCACATACATATTGCGCTAGCAGAAAAGGCAGATTTAGACGAAATTTTGCGGCTTCAGTATCTTTCATATCAGAGCGAAGCTGAGATGTATCATGATTATAATATTCCTCCTCTTAAACAAACAATCACTGATTTAGAAGATGAATTTGAAAAACAAATAATACTTAAGGTAGTGGCGGATAACAGGATTGTAGGCTCTGTTAGAGCGTACAAGGACAGGGATATTTGCAAAATAGGAAAGCTGATCGTTCATCCTGACTACCAGAATAGAGGAATTGGTTCAAAGCTGATGAACGAGATAGAGCTCAGGTTTGTTCACTGCAATAAGTTCGAATTGTTTACTGGTGAAAAAAGCTTGAAAAATATTTATTTGTACCAAAAACTAGGCTATCAAAGAACCAGAGAGCTTGAAGTTAATCCTCAATTAACAATGATCTATTTGGAAAAGTAGCATATGCCTAGGGATAACATCGATAAATAAATCATAATTAGAGAGTGAGCTTCTCACTCTCTAATTATATTTTCTGATGACACTAAGCTTAAAAAATGCAAAGATGGCGAATAAGAAAAGCAGGCAGCCGCTAACCGACATTACTGCACCTGGGCTAAAAATATCTGCGCAATACGATACGATAGCAAGTCCAACGGAAGGTGCAACACTCATGATTGAGCTCATCACACCGAATACTCGTCCTTGAAGCTCTTCAGACACCTCGAGCCGAAGAATGATGTTAATGAGTAGTGTGCAGAAGGAGAACATGAATCCAATAATCAGAATAGACGGAATTGCTGCAGAAGCTGACGTCATAAATGATAACACTACATTCAAAGGCCCAAGCAATAGAAGACTGAACATGATCAGGTGGCCGCGTTTTTTAATTCTGGATCCAAAAATGAAAATGAGCCCAGAACCGAACATGTATCCAAGCGGAATGCAAGCTTCCATAAGCCCGAACTCAAAGGGAGTGGAGTTCCATTCTGTAACAGCCATTACTTGAGTTAACATTAGCGAAGGCATAAAAAAAAGCGCCAGAGTAGGAGACATCATAATAACTGATTTCGCAAAAGGGTCCCTCCAAATAAATGAAATCCCGGAGGCCAAATCCTGCGTAAATTTTCTTTTCTCTTTAGACAAATTATTCGCTCTCATTGGAGAAGGAAAGGCTCCGGCAAGTATAACCAAAACAAAGGAGACCAGAAACGTTAGTCCGTCAAAAAAAATGGCACTGGATATTCCAAATGCAGCAACAAAAATACCGCCTGCCGAAAAGCCTATCGTCCTGCAAATATTTTCTGATAAATTTACCAAGCTGACAGCCTTCTGAATATGCTCCTTGCCAACTATATTAATAAGAGATGCATGATAAGCAGGGGATTTAAACAGTCCTGATGTTGTGACAAGTCCGGTTAGTATGACAATGATAAAAAATGGAGTCACAGACATCGTAAGGAGAAAAGCAATAATAGCAACTAACGCAAAACTGATCAAATCCGTAATAAGCATAATTTGTCTGCGGTTGATTCGGTCAGCATATGTTCCTGCAATTGAACCTAATATTGAGCTTAGTATTAGATTTGTGATAACGAGAGTAGCCATCATTTTGGCGCTGCCTGTCGTCTGTAGAACCCATAGATTCAGCGCGATGCTATGAAAGGTGTTGCCGAAAATAGAGGCTGAATATGAAGCCAGCAGCATGAGAAATTGTTTATTCCTCCAGACGCTAGGGTATGACCGTATGACCGCTTGGTTTTCAGTTGCTGTAGCTGACATTGGTGTATCGAGCATAGTAACCTCCTATAAGAAAAATGATCCAGGCTTGTTAACTTAAGCGCTTAAGTTAACGGTAAAAAAATTAACAGCGAACTGTTAGTTTTTTTTCTAGCGCTTTACTCCGATATTATATATATTATTTGATTGTTTAAAAAAGTCAATATGATTTATCAAATTTTCCATAATACTAAAAGCACTGGTTGATTTATCCTCCTTGAAGGTTATTACCTGAGTGTTCTTATTCACAAGAATTTCCGGGCAGTTGCAGGTACAGATGACAGTCAGTTTATCGAACATATTCATTTTTTCAATATGATTTCCCAAGAATTCATTGATCACGATCGCTTTCTTGTAGGAACCCGATTGTGAAATTGAATCCAACTGGTGAAGGTCATCGATGATAAAGATATGATCTCTAGAAAAACCAAGATCATGGATTCCCTGCAAAATATGAGCAACTAGCGATTGATTGTTGAAATTCTCCATAATGAAACAGACTTCTTCTGAAGAAGTTTTTAGAGCATCGCTATTAGTATCATCAGCTTTAGTCAAGGCGACCTGTACGGCTTCCTGATAATTGTAAAAAATCTGTTTGAATATCTTATCCTTAATTTTGCTGTCGATTAGAATTAACGGAACACCGATTGTGAAGTTGATAGAAATGGAGTAGAAGGTTTCATCCCTTACATCGATCAGGAAGGCGGCGTCCAGCTCTCTTTCTACAATGATATCCAGAGAAGGTTTCTCGGCATTCAGTGAAAGAAGAAGGGTATGGTAACCGGCAGCAGTCAGCAATTTTTCCAGACTTTCCACAACAGCTAAATAACCCTGCCGTTTCCAGTAAGGTGTATGGGATGATTTGTTCAGAAGAATCCCGACGAGACCTGTTTTTTTCTTCGCAAGGGAGCGAGCCGTAAGATTAGGGATATAATGAAGCTCCTTGGCGATTTGTAAAATATGCTTGCGTGTTGCTTCTGGAATGGTCTGATTATTTACATCGTTTAGCACGTAGCTTACGGTTGCGATTGATACATTAGCTTTTTGAGCTATATCTTTCATGGTTGTTTTTTTCAAGGTCAAGCCACCCTAAATGTATATTTTGCATTAGGTTAGCATTAAATGATTTTTTTGTACAGAGCGTTAATTATGTCACAGCAGAGCTTCCTTAGTTTCGAATATGATCAATTCAAGAAAATCTGTTTCTTTATACATTTCTTCCAAAATTTTTTGGGACTGCCTTGAAACGGTGGTCTCTTTTTTTGTATGCACAACTTAAACTACTAATTTAACATCTGGAATTTGTAGCTCCAAGCCGGAATTGTTGACAGATGGCAGATTAAGAATACATGAGGAATGGGAGTGGACCTGCAAAGACGATTCTAAAGGATATTCAATCATTGAAGAGATTGGATAGAGGGATTTCAGGCAGTTGCGGAGAATTATGGAATGATAGCAATAAAGTGCTAGTATACGAGAAGGAGAGACACTGGAACATAATTTTCATATGGATACTTAATGGGTATAATTGTATAATTAGGGAAAATAACGTGATTGTTGGGAGGGAGTAATGATGAATAACCCGTTTTCTAAAAAGGTAGGAAGTATTTTTTTACCTGTTAGCAATTTAGAAAAGTCAAGAGATTGGTATTGTAATCTTTTAGATCTACCAACTGATGGCGAAATTTTTCACGGTCATTTGTATGTATTGCCTTTGAATGGATTGAATATTGTTTTGGATAGTAAAATTTATGCAGAGGATACTGTTTTCAAAAAGCCTGTTTTTCATTTTGATACGGATAATATAGAAGACGCTTATGAATTTATAAAAAGTAAAAACATAGAGCCTACTACCGGGATTCAGAATGGACAATGGTTCAACTTTAAAGATCCCGACGGTAATCAACTGATGCTCTGCAAATGTTAGGAGATAGAAATAATGTTGACTATTAAATTGCCAAAGGAAGAAAAAGCAGAAATTATTCGCAGTGTTCAGGCTTATTTTGAGGAAGAGCGGTCAGAGAGTATTGGTGAATTAGCCGCTGATCAACTTGTTGATTTTATGATTGAAGCGCTAGGTCCTTTCATATATAACAAGGCACTAGATGACTCTCGGCAAGTAATTAACGAAAAAATGCTTCAATTAGAGGATGAACTGTATGTGCTTGAAAAACCAACTCAAAATCGGAAGAGATAGTTAACCAGTCAGCATTGAGTGAGCATAAATGTTTTTATCAATCAATAAGGGGATTGATTGGAATGGCATTTGGTGGACCAGGTGGTTTCTTTGATTTTATTAGTGAGGTCCCATTATTTTTTATTATACTTGGTGTATTACTTATCTTGTTTGTATTAGGGGTATTAATTTATATAACGATTAAGAGCTTGTATATTTGGATGTCGAATAACGCTGCTGAAATTGTCCAAAAGAGCTGTAAAGTGGTTGATAAGAGGACTGAAATATGGGGCGGCGGAGATGATTCAAGTACCAACACGAACTACTACATTACTTTTGAATTCGAGGATGATAGTTCCCGTATTGAGCTGTATGTTAAATACAACCATTATGGATTAATATCTGTTGGTGATCGCGGGATGCTAACCTATCAAGGAACCAGATTCAAAGATTTTCATCGAAGAATAGAGTCGAGAAATGTAAGGTTTATTTGATATGTTGATATTCAATAGATTAGATTCTATAAGGCAAACTTCTTTTAATTAAGAGGTTTGTTTTCTTTTTTTATTGGAGGAGCTGATGAGAATTTTTAAATGACTGGAGTATAATGGTATAATCTGAAATACATACCACATGATGGGGTGATTCTTTAATTTCATGGGAACCATTACGGGTTTAGGAACGAAGGTCGGAACGGAGCCGATAATAATGGCTGGCTCATGTGTGCTGGTTTTTAATTCTTTAGGACATCTATTACTTCAAAGACAGAACGAAAATCTCGATTGGAGCCTTATTGAAGGTGTTATGGAGCCAGGAGAATCTTTGGAAGAGACCGCAGCTAGAGGGTTATTTAAGGAAACCGGATTAAGAGCTAAAACGTATCAGTTAGTGACAGTTCTATCGGGTAATGCTACGAATGATGAGTATCCCCATGAAGATGTGTACAATGTAAGGGCTATTTTTGTGGCCAAGGAAGTAGAAGGTGAACTCCATAATCATGTTGACCAAGGCATCGAATGTAAGTTTTTTTGCCTTGAAACGGCTCTACCCAATTTGAACCCCTCAACAGAATATGTACTAAAGAAGACGGGATACTTATTACAGTAACCTAAACCAGGAGGTCTAGCATTTTGAGAACGACACTGGATAGATTTTATTCACATGTATTGTTCGATTTGGATGGAACTTTGACAGATCCGAAGCTTGGGATAACGAAGTCAGTGCAATATGAACTGATGGAAAGCAGCCCTAAATATTATGTTGAATCAGTTGAGGAGCTGTACGCTTTATTTATATGAAACGATGAGGATGATAAGGGAATGTTGAACAACGATCAGGTACGGCTAATCCAAGAGCATGAATTACAGGGCTTATTACATCTGTATAAGTATTTACAGCCTGATGACTCTGAGCTGAATCCTGCAGATGTACAAATAATTTCGCTTTGGCGTGAAATGCTTGATGACCCCAAAATGAAAATCATTGTTCTTGAGCAGGACGGACAAATTGTATCATCATGTGTATTAGTTTTGGTTAACAACCTGACTAGAGCCGGAAGACCGTATGCCATTATTGAAAATGTAGTTACTCATGAATTGTACAGAAGAAGAGGATATGGTGCTCAAGTGATCAAAGAGGCCATTCATATAGCGGAACAGAGTAACTGTTATAAAGTGATGCTAATGACAAGTTCTAAAAAAGAAGAGACCTTGAGGTTTTACGAGGAATGTGGGCTAGAGAAGGGGAAAAAGACGGGATTTATCAAATATTTTGGAGGATAGGAAATGATTAGTAAACATAACGCTGAGCATTACATTTGGGGTGAGCGTTGTGATGGATGGCGTCTAGTTGATCAAGAGAATAGAAGCATTATTCATGAGAAGATGCCTGCAGCAACAAGTGAGGCAAGACATTATCATCAGAAATCCGTTCAGTTTTTCTTTGTATTGTCTGGCACGCTAAACATCGAAATTGATGGGGTGGAGCACATCCTTAGAGAACAAGAAGGGATTGAAATTTCACCTTTTGTTGCTCATAGAGCATTTAATTCCTCGCAGCAGGATACAGAGTTTTTAGTAATTTCACAACCTAATACTAGAAATGATAGAGTTTTGGTAAATTAGAAATACCGTACTGTCTTACTGAACATCATTTGGTGAAGCCATGATACTCATTTATAATAATATAAGTACAATTCTAATCTCACCTGAACAGGAGGAGCAGAAATGCTTGTAGTAACGAACACGATTCGAATTAAAGCCGGTCATGGAAAACAGGTGGCTGCTCGTTTTGCGGAGTCTAAAGGGGTTCAGCAAATGCCTGGATTTATTCGTTTGGAAGTATGGCTTGGCGAAGGTAAAGATGGAGAAGAAGAATTGAAAGTGTCTACCCTGTGGGAGAACGAAGAGTCATTCAGAGGCTGGACTTCGAGTGAAGCATTCCGGGAATCTCATCGTGGGGGCGGGGAGACGAAAGAATTTATGCTAGGAGCGTCACTAAATAAATACGAATTGGTCGTATCTCACTCAGTTTCTTAAGTATAGCTGAGGCTATGAATTAGATGAAGCAGTACATTCAGTGTTGAATGGGCTGCTTCATCCCTTATGACAGAAGTACGGAGATGAATCGTTATGATGACCAATCTGATCATCGTATTCGTGTTAACGATGGTTATACATACGGCTGAGACTTTATCTTATTCTATTCGGTATGCCGGGGTTAAGCTGAACAAAATTGCGGTTGCCTTATCGCTCACTGGAATTATAGTGCTGGTGTCAAGAACAGCTAATCTGATCCAGGCTCCAATAACAGCAAATTTTATTGATTTTGCGAAAAGCCACCCTGAATTTGATGTATTACGAGCTATGAGATTTATTTTGCTAGATTATCTGGATAGATCTGAGGAGGCTGAGGATGATTGATACGTGTTAAAATGAGTTTTGCTGAGTTTCGTACGTTGGATAAGCAAAGCATAAGCTGGCAATGTGTGCAACCGTTAACGATGCAAGTACGAGGTCAAAATTTTGAAGTAAAGCAGGCATTGGTTGATCAATTAAATGAGGCCCAATTATCTACATTTATGTTCTACGTCTATCATAATCATATTGGGTCCGCGGCAGAGCTTTATTGGTTCACTCAGTATTACATTACTGATATTAAGGCTTGGCCCGCTATCAAGGCTGGCGTACGCTTTTATAGCGACCAGGTAATGTCTGATATATTGGAAGAAGCTGAAGGGATTGTTGTACAACGAAACCAGAAGGAGGATGGAAGCTGGTGTGAAGCAAAGCCTTCTGATTTGGAGCAGGATGAAGGCCTGTCTCGGGCGATTCAAGCGGTTTACGACAAATATGTAACTGTGTCTCCGCGCCTCATCGAGACAATGAATGCCTATGTGAGTCAGCATTTAAATGAATTTATTGAACTGGTCTAGCAACTGCTACATGGAGGCTGAGGGGGTCAGAGGATGAATCAGGAATATAGAAATAGAATAGATCGAGTGATTACATATATTGAGGAGCATTTTTCGCAAAAGCTCACACTGGATAATCTGGCTCAGATCGCAAGCTTTTCCAAGTACCATTTCTCCAGGATTTTCACCTCGATTGTCGGTGTAACTCCGGTCGTGTTTTTGACTCGAATACGTTTAGAGAAAGCTGTATCTTATTTAGGCAATTCAGATCTCGCCATTCTGCAGATATCTCTGCTTTGTGGCTTTGAATCCCTGTCCAGCTTTAACGCCGCTTTTAAAAAGTACTTTAACTCAACTCCTTCCGAGATTAGAAATGACTTGATTAAGAATTGCAATTATAGCAATTACTCATTAGTTGATCGCAATAAAAACGAAGAAGCAGCGAATCCAAATCGATATGCTGAAGGAAGTAACAATAACTTCCTGAGGAGGATTTGGAATATGAAAATTTCGATTCATGAACTGCCAAATTATGAGGTAGCCTATGTAAGACACGTCGGTAGCTATTTGGACACTTATCATGCATGGGGTAAAATAGGTGAGTGGGCCGCAAAAAACGGGCTGTTTCCACCTGATCAGTATTTTATTGGAATTTCTCTGGATGATCCATCGACCGTCGATGAATTTGAATGTCGGTATGATGCATGTGTAACGCTACCGCCTGACTTTCGAAAAGAGTATAATACTGGTGAAAACAATTCGGACCACCTCGGAGATATTGAATTTGCAACATTACCGGGAGGAACTTATGCACTGTATTCATTCTACGATAAGGCAGATCAACTAGCGATTGCTTATTCGAGCTTATTCGGTCAATGGCTGCCAAACAGCCAGTACGATCCAGATGATAGATATTGTCTTGAATTTTGCATGAATGATCCGGCAACTGATCCAGAGGGGAAATGCAAGGTTGATTTATATGTACCGATCAGGGAGCGAGGATAAGGAGATATAACAAATTAAATTAGAGATCCTATTGGATGAGGAGAGGAGAGAGATCATGCTGAAAGCTTTTATTTTTGATATGGATGGTGTCATCATTGACAGTGAACCGCTCCACTATGAGGTAGACATAGAGACGATGAATTATTTTGGACATGTTATAGAGCACGAGCAGCTTGATAAATATGTGGGCATGACGAACCCTGAGATGTGGAAATCGATTAGAGTAGAGTATCAGGTAATGCAGAGTGTGGAGGAAATTATTGAATATCAGCTTGCCCGTAAAATTAGTGGTCTTCGTTCACTAGATATCGAGCCTATTGAAGGTATCAGGGAGCTTATTCAGAATATTAAAAATAGGGAATTGTTAGTTGGTATTGCTTCCTCCTCTCCTAGAATATTCATAGAGGAAGTTGTTTCTAAGTTCGGGATTGCTGAATATTTTGATTGCATTGTGAGCGGTGAGGAAGTGGCAAAAGGTAAACCGGCGCCGGATGTATACCTCGAAGCAGCCCTTCAGCTTGGAGTAGAGCCTCAGGATTGCCTCGTGCTTGAAGATTCCCGTAATGGCATAACAGCTGCCAAAGCGGCGGGGATGGGATGTATAGGCTATGTGAATTTAAACTCTGGCAATCAGGATCTGTCACAGGCCGATGAAGTGGTTAAGAAAATATCAGATATTAAATTAGAAAATTGGATTTAAGCATTTAGAAAGGTAGCTGACAATTATGCCGCATATCGTTGGGGATAGAATTACTTTACGGGAATACCGGATGGAAGATTTGGATGGAATTCGAAGCTGGACCAATGATGAGGAAATTACCGGGACATTGAGTGAAATATTTCATTATCCACACACCGTTCAAGCTACCGAATCATTTCTTCGAATGATGGTTGAGGGGAATACAGACAGTAAAGGGTTTATCATTTCAGAAAAGGATACGCTTGAGTATATTGGTCAGATTGATCTCCATCGATTGAATTGGCTAAATCGTTCAGCTATTATCGGAATCGTGATTGGGCGCAAAAATTTGCTCGGACAGGGCTACGGCAGAGAAGCTATCTCCCTTCTGCAGAAATTTGCTTTTGAAACGTTGAACCTAAATCGTCTTGAGCTGGAGGTTTATGATTTTAACGAGAGAGGTCGTCGATGTTACGCCAGCTGCGGTTTTAAGGAAGAGGGACGGTTGCGGCAAAAAATGTTCAAAAACGGCAAATACTGCGATATCATTGTAATGAGCGTTTTAGCAGAAGAGTATCGGGCTAACCAAAAATAGTTGTGTAGGTGCAAGGCGGAATTCCGTATATTACGGTTTTTCGCCTTTTTATTGTCCTTCAAGCAGTTTTTGCAGTTTCATTTCCGTTGATGATTTGTCTACTGGTGTATAGATGCTTAATCTCAAGTCTGCATCACCCTGTGCTTGAAGGGATAACAGATTAAAGAGCATTTTACCAGCCTTGGCATGGCGAAATTCTATCATAACCTCAGGTGCAGCACTGACTTCACTCTGATTCCACAGGCCTTTAAAATCAGGATAATTGTGCTCCATATGTGAAATGAACTCCGAATACCAAGGATCAGCGACATATTGTCCGTAATAGGCGCGAAAGATCGCTAGAAACCCTTTGACGAAATGTGCCCAATTCACTGCAAGAGCGCGAAATTCCTTTTTCGTAAAAAGAAGAGAGATCATATTTCGTTCTTGTTCAGGGATTTGCCGAAAATCGATAAATACATGGCATGCTGCTTCGTTCCAGCCAACAATGTTGCAATGACGATCTGAGATAATGGTCGGGCAATATTTAAGCTCCTGCAATATTTTAAGCATGGAAGGGCTGATCACGGTAGGTTCTTTAACCGCAAAATTTGGATGAAAAGCGTTGTCTAACGCGAGGTCAAACAGATATTTTCTCTCGTCGCTGTTCAGTTTAAGAGCTCCTGATATGGCATCCAATACAGAAGCGGATACTTTAATGTCTCGTCCCTGCTCAAGCCATGTATACCAACTAGTACTAACCCCTGCCAATTGAGCGATTTCCTCTCTGCGTAAACCAGGAGTTCGGCGGCGGGAACCGACGGGTATTCCAACACTTTGGGGATCAATTTTGGCACGATGAGTTTTTAAAAAGTCTGATAGCGCCTTTAGTCTTGGCTCTTGCTTCATGCTTACCTCCAAAGAGAAATTAGACATTAAGATCTGGTCCTAAATATCATTATAAAGGGATTGAATTTAAATATCATATTACTCCTTATCCTAGTATAACTGAAAACTGGTAATAGGATAACTTGAGGGTAGAATATAGGAAAACGTATTTTTAATACTTGGTACTAAAAGAAGGAGGAATTATGATGCAGAGAGTTGTGATTACTGGCAGGGGGATTGCATCCCCGCTAGGCAATGAAATTGAACTGTTCTGGAACAGCTTGAAGGAAGGCAAATCAGGAATTACAACTATCGATTTATTTGACATCTCGGAGTTCGGAACCAAAATCGCAGGATTGGTTCGCAGCTTTGATGCTGAAGCACTTTTTGGACGGAAGGATGCACGGAAGATGGATCGATTTTGCCAATTTGGGCTTTACGCGGCTCAGAAGGCTGTTGAAGATGCTGAGCTTCCATTGGACAGAATCGATCGGGAACGCTTTGGTGTATATGTCGGTACAGGAATTGGCGGTATTGGGACGCTTACAGATAATTATGACGCATATCTTAAACGTGGGCCTGGTCGAGTAAGTCCTAGCCTGGTGCCTATGATGATCTCGAATATGGCGGCTGCACAAATCAGCATCCATTTTGGCGCTTTAGGTCCGACTTTATCTCCAGTTACAGCTTGCTCGATTGGAAATACTGCAATTGGAGAAGCGTTTCGGATGATCCGAACCGGAGAAGCCGATGTAATCATTGCCGGAGGAACCGAAGCAGCAATCCATCCATTGTCGTTGGCAAGCTTTGGCAATGCTACTGCATTGTCTAGACGCAATGATGCCCCGGAGCAGGCAAGCCGACCATTTGATGCAACGCGTGACGGTTTTGTTATGGGGGAAGGTGCAGGAATTGTAGTCCTGGAATCATTAGATCATGCCCTGGCAAGAGGAGCAAACATTCACGGTGAAGTGATCGGATACGGGGCGAGCTCAGATGCGTACCATATTGTTGCTTCTCATCCGGAAGGAGACGGGGCGCTTTTAGCGATGAAAAGAGCGATTCATTCGGCAGGTATTTCCCCTCACGATATCGATGTAGTGAGCGCTCATGCTACAAGCACCGAGGTAGGAGATCTCGCGGAGACGAAAGCGTTAAAAAGGTTATTCGGAGATCATGCGCCGAGGGTGCCAATTACCGCAAACAAATCGATGCTTGGTCATATGTTCGGTGCGTCAGGAGGGGCTGAAGCTATCGCTTTGGTTGAGTCTCTAAAGGAGGGGATTATCCCGCCTACGATTAACTTGGAACATCCAGATCCAGCTTGTGATCTCGATTATGTTCCGAATACGGCGAGGAAAGCAGATCCCGAAATCGGCTTGTCTAATTCATTTGGATTCGGCGGTCATAACGCGGCTATTATTCTGAAGAAATATAACGAGTAATAAATATCCCAGGCTACAGCAACCTTCCAAACTCTGGCAACGTCATTATGATATGGGGCATTTGGAAAACGAAAAAAATAAAAAAATGACCCTAAATAATGAAAGCTATGGGGGCTGATTTTATGAACAAATGGGGGAATTGGCTGGTAGTAAGCATGATTTTTCTTTTAGTACTGAGTGGGTGTGGAAGCGCGAGAGACAATAGTAATAGTACACCTATGGCCAACAGCTCCGGTACTAGCGATTTTGCGTCAGATACAGGTACAAGTGAGAGCACAAAACAGGAAGCTACAGAACAAGTTAATTTTGATAGTGCATCCGCAAATACAACTGAAGCATTACCAAGCTCTGAATCAAAAGGTGGAAATTTCGTAACGAGTACGGGCTTCAGCGCAGCTGACAGTATTGCCGGACTGAATAAGAAACTGATTTATACAGCCAACGTTACGATGGAGGTCAAAGACTATGGTAAGGCACAATCCGATATTCGTAATTTAGTTACATTAGCAGGCGGATATATAGTAGAGTTCTCCGAAGGTTTCTCTCACAACGAAAAAGGGGGTAATTTTACAATTAAAGTGCCTGCCAGCGGATTTTCCACCTTTTTGGATCGATTGGAGAAATTTGATCATGAAGACATGCAGCGCAGCATTCAAGGTCAGGACGTCTCCGAGGAATACGTTGATCTAGAGTCGCGTCTTAAAGTAAAGCTGGCGATGGAAGAAAGATATTTGAAATTTCTAAATGAGGCCACTAAGACAACTCAGATCGTGGAGTTCGTTAATGAACTTGAACGAATTCAGACGGAAATTGAGCAAATTCGGGGGAGAATGCGATTTATCGACAATAGTGTATCCTTCTCAACCATTGAGATTCGGTTATATCAACCAGATACTATAATTCTTACTGAGAAGCCAAATGCCTCTCTGTTCGAACGAGCTAAGGAAGCATTAAGTGGAAGCATGAATGTGATTAGTATATTTTTCCAATGGATTGTCATTGTAATATCTGCCGCTCTTCCGATCCTATTAATCACAGGTGTAGCTTTTGGTATCGTATGGGTGCTTCGCAGAAGAAAAAATAGGGGCAAGTCATCTAATGAATAATGTATTATTCTAAAATTGAGACTTTAAAAATACTTTGATCTATGATAACCTGAATCTAGTAATTAAGAAACATCCAATTGTTATCTTATAAAGAAATATATACATCCATAGAACTTATACGACAATGGCAAAACTGTCGAAAGACAGTGACGCAAAGCTAAAGGGCCTTCCTCTTAGTCAGAGATGGCAGCCAGTTACCGAAAGGGGTTTTATATGTGCGTAGATTTATTATTGTTGTAATTGCGTTCATGACACTATTGCCATGGATTACTGGAGCTAATTCTGCTTATGCTGCGGATAGCAAGGATTGGTTGGATTTAGGGAACATTGATAATGGCTCTGTTAGCATTCAATATAAAGTCAATCCTGATTTGAAGACAAAGCTGTTGATTGTGAAGGGCAAAGAGCAATATACCTATAATTTATTAGCTGACAGTAAGGATAATACATTCTCTCTTCAGCTTGGTAATGGTGATTACACGATAAGTCTACTGGAACAAACGAGTGGAAATAAATATCGATTGGTCCATAAGGAAACTGTGAATCTGAATCTTAAAGACAGCTCAATTGTTTTCCTTAATTCTGTACAAAATGTAAGCTGGAACGATTCCAGCAAAGCAGTTCTTAAAGCGAAAGAGCTCACTCAAAATAAGACAACAGATGCTGAAAAAGTAAAAGCTATTTACGACTTCGTAATTAGCAATATCAAATACGATAATCAACTGGCAGTAAAATCACCAAATGATTATATACCGCAAATCGAGCATACATTTATTACTAAAAAAGATATCTGCTACGGATATTCTGCACTTTTTGCAGCTATGCTGCGGAGTGTCGATATTCCTGCCAAGCTTGTCATGGGGAACACGGAATATGTAACCACTTATCATGCTTGGAATGAGGTTTACCTGAACGGCTCGTGGGTGATTATCGATACGACGGTTGACTCAGGATGGAAAGGTACTACAACTGCTTTTGAAATGATAAAAGAAGCTTCGAAATACACGCCTGCTAGACAATATTAATAGGGATTTAGGTCTGTGAGCCTTGAACTTTACCAGTTCGAGGCTTATTTTTTTTTATAGTAATGCCGATTATATAATAAGATATATTAGATAATAATTATTTAAAGGAGTGCCGAAATGAAAGTCATTCTGGTTGATGACGAGAGGTTAGCATTGGAATACTTAGAGCGTCAACTTCTTAAATTTGACAATATTGAGATTGTAGGTCTTTTCTCTGATCCGCTAGTAGCGAGAGAAGAAATACTTCGCAAGGATGTAGATGCTGTTTTTTTAGATATAAGTTTGCCTGAAATCAATGGAATTGAACTTGCTGATCAATTACTTGGGTTCAAACCTCAGTTGAATATCGTATTTGTAACAGCATATAACGAATATGCGATAAAAGCCTTTGAACTTAATGCAATTGATTATATCGTGAAGCCAACTAGAGCTGAACGACTAACAAAAACTGTAGATCGGATTCGAAAGTTACAGCATTCGATCGTGGAGGATGAAGCTGTTGAAGCGGATCATGATCTTCGTCTGCATCTATTAAAGCAAGTTTCGGTAGAGTTGCCTAAGGGTCAATTTACTCTTTTGCAGTGGAGAACTTCGAAAGCACAGGAGCTTTTTTTATTTTTGCTGCAGCATCGGGGACAGCTTGTGCGTAAATCCGTACTTATTGATCTATTATGGCCTGAATATGAATCTGACAAAGTGTACTCTCAATTATATACAGCGGTCTATCATATCAGGAAGACTTTACAGCCTTATGGTGAAAGATTTCAAATCTCCAATACGACTGAAGGCTATATACTTAACATGAATAATGTCATTCTGGATATAGTGGAATGGGAGGACAAGCTTACCCAACTGCCGCGCATTAATGAGGAATTTATAGATGAATATGTAGAAACTATGAAGCTGTATACTGGTGATTACTTGCAGGAGTTTGACTATTGGTGGACTGAAAGTGAACGCCAGCGCCTCAAAGGAATGTGGTTGTTTACGTCCTACTCCATTGCGGATTGGTATCAACAACAGCAGCTAATTGATCAAGCGATCATATGTTATGTTAATATTTGCAATCAATACCCGCTTGAGGAAGAGGCACATTTTTCACTAATGAAAATGTACGCAAGTATGGATCGTCATTCAATGGTTGAAAAACAGTTCAATTTACTTTTGAATTCATTACAAGAAGAAGTAAGTGTTTCTCCAAGCAATCACATAAGTGAGTGGTATGAGCTTTGGGCGAAGAAAACTATTATGCAAAATTAATAAAACCAGGATTAACAGAGGCTGTCCCAAAAGTTATCTAAGATAACTTTGAGGGACGCTTCTTGTTTAGCAGTGGAAAGGCAAGATATCAGGAAAAGGATGCAAAAATACAGTTTTTTTAAAGTAGCCATGAAAGGAAGAACAAAAGCGTGCAAAAATGCAGGAATATGGTTCAGAATAGACTAGTTTGAAGAGAATCCTTAG
>RCUF01000204.1_pt1 | contig 27181 bp, 22 predicted proteins | sample 2166311 | NCBI WGS metagenome assembly RCUF01 (sample SAMN09932608, study PRJNA488358) | compost metagenome | feature: garden; material: soil; isolation source: compost soil in 4-hydroxybenzonitrile-enriched culture | place: Germany: Experimental Botanical Garden Goettingen | collected 2016-01-27
AAGGAGATGAGGAGTTCGCAAAACATGTGAAAATCCCACTAAAACCTGAAAATGTTTTTATCGCGGGATTAGCGGCTCCTACAGAACAAGAAACAGAAGCCATTTCAGAAGCGTTTCAAAGACTAGGGATAGCTCCTGCAGAATCAGACACAGAAGTGATTCAAAGACTAGGGATTAAAACTGCAGGAACCAAAGAGTTAACGAATAGTACTGAATCTATTAGAGAGTGGATTAAAGAAAGTGGCATTAAGCATCTAGCTATTCACCTTGATTTAGATGTGCTTGACCCAAAAGCATTTCGTTCTTTACTGTTCGCCAACCCTGAAGCGCCCTATAATTTTTCTCCTGCGGGAACAATGCAAATGCCTCAGCTACTTAATCTGATTAAAGAACTATCTGAAGAAACAGATGTAGTTGGATTAGGTATAACAGAGCATATGCCGTGGGATGCTATTAATTTAAAGAATCTGCTTGGAGAGATACCTATTTTAAATAAGTAAGTTCATACATGGATTATAATAGAACAATGATCTGCTTAATCACAAAAATACACCCCCGCAAACATAAAGTGCGTGAGTGCATTTTTATGATTAAGCGATTTTGACATCCTATATTTGGGATTGTGATATGTAGGAGAAAATTCAACGAATTTAGTTTTATGAATGAACAGAGCTGAGAAATGACAACTTAAGAAAGTAGTATACATCACAATTTCCAAAGGAGGATATCTGTTATGGCTCACCAGAAGAAAAGGAAAGAAGCAGCCTGGAAGTCACGAAAGCAAGAGCAGCATCCCCATGGTAAAGTCAAATCGCTCAAGGAGCTGTCCAGCGAATAGGAGTGAGGAGTATACTGCTTGAAAGAGAAGGACTGTCGGTGAAATTCATCGGCAGCCTTTTTTTGCAATAATTTCGCTTACAGGAATGTTGCAGCTGGATTTACTAATAACTTTCCAGCTATTGCTTGTAAGCTTTTCAGATTGCAGACCTCATTAGGATGAAAACGCTGAGTATGTAGTTATTTAATATTCTCTTTGTATAACAACCCAATGCAGATAGCGGGACTTGTAAAAAATGTTTTCCTGATGACAGCGTCTACAAACACCAAATTGCTATGCGTCACATACATCTTCACTTATTTTGGACCAGTAATTTACAGCGTTCTACTATAGAGGGTATCTTCTTAAATTCGTTTTTCTAAAGGCTGCCTGTTCCGGCTAAGAAATGAAGCATCTCCTGTCCAGGAGATGCTTCTTCTACGTTATGATTGGGGAGGCTGAGATAAGCTGATTTATCAGGATATGATTGAATTCAGGAGACCCTGCTTCACCTGATCCGACAGGGGCATAAGTGGCAGACGCAATTGCTCGGCGGCAATAATCTCTTGTTGGGTAAGCCACCACTTGATCGCGGCCGGGGCTGGCTCTGCAAATACATGCTGGATCATCGGTTCCAGTAGCATAAAACTGTCTCGCGACCCGTTCATGTCGCCAGCCACAAAACGTTGGTATATATCCACATACTTCTGGATATGGAGATGAGCGGATGCAAGCATACCACCGGTAGCCCCCTGGCATAGCATGGCATGGAAATAGGCATCCTCTCCACAGAGGACAGGCTTGGTCTCGTACTGGGTCAATTTTAAGAGCAGATCAAGACCGCCCGTGCTGTCCTTGAGCCCAATTATGCCATCCAGGTCCAGCACTTTGCGTATTGTATCTATTGTCATGCGACTACCCGTGCGAACCGGAATCTCATATACTAGTACAGGCAGGCCTACACGAGATACGACACGGAAATGCTCCAATATTCCTTCCTGCGTCGGCCGGTTGTAATACGGAGTGACCACCATGGCTGCATCCGCTCCTAATTCAGCCGCCATTTCCGTCCGATGCACCGTTGAATAGGTATCGTTCGTTCCCGTGCCAATGACGATCGGAATGGTTTTGTTCATGCTCTTTAGAACATCCTGCGTCACATGTACCATCAGCTTCACTTCATCCCAGGATACGGTTGGCGACTCTCCTGTCGTACCGTTAACGACCAGACCCTGGATGTCATGGCCTGCAAGATAGGTAACATACTTCCGGTACGAATCGATGTCCAGCTTATAGTCACGCGTAAAAGGTGTAATCAGCGGTATGAAAATCCCATGAATATGTTGTTCGTTCATCATCATCAGTTATCCCTTCCCGTTGAATTAAATCTAATGTAACATAGGAAACAGCATCAGAGTTATCTATAATAAACGATGATTCTAATCAAAATTTTCGATGGGGTGGCCAGATTGGATTTCATTTATCTTCAAACATTTCGGGAAGTTGCCATTCGTGAAAGCTTTACAAGAGCAGCAGAAGTGCTCGGTTACGCACAATCCAGCGTCACGACCCAGATTCAGAAGCTGGAGAAAACGTATCAAGTTAAATTGTTCGAACGCTACAATAACAATAAGATTCGTCTTACCTCCGCCGGAGAAGAGCTGTTCAAGCTTGCTGGACAAATGCTGGAGCTTTTCGAGCAATCGAAAGAAAAATTGGCCAAGCAGGGCGGTGGCTCCATGACGATCGGTACTATGGATTCCATCGCTTCGTATTTTCTGCCCCCGTATATGCAGGCGACTCGCAAAGAATACCCAGATCTGAACATACGATTGCATACGGATCGCGAAGAGATGATTTTGCACCAGGTGAGGGAAGGGGAGGCCGATGTTGGGTTGATCCTCGCGGACGATTCAAGCAATCCGGCGTTGCAGTGGATTACCATTCGAGAAGAACCGCTTGTGCTGATTGTCCATCCGAACCATCCGCTTATCGCTAAAGAGCGAATCGACCTGAATGATCTGGTTGATGCGGAGTGGATCATGCCCGAGCATACGTGCAACTACAGACAACTGCTGGAGAGAGTGCTTCGAGCAAATGGAATCACCTATCGCGTGAGTCTGGAGCTGGGTAATCCGGAAGCGATCAAACGGAGCATCAAGACTGGAGAGGGCATATCCATTCTACCTCTAATGGCTGCACTGGAGGAGATCGAACGGGAAGAGCTGAAGGTGTTACCCTTTGAGCATGCCGAGCTCAAGCTGGAAATTCAGCTTGTTCTTCATCCCAAAAAGTGGGTGTCCAACGCATTGAGCTTTTTTATGGAGAGCATGAGAATATAGATTTTCCTCCACATCAAAATTAATATACAATACGAGCGCTTCCTAGTAGATACCAGAAGCGCTCAAAGTTTAACGTGCCGAAAGATGAGAACTTAGAAAGCAAAGATGAACCAAAGTTTATTCAAATCATCGACGTATTTTTTCTGAAAAATAAGCAATCAATATTTGTATTCACTAAACTATTCGGTTACTTAATGTTTAATTAGAACAAGATGATCGACCTTACTGCCCAAGAATGGTGATTTAAGTTAATGGGAAAGGAAAGGATATAATAATGAGGAGTGATTAGGTGAAGGTTTTGGTGGTAGGTTCAAATGGACAAATTGGACAACATCTTATCCATTTTTTGAAAGAAAACAAAGAACACAGTCCGTGCGATGGTTAGGAAACAAGAACAAGCTAATGCTTATCATAATGGTTCCATGTTCCTGATGTTTTGGTTTTTAGGCAAGGGCATATTCCATTACTTTATCAAATAAAACTGGAGCCCAAAGAAGAACGAAACAATGATCGAACAGAATTGTGTAATAAATATTGTAGAACATACGCATCAAAAAAGGATTGGGAATATCAAGTAGTTTTCCCAAAAACACCTCCGATATCTCTTTCCCGTAACCTTAAGTTTTTGAAAGGTTTTTTAAAAGAGAGAAAGTACTATTCACAATGGTATAACCCTGTTATCTATCGACTTCAGTGTATTTGGGTCTTGTCCAGTTGACCATCTTGCCTCCACATTCGTAAACAATACAGATCCCCTCTTAATTAAACCATTGATTTATCACCTCATCGCAAAAGGAACATTAATCACCAATCTCAACGAGCTTATTTCATCCCGTAGCATAATATCACTAAACACACAGGTGAACCCCCAAGTAGAAAAAATAGATGGAGGAATGGTGTATGGCATTTAACCAAATCAGGATATATGCTTAGTGTTGTCTTTATGGGAAAAAGTTCAAGGTGGTTACCATAAATCCCCCTCATGTATGGCTAAGGAGGCCTGATGGTGAGGATCTAGAGATATTTTTTACTGATTTAGTGAATCACCCGACTTTTGTACCGGAAGCCTCGATGAAACTTGAGAAGCAACAAGAGAAGAAGTCATACGATAATGTACTTGCAAAATTAGATCCGAAAAAAAGAGACGAGGTCAGTAAACGTTTTGATTTGATACAGCCGCTGATTTTACTCGAAAAGATAAAGAATGGTAATATTCAAGCCGTGTCAGAATTTAATGATAAATATAAGGAACTTCTTCATGAGGATGAAGAAGTGTTTAAACTTAAGCAAGAAGAGTTAATCTCTAAAATTGTGAAAAAGTATGGCGGATCCAGGGCAAGCATTATGCGCAGATTAATATCAAATAAAGGAAAAGGATACATAGGAAGGAAAGATAACAAAGTGATGACAATTTGCCATCCAGAACGGCAAGAAATTGTACTGGATACTATTCTTGTCCGTCTTACTGATAAGCAAATTGAAATATTAAAAGAAAGTCTTGAAAGGGACTACCTAAATAAATATCGTGTATCGAAAGCAACAATACATAGATTAGTAGAACGAAGATGCGCGAAGGTGAACGAAGCAGAAGTTAAATATAGCACAATCTCCGATATTATTGACCGAATTGATAAACAGGCAGTAGAAAGACTTCGAAATATAAATAAGGCTAAAATGAAGTCGCCCGTGGTTATGCAAACAGAGAGGCCATATATAGGTTGGATATTATTCAGATGGATCATACACGCTTGGATATGCAGGTGATTGATGATGTAACAGGTCTTGTAATTGATCGACCCTGGATTACACTTGGAATCGATGTATTCTCTCGTGGGGTATGGTGTCTATATTTATCTCATGAAAATCCATCAATCAATGTAGTAAGGAAAGCTATTTTACCATACTTTATATAAATCTATGCCCGAAGTATTACTGTATATCCGTAAGGAGAAAGATAGACTAAATTTTAATAAAATCCCAGCCTACAGGAAGTAGACGAAAGAGCGCTGCTGATGATAAGAAGACCGAATAAGGAGAGCGTGCCATGGAAGTCCGATCGGGACAATTCGCATAGCAGCCATTGGCAGAAAAAAAGGGTTGTCCCATAAGTCATAAAAATGACTAGGGACGTCCTGTTCTCCAATTGTAAAACAATAAGAAACCGTTCCTAGGTAAAATGGAGGTACCACCCGACCATTTGAAAGGATATGGTTTCTTTGTACATTCAATATACCATTATGAGATAAAAAGAGGAGTTACGCAGGACTATCCCTCATCCATGTTATGTGGCTTTGTGGCCAGCCCCTCAATTAATGTCTATTAGCTCTTAAACCTTCAATAAATATGCGGTGTAATCCATCAAGAACTCGTTGGCTTGTAAAGCCTTCATCTTGGAGATGGTAATCGATATTGTGAAGCACGGCCAGCAGGGCTTCAATAGTATATGAAATGTCCACCCCGGATATGTCTCCCTGTTCAACGGCCTCATTTAGCAGATTTCTGCTTATATTGCGCATCCATTGACATAACGGAGATTGTAACGGACGATGCCCGGTTGAGGCCCGGCTGACCTCACAGAGCCAAGGAACTTTCGCTTCTAAAAAAGAGACATATCTTACGATTACATGGTAAAGCCGGTCCAAGGCAGCGGTTTCTGGGGATTGATCAAGAAATGCTTGAACTTCATCAAACAAAGGTTGGTATTCTTCATACGCGATCTCCTGACATATGTCGCCCTTATCCGAGTAGCGGCGGTATAGGCTTGCTTGTCCTACTCCAGCAGTCTTCGCAATCTGATGCATATTGACATTGTCAACACCGTTTTTGATGAAAAGTTCTCTAGCCGCCGCCAAAATTCGTCTTCGGTTTAACTCCTCTCTGGGAATTTTCAGAGAGACAGATTGCGATTCTGAATTCATCATAAACATCTCCTTTCATCATTAATTTAACTGTTATTTAACACGAAAAACGGACAATATGTCCGTTTTTCGTGTATAGGACATGTTGTCCGTCTTCATATTATAATACATTTCGTGAAAAATTAAAAATACATTCATTTGGGTGACCGATGAGCTTTTTTTTATTTCTTGGTATAGTGCTTTTTGTAAATTGGAGGCAAATGCGGTTCAATGCCCGATAGGTCCAGTTCCTTTAAACTTGCGATCGAATGAATAAACTGCTCGTATGCTTTTTTCTTGTCGCTCGTCGTATCTGTTCCGGTTTCGGTTGATGCTTTCCTGCTAACTTCAGAGTTAAGTTGCTTTTGATCCATAGATTACCCTCCATCAAATATAGTCAGGCTTACAAATCCGGATGTCTCTTGTGCCAGTCTGTATTCATTTCATAAGTATTGCCGATACCTAGTACTGTCGCTTCTTCGAAGGGGCGGCCAATCAATTGCATATTAATCGGCAGACCGGAAGGTGAGAAGCCGCAAGGCATGCTCAGGCTAGGCAAGCCAGTCAAATTGGTCGGAACCGTAAATGAGTTCAATCTGAATACACTAGCATCATCATCTGCACGCGGCGCAGTGATCGGTGTTGCCGGCGTCAACAAGATGTCGATTCCGGACAATGCATTCAAAAAATCATTGACAATTAGTTGCCGGGCCCGCTGAGACTGAAGGTAAATGGAAGCCGGAATATCTCTACTGCTTTCAAGAAACATTCGGACGTCCGGTCCATACTGTTCCAATTCTGTCTCAAGCCACTTCTCGTGGTACGAGTACATTTCCGTCATCATAATGGCCATCGTCGCACTTCTAACATGTTTGATCAGGGGCAGGCTAACTTCGATGATTTCTGCTCCCAGTTCTCGGAATTTATTGATAGCGGCCTTCATCGCAGCTTCCACTTCCGGCATCAAATCCTCGTAATAGTAGCTTGTCGGCAATCCGATACGCACACCCCTGAGACCATTCGGATACATCTTGATACCTGGCGCAGGCAGATCGACAGTCGATTCATCCTTTGGATCGAAGCCAGACATCACATCCAAGCACAGGGACGCATCCATGACACAGCGGGTCAACGGACCCGAGTGGTCCAATGACCAGGCCATTGGAATGATACCATACCGACTGACCCGACCGTACGTCGGCTTCATCCCTACGACACCGCACAAAGTAGCGGGTATGCGGATCGAACCTCCGGTATCCGAGCCTGTGCCCAGATAAGTAAGTCCAGCCGCTAAAGCAGAAGCCGAGCCGCCGCTTGAACCTCCCGTTACAAGTTCAGTGTTCCACGGATTGAGGCAAGGACCGAAGTGCGGGCTAGTTGTTGTCAATCCCGCAGCGAACTCGTGAGTCTGTACTTTGCCTAGCAGAACTGTTCCAGCCTCATGTAGCTTAGCTGCAACCGTCGAATCGTAATCGGGGACGAAGCTGTTCAATATTTTTGAACCGGCAGTTGTTCGGATCCCTTTAGTGTAATATAGATCCTTATGAACGATGGGAATCCCGTGAAGGGGCCCTTTGTACCGACCATGCATAATATCGCGTTCCGATTGCTTCGCTTGTTCAATCGCCAGTTCGGACGTTTGGGTAACGAAAACGTTCAGTTTCGGATTCAAACGTTCGATACGGTGAAGCGCATGTTCTGTAATCTCTACCGGGGATATTTCCCTTGTTCGGATCCCCTCGGCCAGCTCATGAATAGCAGCAAAGGACAGTTGGAAATTTAATTTACTCATCTATTCATCCTCCGTATCTTTCGGACATGTCGTAAGTCTACCAAACTAATTACCATAGCTTCCTCTACGATTTGCTTTTCTTGCGAATAAGTATGTCAGGATTGCCAACAGGGAAATGGTAAAATAAACAACAGAAAAAGGCATCTTTAGATCAATCAGTCGGCCGACCAGCGCAGGGCCGAATGCTCCGCCTAGGAGATAGGCCAGTGTGAAAATACCCATCCCTACACCCAGCTCAGCCGAACGGAGTGTCGTCGAAACTAAATTGCTGCTAGAGGTGAGGACACCGTTGAATCCAATCATAAGGATAATGATCAATAAAGCGTCGATCCATGGCGGCAAATGTACGGATACCCCCAGTAGTATAAATCCGCTGATGACGAGACTTTGCGATATGACAAGCACGCGGGAGCTTCCGAAACGATCTGTCCAACCTCCGATCCGGGATCCGAGCAAGGCTGCACAGGCGGCACCGGGAAGCATCAGCAGACCGATTTTACTAGTTGGTAAATGAAAGGAATTCTTCATCATGACAGGAAGAGTAAAGGTTAACCCCGTGTTGCATACGAAGGTAAGGAATCCAATCCCTAGAATTCGTCGGTAAGGAGCATTTTTCATGAAAGATGCATCGATAAATGGATGTTCTTTTTTCTGAATATGAGTACCGAACCATAGAAGAACTGCTGCTCCTGCAATGAGCATAAACCAATAGTTCGTAACCCCTAGCAATACCAACGCCAGTCCCGCGGAGAACAAAACAGCTCCGAGAAAATCGAATGAACCGCGGTCGTGTTTCTTGTCAGGAACATACTTGAATATCAAAGGGATAACAAATAGGCTCAGACTGGACACGATGAACAAAGCACGCCAGCCAAAGTATTGCTCCACGAAACCGCCGAACACAGGCCCGAAGCCGGAAGCAAAGGCAATTGTGGCGGATAAGGTTCCCAGCACCCGTCCCTTGACTGTAGGCTTAAAATACAGGGTTACTGCCGCATAAGACAGGGGAGAGATGGATGAGGCCCCTGCTGCCTGCAGCAGTCTTCCAACGATGACTTGCAAGTATGAAGCTGCAAAAAAGCCGATCATAGAGCCGAAAGCTAAAAGGATTAAACCAATGACATACAGCTGGCGAAAGGAAAAGGACTCCGTTAACTTGCCGTAAGTACCGGCGCCGATAGCCATCAAAATGCTGTAGCCGACCATAACCCAGCTCACCTGCGAGGAGGTCAGGGCAAAGTCAGCGGAAATCGAAGGTATAGTAAATTAAACATGGTCATATTGATGTTTCCGAAAATAATGAGCAAGCAAAGTGTCCCCATTAATTTCCGCTCATTGCCGGATAAAGCCATTGATTGAGTATCCATGGCCTGTCCCTCCATTACAGGAAGTCAGGAAAGGTGCGGCATTTTTGCGCCTGATCTCTATCGTGTCCCAAGAAAACATAGGACGGCCGAACATCCTGAATTAACTCCTGCATGCGAGTAATCGATTTGGCAGCCATCTCTTGATCGAATGTCAAGAACGGTACGCTATTCTCGAAGTTCTCCCGAGTATAAGCAACATCAATTGTCAGTAGCACTGGACCCGACTTTTCTGTTGTGACAAGGACTGATTGATGGCCAGGGGAATGACCCGGAGTGAATAAAATTTGAACCCCCGGAATCAATTCATGGTCACCCTCAATGATTTGATATTGTAAATCGGGCAGCCTGCACTCTAATGGAGAGTAATCCTCATTGTTTATGGCCGCATCATACTCTGCCCTTTGAATAAGGATCGGCGTATTGCGGAAATGCCCGTTTCCCCCAGAATGATCCAAGTGTAAATGGGAGCTAATGACCATTTGAATATCGTCAGGTCGATAACCTACACGCTTTAACACATTTACGATCGAGTCGCCGTCAGACATGTTGGGGACGACGCGCCCTTCACGTCTAGTCCCCTTGTAGTAATCGGGATTGTTGATAAAAGCGTCGGGCATTCCCGTATCGATGAGTATCGGCCCGCTGGTCGTTTCCAATAGAAAAGACCACACAGGCATTCCGACTAATTTCCCGGGGGCAAGGGTTCGATTAACTGCCGATTGATCTAGGAAACATTCAGCTACAGGTAAAAAATACAACTTTTTTATATTCATCCCAGTTTCACCCTTCATATTATAAATTCGGACAGTTTGTCCGTTTTGTTTTGATTATATCGGACAAATTGTCCGATGTCAATTTGTCATCGGCGGTTGGGCTTCGGCAAAAGCCTTACACCTGCAACAATACGCCAAGCTAAAGAATGTCGCCTAGGTGGAGTGCAAAGAAACAACGGGGCTGCGTTAAAGCCGCAGTGTACAAAAACCAAGGGGATCGCGATATCAAAGTGAGCAAGAGTATTTGCGGCTAAAGAGCCACGCAAGACAAAAGCCAAGGAGCTAAGCGAAAACAGACCGCTTAGTCCTTGGCTTTTTACGATTATCATTCTATTATTCTGGTGAGGGCGTTCAAATGTTTAGTTTTGGGACAGCCTCTTTTAACAAACTACCCGTTTACCCCGTGGTTGAAAGGCACAACTGTTTCAGTAGGAGAAGTAATTGGAACGATAGCGCTAAAAAGCGCAACTGCTAGGCACATATCCGCCAATGCTTTTTTCATTTGTCAGCACTCCCTTTATAATATTTTCATATTGTTGTTGCTGCTCAGTTGTAGCTAATTTTCGCACTTTTTCATACATAGCAGTGGTTGTAATGAATTCCTTATATACATTCATATGAACTGCTATTGATAGATATTCCAGTATATAATTTATTGTGTCATGATAGGAACTTTGGTTGAGTTTATAAATTGCTAATTGATGCAACTTTCCATTCAGTGAACCAGAAGTGACCGTATGTCTGATCGTGATCGTTTTATTGAACAGATCAATGGAAGACCATTTTAGACCTACAACCTCACCCAATTAAAGATTTATATATATTTTTAGAAAAAAAGGAAAAATATGATTTGATCATCGTTGATGAAACACAGCGAATATACATCCACCAACTAGAGATTATCATTGATTATGTGAGACAAAACCAAGTTAAATGTGTTTTTTCATACGACCCAGATCAAGTCTTTACTACTAAAACTAAAGAACTCTTAAACAATTCAGTCGGAAAGATTGAGCAATTAAATCATAAAAAATATAAACTCACTCAAAAGATGTGATTATGTTATTGTTGGAGGATAAGTCTCAGTTATAATCCAAAAAAAACGTAAAAAGTCTCAGTTATAAAGCAAGAAAGTATCACTTATAACTAGAAATTTTAGGAATGTAAGAATAACTTTTGTCTCAAGTATAGCCATTACTCATAGCTGGAAAGCAGCAGTTTGAACTACACAATCATAAGACTGGGGATTCTTTTGAATGAAATCGGTACGGGAAAAGTGGCTGCCGCGGAGAATATCACCTATGGCAGTATCCCACGTGAGGATGTAGCCCGTGCCATTGTGGCAGCTTTAGATGAGGAGAACATATACAAGCGAGCATTTGATCTGATTACTGGTGACGATTCAGTTGTCGAAGCATTGCAAAAAATCTGAAGATGAATGATCAAGTGTGAATCCAAACAATAAAGAATTATTTGCACCAATTACTTTGAAGTTTTGAAATCATGCCTAGAGTTGACAAATGAAACAAACATGTTAATGTATATGCTTGTGCATGCATTTTATTGATGCATTTCATAATATAAATCAGAGAGGAGTCTTTCTCACATGAAAGATTTATTTAGTCCCTATACAATTAAAGGTTTGGAATTGAAAAATCGCGTAGTTATGCCTCCAATGTGCCAATATTCGGTTGACAAAAAGGATGGGGTCGCCACAGATTGGCATTATATACACTACGTTAGCCGGGCGGTAGGCGGAGCTGGTTTTATCATAATTGAAATGACAGATGTAGAGCCAGATGGTCGTATCTCCGATTTTGATCTTGGTTTATGGTCAGATGAGCAGATTCCTGCTCTCAAACGGATTGTAGATGCTTGTCACAGCTACGGTGCCAAAGTGGGAATCCAGATCGCGCATGCCGGACGCAAGGCGGAAGATGCTGAAGTCCCTGTAGCACCATCTGCTATTGCATTTGATGAAAATTCAAAACAACCTCGCGCGCTTGCAACCGAAGAGGTTAAAGGACTCGTTGAGAAATTTCGTGCTGCTGTAGCTCGCGCTGTTAAGGCTGGATTCGACAGCATTGAAATTCATGGTGCACATGGCTATTTGATTCATCAATTTCATTCGCCGCTTACGAACAAACGGGAAGATGAATATGGTAAAGATCTTACCCTTTTTGGTCGGGAGATCATTCAGGCAGCGAAGGGCGAAATGCCGGAAGATATGCCACTGTTGATGCGTATTTCTGCCAAAGAATATGTAGAAGGTGGATATGGTATTAAGGAAAGCATTGCTTTTGCCAAGGAATATCAAAAGGCAGGAGTAGATATGTTTGATATTTCATCTGGCGGTGAGGGACCTATAGCTGCATGGGGCAGACCAGGAACTCACGCAGCGTATCAAGTCCCCTTGGCAAAAGATATCAAAGAAGCTCTGGATATTCCGGTGATGGCCGTTGGAAGACTGGAAGATCCAATTTTGGCGAATGCAGTTATCGGAAATGAAGAGGCTGATCTGGTTGCTGTGGGTAGAGGGATGTTGAGAAATCCTTATTGGTCACTGGAAGCAGCATCAAAATTGAAAAAAGAAACTGCAATCCCTACACAGTATACAACAGGGTTTTAAGACTGACTGTATACATTACTGATTGAGCCTACTTGGGTCAGTAAAACGATTCGAATCGATTAAGCAAAAAAAGTACGTCCTTTAGACCTTCTGTAAAGTACTCTATCAAGGTACTCTACAAAAGGTCTAATTAATGAGCTCTGCGATCACAGAGAGCATCCAGAATATTGTTGCTCAAACCAATTTGCTGGCTGCCTGGGCAGGAGCATGGAAGAAGGTTGCCGATTGTGGCGGGAGAAATGCGTAAGATTGCCGAATATGCTTTGAATCTGTGGGCGGAATCGATGACCAGACGATTCATCAAAGTACGGCATGTAGAACTTGGCCTTACAAACAATAATGAAGATGTTCAGAGGAAGATACATAAGAAGAGATTCAGTTTTAGCTCTGATGTCTTTATATTGGACTTTGTGTAGAAAAATTGGTAAAGATACAAGCTAGTTACGGAGGATTTTTTTGTATTCCATATTTTCTCTAATTGACTTTGTGACTCGACATTATTATTATCTTATACTATAAGATTAATTATCTCATACTATAAGGTATTAGCGAGAAGGTGTTGTGACCAATGGATTATAAAGCATTAGCGACAGAACTATTCGAGTATATCGTCAAATCGCGGAAACCGGCATTAGAGGAACGAGGGCACTTCTCACGTGGCGAAATGGGGATTCTCATTTGTCTGAATTTCAATAAGGACGGGGTTACCTCTGGCCACTTGAGCGAATACTTGTCCGTCAGTACGGGACGGGTAGCAACGGCACTGAAGAGTCTGGAGAAGAAAGGACTAGTTGTACGGCGTACTGATGTCAACGACAAACGTAAGGTGATTGTATTCATTACGGATTCAGGTAAGCAATTTATGATTGATAGGCATAATGAAGGAATTGCATGGACCGAGAATGTTCTTCGAAAGTTAGACGAAGAGGATGCTAAAGAACTGATTCGACTCATTAAGCTTATTGTCTCTAGAAGCTGAACTTCTATGCAGATGCAGGACGCACCATACTTCACCAAACATCAAAGACTATCAGATAAAAGGAGAGCAACAGAATGCTAAAGATATTCAAATATCTCAAGAAAAATGAATGGATGCTCGTGCTTTGCAGCCTAGCTTTCATCGTTGTGCAGGTATGGCTTGATCTGAAGCTGCCTGATTATATGGCGGAAATTACGACCAAGCTGCAAACGGAAGGAACGCCTGTGTCCGAACTGCTGATTCCCGGCAGTTACATGTTGTTTTGTGCCGTCGGCAGTATGATTGCATCTATTATTGTGGGCTATTTCGCGGCAAAGGTGGCTGCTGGGCTGGCTATGCGTCTGCGTGCGATGGTCTTTGACAAGACCTTATCCTTTTCGATGGAAGAGATGAACAGCTTTTCGACGGCAAGCCTCATTACCCGCTCCACGAACGATGTTACGCAGATTCAAACGGTGGTTGCGCTGGGGCTGCAGGTGATCATCAAGGCACCTATTCTGGCCGTATGGGCTATTGTGAAGATTGCGGATAAAAACTGGCAGTGGACCGCGTCCACAGGAGCGGCCGTGGCTGTTCTGATTCTAATGCTAAGTGTCATTGTTGTTTTCGCTCTTCCAAGTTTTCAGAGAATCCAGCGTCTCACCGATAATCTGAACAGGGTAACACGTGAGCATCTGATCGGACTTCGGGTAGTACGCGCTTATAATGCAGATCAGTATCAGCAGGAGAAGTTCGAGCAGGCTAACGTTGAGTTGACGAATACAAACCTGTTCGCGAACCGATTAATGACGATGATTGGCCCAGGTATGACCTTTATTATGTCAGGTCTGAGTGTCTCTATCTATTGTATCGGCGCTTACCTGATTAACGGGGCGGCCGTACCAGACCGCATCACGTTGTTCTCCAATATGGTCGTATTCTCCTCTTATGCAATGCAGGTGGTTATGGCCTTTATGATGGTAAGTATGATATTCATTCTGATGCCTCGCGCCTCGATCTCTGCCAAACGGATCATGGAGGTTTTGAATACCGAATCCAGCATCGTTAACGGGCATGAGACGACTGGAGAAGAGAGCGTTATGGGGCAAGTGGAATTCCGTAATGTCAGCTTCAAATATCCGGACGCGGAGGAGGCCGTGCTTCGCAACATTAGCTTTACGGCGAAACGAGGCGAGACGGTTGCCTTTATTGGCGCTACAGGCAGCGGAAAAACCAGCGTGATCAATCTGATTCCCCGTTTCTATGATGTGACCGAGGGAGAGGTACTCGTGGATGGTGTGAATGTCAGGGACTATAATCAGCAGGCACTCCATAACAAAATCGGGTATGTCCCCCAGAGAGCTGTACTGTTCCACGGTACGGTTGTATCCAACGTTTCGTATGGCGATAACGGAAGAGCAGGAGCTTCGGAGAAACTCGTTAAAGAAGCCGTTGGTATTGCTCAAGGAACGGAGTTTGTCGAAAAAATGGATGGTCAATATCAGGGTAGAATTTCGCAAGGTGGAGCGAACGTTTCGGGTGGTCAAAAGCAGCGGCTGTCCATTGCGCGTGCCATCTACCGTCAGCCGGAAATTTATATTTTCGATGATTCCTTCTCGGCACTAGACTACAGAACAGACCGGATTCTGCGCTCCGCTCTCAAAAAAGAAACCGGCCACGCTACGACACTTATCGTTGGTCAGCGCATAGGTACGATCAAAGACGCTGATCGGATTATCGTGCTGGACCAGGGAGAGATTGTAGGGAGCGGCACGCATGAAGAGCTGATGACGAACTGCAGCACCTATCAGGAGATCGCATATTCGCAGCTTTCGAAGGAGGAACTCATACATGGATAAGAATGAACACACCGTCGACAGCCAGCAAATGAAAATGAATCAGCGAGGTCCCATGGGTAAAGGACCCGCGGGGGGCAAGGGTACTGGTGAAAAAGCGAATAATTTTAAAAAGACCATCAGCCAGCTTGTATCCTACAGCAAGGCCTATGTGCCTATGATTATACTAGCTATGGTACTGGCCCTGGTCGGCTCCACCCTCAACGTGATTGGCCCCGATAAGCTCAGCGATATTGCCAACCTGATTCAGGAAGGAATCGTTACCGGGATTGATGTAAGTGCTGTTCAGAAGATTGTTCTTGTATTGGCGCTTTTATATGGATTTGGTCTTATCTTTAACTATTTCCAGGGCTTCATTACAGCAACCGTCTCACAGCGTCTTACAAAGAAGATGCGGACAGAACTGTCTCGAAAAATCGATCATATGCCTTTGAAGTATTTTGACTCTACGAGTTACGGTAATGTGCTTAGCCGTGTAACCAACGATGTCGATACCATTGGACAAACGTTAAACAACAGTCTCGGCACGCTTGTCAGTGCGCTGGCTACCTTCGTGGGCGCCTTGATTATGATGCTGTATACGAACTGGATCATGACCGTTACCGGAATTATAGCTACGCTGATCGGCTTTTGCCTGATGAGCGTGATTATGAAGCATTCACAGAAATACTTTGTAGCACAGCAAGCGGAGCTTGGCCAGATCAACGGTCATATCGAAGAAACTTATGCTGGTCATAACGTAGTCAAGGTATATAACGGGGAACAAGCAGCCAAGGAAGTGTTTCATGGCATTAACAGCCGCTTATATACAAATGCATGGAAGTCCCAATTCATGTCTGGTCTGATGATGCCAGTCATGATGTTCATTGGAAATTTTGGTTATGTCGCGGTCTGTGTCGTGGGAGCTTTGCTGGTCAACCAACAGACTATAACTATTGGAACTATTGTCGCCTTCATGGTATATATTCGTCTGTTTACACAGCCCTTGTCGCAGCTGGCACAGGCCGCAACCAATCTGCAGTCGGCGGCTGCCGCCAGTGAACGTGTATTCGAATTTCTGGGTGAAGAAGAATTGGCAGATGAGCGTCACAAGACCATAAAGCTGGACACTGCCAAAGGGGATGTCGAATTCAAACATGTCCGTTTCGGCTATAATGCAGATCGTATGATCATCAAGGACTTCTCCATGAAAGCTGAAGCTGGTCAGAAAATTGCCATTGTCGGTCCGACAGGCGCTGGTAAGACCACGCTCGTTAATTTGCTCATGCGGTTTTATGAGCTGAACGATGGAGAAATCTACATTGACGGCACCCCGATTAGCCAATTAACGCGCGAGAATATTCATGAATTATTCTGTATGGTGCTTCAGGATACCTGGCTGTTCGAAGGAACGATTCGTGACAATATTGTCTTTTCCAAAGATCATGTTACCGATGAGCAGGTGGAAGCTGCATGTAGAGCGGTGGGTCTGCACAGCTTCATTAAAACACTGCCGCAGGGCTATGATACAGTGCTGGATGACAAAGCCAATCTCTCTGCCGGTCAAAAGCAATTGATTACCATTGCAAGAGCGATGATTGAAGATTCACCCATGCTCATTCTGGATGAGGCCACAAGCTCGGTCGATACGCGTACGGAATTGCTGATTCAACAAGCGATGGACCAGCTGACTGTGGGGAAAACCTCCTTTGTGATTGCTCACCGACTTTCAACGATCAAGAATGCGGATCTGATTCTGGTCATGAAGGACGGTGACATTATCGAAATGGGTAACCATGAGGAATTGTTGGCTAAAGGCGGCTTCTATGCCGATCTATACAATAGTCAGTTTGAACATGCATCTTAAAAGTAAATGCTTGAAAGTACATTAAACATCCATATAATTCCAAAGAAATTGACAGCAGCATGTGGACATTATAAGGTATGAAAGCCAGAATTTTTTAATCATAATTGTGGAGGCAGATCAATGAACCAGCGTTTTCGAATCACCCGTTCCATGCAGGAAAGTCCTGTGGAGCAATCCATTACCCTGGAGGAGTGCAAAGATTACTTTGCATCCCAGCCAGACTTTTCGTATTCACGAGTACTAATCATACAAGGTGCTGAGAGCACCATGTCGATCGAGGGAGATTTTTTCATGTGGAAGTATGCTGATGTAGAAATACCTTTTCGTCATTACATGGGTGATGTGTATGTGGCTATTTCCGATGAGGCTGTCGTGCCTAAGATGATTGAAATTGCAACAGATTTGCAAGCAGATGTGGTGGATGGGTGAAGAACTATTCACTATTCTTATTCTGCTGAAGGTTGTTGACTTCGTAGTATATCTTTACAGCAAATTGACAGTGCTGATTTCTGCCTGCTGACATCGAGTTACATAGATGTCAGCATTTTTGTTAATTATGTTAATATACTGGGAAGAATAATCCATACCACAAAATACATATTCCATTGGCTGGATGCTAAGAGACTTAACAGCTGGATCAACTAAAAGGGGAACGATGCTAGGTTAGAGATGTTTCGCTGTTTCTCATTACGGAGGCAGTGCAAGCTGGTAAATTAGGCGAACAACCATTGACGGTAAAAAGCTGCGATTTAATTATTGCTTTGGATGGCGCATTAATGGAGATCTCCAGCTCGGAACAGTTCGGATTGTCAGGATGGGCTGTCAGCGCTCGTTTGTATGGGATGTTTAGCGAGGAAGACAGTAATGAGATTGTTTTGCGTAAAAAAACTGTCGGTTAATGTGAACAGCTGCGGCAAGCCCTTGTCATTTAAAAGACGTGATGTACGAGGGTTTGTCTGGATTTCTGATGAGTGGTTTCAAAGGATTCGTTTCCTGTCTGGTCACAGGGCAGAAGCTCACTCGGTTGTGATGCGCTCGGTAACAAAAACGATTCGATTCGTACACAGTATACATCACACAACAAATGTTTCCGGTACGTTCGCTGTGAGAGTATTCACTTCATTCTTAAGGGTCAAGTCGCCAAAACCTTAAAATAGCAAGTCTCTTGCAACATGGAGACTTGCTATTTTGTATTTTCCGTTCATTAAATTTTGCGAAAAAAATAGTTCCAAAGTTATGAGTTTTCTAAAAATTTATATTTTTAAAGGGGAATCAAAACGTTTCTATTAATTAAAAAATAAAATTTATAGCTTTAAATTAGACGGAATTTAAGCTGAACTAAAATTTCAGGAGAAAAATTAAAGAAAATTCCGCATGTAAATTGGTTCAAAAGATCTATTAAAAGTCACTATCTATTTAAAAAGTGAAGAGTTATTAATTTTGAATCATTCCAGCTTAATGCAAATAAATTCCATGATATAGGTAATTAAAAAATATTGCTGAAAAAGTTGAAATTTGTCGGATAATGTCAGGATTGATTTGTTATATTTGTGTTAATGGTATGTAACGTAAAATTTGTTTTGACACAAGGGTTTTGGACTTTCTTGCAAGCCTACATCATTTTGATTTTATCAATTTATAAAATCAAAAATTTTGTTTTAAATCACGTTAACGGGTCATGTTCAGTATTCAATTTAATAAAAAAGTAAAATTCTTGCATTTGAAGATATAAAAATAATAGAATAATATGGGTTATTTATTGATTTCATGAAATCCATCAATTTGGAACTTATGTCCCATGCTAATCGGTTTTAAAGTTTGTATATTTAAAATAGCTAGAAAGTATTGGGAGGAAAAAAGGGATATAAGGATTTATTGTGAGATTTTGGACAGTAAGAGGATATGAGAAATTTATATGTCGACTCGGTCATGTCTTGGTTTTAAAAACGTGATCCATCTGACTGAGAAGATCCAGTTATTTTGTTTTGCCCGACATGAGGGCTTTGCCTAAATGGCTTCATAAGTACATAAGCTGTTTTCTTTTTTAGACACTGTATGGGAGCACTGATTGTAATTGAAACAGCATGGCAGTTGTATAGGCAAAACTGCAAGATTCCCTGTCCATAGCATCATATCTGGTAAATCCGTCTCACATCATTTTCCGTATTCCAAAAGACAGCTCTATTATTTTTAAGGTATGCGAAATATATCCTTAACAGCCTGGAAGCCCGTTGGCTCGTCCGATGACCATCATTTTTCATCCATGTACAAAATCAGGAAGTTATAAGCGCAGTCGTGAGTATTTTTTTGTCCTTTCATCCTAGAATTACGCTCCTCACCACGCTGCAGCAGCTCATGTATCTCGCAGCATCGATACCCTCCAGCCAAGATTCTAACAGCACACAGCATGATACACTACGTTGTTAACGCTGCGGCAACCATTCTACAACCCACCACCAAGATGTACTCTCAGCATAATTCAAAAATGTTCTCACTCCATGCACATATTCATACATCCAGAGTCAGAGTTATTTCACTATGTCCGCCCAACTAAAAAAGCTTGCACTGCGAAAGTGTGAGTGATGAAAAAGAGAGATGTGCTTGTTTCTATTCAAATTCAGCTCTTCGAAGACACCCATATCTCAATGGTATATCAGGAGTGGTCGCTTTTGCCGACTGCCATTGGCAATTTAATGCCGGTGAAAAGGTACGCATGACCAGTTCCTTGACAAGGACGGTCATTTATGAGGAGTTACTTTTTACCCACATCTATTTCGCGAGGAGAGATACGTATGACTCAGCACAATGTTCAATTGTTTGCATTAAGCCAACCACAGCAACGTATTTGGTACACGGAGCTTGTGTATCCCAATCGCAACACGTCCACGATTATTACCACTGTTAAAATCAAGGGAACAGTTCGAATAGATGCATTGCAGCAGGCAATGAACCGGGTGATTGCACAAAACGATTCTTTTCGTATCAAAATCACGGCTCGGGACGGCATCCCCTATCAATATGTGGAACCGTTTGCTGCTCAGAGCATAGAAACGCTTCAGGTTACCCCGGAGGAAGCTGAGCTATGGGTCAGCCATCATAACGCACAGCCGTTCCCCTTGTTGGATTCGCAGCTGTATCGGTTTGTTATTTTGCGGTTGGGGGCAGAAGACACCTGGTTTAGTTTCAAAATGCACCATATTATTTCGGACGGCGTAACCATGGAGCAGGCCATTAATGAAATTACGGGGCATTATATGAATATTGTGCATGGTACAGGTTCAGATGCGTTGGCTCCAGCGAATTCATATCTCGATTTTATTCAGGTGGAGCAAAGCTATGAGCAATCGGACCGCTATCAAAAGGACAAGACGTACTGGACGGAGAAATTTGCCAATTTGCCGGAGGTTACAGGTTTAAAATCATACAATCCGCTTACGGTGAGTACGGCTGCACGCCGGGAGAACTATACACTGGAGCACGAATTATATCGTGGTGTCACGGCTTTTTGCGAGGCGAATAACATCAGTATTTTTACATTTTTCCTGGCTGCTCTGTATATTTATTTGCATAAAATGACAGGGGAACAGGATTTAACCGTGGGTACATTGTATGCTAACCGTACGTTGAAGAAGGAAAAAAATACAATGGGCATGTTCGTCAGCACTGTGGCTACACGTCAGCGGATTGAGCCGGAATCCGAGCTACTCACCTTCCTGCAGGGTGTTGGCAAGGAGCAGTCGTCCATTTTGCGGCATCAGCGTTATCCGTACAACAAAATCATGCAGGATTTGCGTGAACAGCAAAGCGGCACGGATATTCGCCGCCTGTTTGGCGTTACCATTCAATACCGTACACTGAGCTTCTCCCGTTTTGATGAAGCCGTTCAGCAGGTGCATACCGATTTCTGCGGAGATACGGTGAGTGACTTCGATATTGCCATGATAGACATGCTGGATGACGATAAACTTGTATTGCAACTGGATTATCGGACCGAGTTGTTCAGCGAGCAGGAGATCGCCCGAATTATTCGCCAATTCCTGAGTGTGGTAGAGCATATGGTGAAAGGGCCACAGAAGCGGATTCAGGAGTTGTCACTGATGAGTGACGAAGAGCGGGCACAAATTATGGATGTATTTAATGCGACAGCAGTGCCCTATCCACACAATGTGGGGATTCATAAGCTATTCGAGGAACAGGCAGAACGTACACCGGGTCAGACAGCGGTTATGTTTGGAAATCAGTGTCTGACCTATCGGGAGCTGAATGAACGGGCGAATTCATTGGCACGAATGCTTCAAACACAAGGAGTAGGACCTGACAAACTGGTTGGTCTGATGGTGCAGCGCTCATTGGAAATGATCGTAGGTCTGCTGGCCGTTTTAAAAGCAGGTGGTGCATATGTGCCGATCGATCCCGAATTTCCGTCATCTCGTATTGAATACATGCTGGAAGACAGCAAGGCCGAAGTGCTTCTGACCAGTCGTGATCTGGCAGAAGAACATCATTACATCGCCAATACCATGTTTCTTGAGGATGCAGCATTGTATCAGGGAGAAAGCGGCAACCTAGAGGCGTTTGCCCGCCCAGAGCATCTGGCTTACGTCATCTATACCTCTGGTTCGACTGGAAATCCGAAAGGAGTTATGCTCCAGCATCGCTCGGTACTCAACTTTATTACCGGGATGCGTGAAATCATCGACTTTGAAGCGAACAAAACGATTTTGTCACTGACGACCATTTCATTCGATATTTTCGTATTGGAAACCATCCTGCCCCTGTTGAGTGGAATGACTGTTGTGCTTGGCGACCGCCAGCATCAGGTGAACCCTCAGGCGCTTGGTGAGTTGATTGCTCACCATCATATTGATATGTTGCAAATGACACCATCGCGGCTGCAGATGCTGATGGATCATGAAGCAGGTTTCCGCGCGCTGCGAGACGTAAAGGAAATTATGGTCGGGGGTGAAGCCCTTCCGTCCAAGCTGCTCGCAGCACTGCAAGAAATAAACGGTCCTCGCATTTATAACATGTACGGACCTACAGAAACGACGGTTTGGTCGACCGTACAGGAACTGACTCATGCTCAAGACATTAATATCGGACGTCCCATCGCGAATACCCAAATCTATATCATGAATGCGAGTGGGGAATTGCAGCCAGTCGGTGTGCCGGGCGAGTTATGTATTGCAGGGGAAGGACTGGCCCGTGGATATTGGAATCGCGAAGAACTGACGGCCGAGAAATTTGTGGATAATCCGTTTGCCGTAGGCAAAGTCGGGTATGAACGTATGTACCGTACAGGCGATTTGGCGAGATGGACGCTGGACGGCAACATTGAATATTTGGGACGGATGGACCACCAGGTGAAAATCCGGGGCTACCGGATCGAACTGGGCGAGATTGAATCGCAGCTATTGCAGGTGGAATCGGTACGAGAAGCGGTCGTCGTGGCCCATACGGACGAAACGGGTCAAAAACAACTCGTGGCGTACTATGTGGCGAGTCAAGAACTGGGAGCCAGTGAACTGAGAAGTGAGCTGGGGCGGGAGCTACCAAGCTATATGGTGCCGTCGTATTTCATTCAATTGGAGCAGATGCCGCTGACACCGAACGGTAAAATTGATCGTAAGTCCTTGCCAGCACCGGAAGGCAGCCTGCAAAGCGGAGCGGATTATGTAGAGCCACGCACTGCAACGGAACGGGCACTCGCAGCCGTCTGGCAGTCAGTCCTGGGCGTGCCAACCGTCGGAATGTTGGACAATTTCTTTGATCTGGGCGGCGATTCGATTAAGGCGATTCAAATCGTATCTCGTGCGTTCCAGGCAGGCTACAAGCTGGACATGAAGGATCTGCTTCGATATCCAACCGTTGCAGCATTGGCACCGCACATGCACGAGGCAAGTCATATAGCAGATCAGGGAGAAGTGAGCGGGGAAACAGCGTTGCTTCCGATCCAGCACGGGTTCTTTGAACAAGAGCAAGTGGATGCGCATCATTTTAATCAGGCGGTTATGCTGCACCGGGAGCAGGGCTTTGACGAAGCTGCTTTGCGTCAGGCGCTTATCAAGCTGACGGAGCACCACGATGCACTGCGGATGGTGTTCAGGAAGACCGAGCAAGGCTTTCAAGCGTGGAACCGCGGAATACAGGAAGGCGAGCTGTATCATCTGGACGTGCTGGACTTTAGGGATTTGACAGATGAAGCCATTCTGAGCGCGACGATTGAGGCGAAAGCAACTGAAATTCAAAACAACATAAACCTGTCCGAAGGACCGCTGGTAAATCTGGGTCTGTTCCGTTGCATCGATGGAGACCATTTGTTGGTAGCGATCCACCATTTGGTGGTCGACGGCGTGTCTTGGCGTATTTTGCTGGAAGATTTGGCAACCGGCTATGAGCAGGCTTTACGGGGCGAATCTGTCCGTTTACCTAACAAAACGGATTCCTTCCGTCTGTGGGCAGACCAGCTATCCGCTTATGCGAGCAGTGGAGCGTTGGAGAACGAGCGTGCGTATTGGGAGCAGATTGAGCAAGCAGGGAAGAGTCAGGCATCCTTGCCTAAAGATTACACTCGTAAATCTCAGGCCAAGCCACAGCTTCGCGATGATCGGACACTGACAGTAGCGTGGACAGTCGAAGAAACAGAACAATTTTTGAAGCAGGCACACCGGGCCTACAATACGGAAGCGAACGACCTGTTGCTGACAGCTCTGGGCACCGCAATTCAGGAGTGGGCAGGCATCCGTCAGGTGCTTGTAAATCTGGAGGGTCACGGACGGGAAGCTATTTTGCCGGATGTGGATATTACGCGTACGGTCGGTTGGTTTACCAGCCAATTCCCGGTTGTACTCGATATGGGCGAGGAACAGAATGTGGGACGGCGTGTCAAGAACGTCAAAGAAGGACTGCGCCGTTTGCCGCATAAAGGGATTGGATACGGGATTTTGAGATATCTTGCTGACAGGGAAGGGGAAGCACCTTTTATCAGCGAGCCGGAAATCAGCTTTAACTATCTCGGACAATTCGATCAGGATTTAAAGAATAATGCCTTTCGCATGTCTCCTTATTCCATCGGAGCTTCCATTAGTGACACGTTAACCAAGCGGTATGCTCTGGATATCAACGGCATGATCACGGACGGTGCACTGGAACTGACGATCAGCTACAGCAACAAAACGTTCATGAAAAAGTCAATCAAAAAGCTGGCTGATCTGCTTCAGGAGAGCTTGCGTGAGGTATTGGCTCACTGTGTAGAAAAAGAGTTGCCAGAGCTGACGCCAAGCGACTTGTCCTTCCAAGGACTGACGGCTGGAGAGCTGGATCATATTGTAGAGCAGACGGCTGCTGCGGGTGAGCTGGAAAATATTTATTCACTTACACCCATGCAAAAAGGCATCCTGTTCCACGGTTTAATGGAGCCGAAATCCGGGGCGTACTTTGAGCAGGCGACATTTGATCTGCAAGGCAGCTTTCAAGTGGAGGCTTTTGCCGAAAGCTTAAATCAACTGGTGGATCGCCATCAAATATTCAGAACGAATTTTTATAGCGGATGGAATGAGCAGCCTTTACAGGTGGTGTACCGTCATAAACATGCCGGGTTCCGTTTTGAAGATGTTCGTTCAATGGGACAAGGAGAGCAGGACGCATACATTGCTGGTTTTGCTGAGCGTGACAAAGCCGAAGGCTTTAATTTCAGCTCAGGCGAGCTGATGCGGGTGTCTGTTTTGCGTACAGGCGAGGAATCGTACCGTTTTGTGTGGAGCTTCCACCATATTTTGATGGACGGCTGGTGCTTGTTCCTAATTGTGGGGGAAGCATTTAATACGTACTTTGCCATCCTCGAAGACCGCAAGCCGGAGCTTGTCCCGGTAACGCCATACAGCGAATATATTGAATGGCTGGAGCGGCAGGACAAAGCAGAGGCTGAACGGTTCTGGAGTGATTATTTTGCTGGTTTCGAGCAGCAGACGGTATTGCCGCAGGCAAAACAGCTGGACGGTCACGCTAAAGAATATGAAGCGGACAAGCTTTCGTTTACACTGGGCCGCGAAGTGACGGAACGGATGAACAAGCTGGTTAAGCAAAAGCAAGTGACGGTCAATACACTGCTGCAAGCAGCGTGGGGCGTTGTGCTGCAACGGTATAACAACAGTCGGGATGTTGTATTTGGCAGTGTCGTATCCGGCAGATCAGCGGATATTCCGGGCATCGATAAAATGATTGGTTTGTTCATTAACACGGTTCCTGTACGGATTCACAGTGAGAAAGATATGACGTTTGCTGCGTTAATGAAGCAGATACAGGAGCAGGCACTGGCTTCCCGAGCCTATGAAACCTATCCGTTATATGAAATTCAGGCCCTGACAGAGCAAAAACAGGACCTGGTGAACCATATTATGGTGTTTGAAAACTATCCAGTGGAACAGCGCATGGAGCACATGGGCAGCCGTGACACGAACGGTTTTACGATTGCCAATGCTTCAATGTCAGAGCAAACGAACTATGATTTCAACATTACGGTTGTGCCGGGGGATGAAATTCATGTCCATTTGGAGTACAACGCGCGAGTATTGGAACGTACAGCTGTAGAGCAAATCCGTGAGCATTTGCTGCATATGATTGAAGAAGCGATTAACAGACCAGATGCGCTGGTAGATGAGCTGGAGCTAGTGACTGTTTCGGAAAAAGCGAAAATCATCGACGGTTTTGGATCAGTAGGCGTATCTGCATGGAGTGATGAAAAGCAATCAGAAGGGTTGTTCCACGCCTATGTGGAAGAACAAGCGCAGCTTGTACCGGATCACGTAGCAGTTGTATACGCGGAGCGGCAGCTTACATACCGTGAGCTGAACGAGCGTGGGAACCAACTTGCTCGTAGATTGCGGAATGAAGGCATTGGGCGCGAATCCATTGTTGGTATTTTGAGCGAGCGTTCGGTGGACATGCTGGTCGGCGTATTGGCAGTATGGAAAGCCGGCGGGGCATATGTACCGTTAGATGCGGATTATCCGTCCGAACGTATCCGCTTTATGCTGGAGGACAGCGGCGCGACAGTGCTGCTGACGCAAATCGGCTTGCAGGAGCGCGCGCAGGCATGGCTGGAGGAAAGCCGACAGGCTTTGGCCGGAGGGCAGTCTGAGGGCGAGCTGGAAACGGCGGTTAGCATTGAAACGATGGAAAGAGACAGCCTTAATGAGGGATTCAGCTTGAAATCAGATTCGTCATCTAATAGCGAAGCAGCATCCGAATCCGCAGCGAACTTGCGTCTGCACACCGTACTGGCGCTGGACGATGAGTCGCTGTACATCGGGGATGCCACGGATGTGGAACCTATCAATGAGCCGCAGGATCTGGCGTATGTGATCTACACGTCCGGTACAACGGGACGCCCGAAAGGGGTCATGATCGAGCATGGCAGTCTGGTAAACACAGCCGCGGCCTACCGCCGGGATTACCGTTTGAACCAGTTCCCGGTACGATTGCTGCAACTGGCGAGCTTCTCCTTCGACGTGTTCGTCGGCGATATGGCGCGGACGCTCTATAACGGTGGCACGATGGTCATCTGCCCGAAAGACGACCGGATTGACCCAAGCCGTCTGTACGGCTGGATTCGCGACTATCAGATTACGGTGTTCGAATCGACCCCGGCCCTGATCGTACCGTTTATGCAGCATGTGCATGAACACGGACTGGACATGAGCAGTCTGGAACTGCTGATCACCAGCTCGGACAGCTGCAGCGTGACGGATTATCGGGTGCTGCAAGAACGGTTTGGCGCGGATGTTCGCATTATGAACAGCTACGGCGTCACGGAAGCGGCGATCGACTCCAGCTTCTACGACGAAGAACTGTCGAAGCTGCCAAGTAGCGGCAATGTACCGATTGGTCAGGCGTGGCTGAACGC
>RCUF01000205.1_pt1 | contig 27154 bp, 23 predicted proteins | sample 2166311 | NCBI WGS metagenome assembly RCUF01 (sample SAMN09932608, study PRJNA488358) | compost metagenome | feature: garden; material: soil; isolation source: compost soil in 4-hydroxybenzonitrile-enriched culture | place: Germany: Experimental Botanical Garden Goettingen | collected 2016-01-27
GGACGACCACGGGAATAACGCTGATGTATCAAGCACTGGCCGGTACGTCCGCTCGCATAATGGCAGCAGAAGGACAGGTTCATCGTTTAAAAGAACTTATACTGGGACATGGCCATGTTGTTTCAGATAACTTAAATACGATGGAATTAGACCTGACTCAGATGGTGGCCAAAGTTCTCAAAGTTGAACCAGATTACGTGGATATAGATGTAGATCTAATAGATTACGGTTTCGATCAAGTATTGTTTGCTGAACTTATGGGTACAATGAACAAGCATTTTCAGCTTGACTTGTCTACTAATATTTTTCAGGAATATACAACTATTTTATGTTTGTCGGCTTATTTGAAAAGTATATTCATTGAGCCAACTCAAAATCAGCATACAATTAATCCTGCTTCAGATCCGCATATTTTTAATAAAACGGTTGATTATCTACGCAAAATGCTTTCATCGGTCATTAAGTTACCAGTGCATCGCATTGATGCAGATAAAGAATTAGAATATTACGGAATTGATTCCGTAATGATTGTAACAATGACTGATAATCTAGAGAGGGTATTGGGTCCCTTATCCAAAACTTTGTTTTTTGAATATCAGACCCTTAATGAACTGGCTGCATATTTTTCACAAAATCATGTGGATCAATTAATCAAATTGTTTGATGTCTCTGTGATAACTTCCTTGCCAACTCCTCAGCCTACTTCTTTGATAAAGGAACCTGTCCAATCTATACGTGCCAAGCGGTCTGCCAGTCACCATGAGCAGATAGCTAAAACACCGGATATTGCTATTATTGGACTTTCCGGTAAGTATCCTGGAGCGGATAATCTACAGCAATATTGGAACAACCTGAAAGATGGAAAAGATTGTATCACTGAGATTCCTCCGGAGCGGTGGGATTATCGCGCCTACTTTGATGCAGATAGCAGCAAAGTAGGAAAAGTATATTCTCGCTGGGGTGGTTTTCTGAACGGTGTAGACCAGTTTGATCCGAAGTTCTTTCACATTTCACCACACGATGCTCAGTTTTTAGATCCACAAGAACGGTTGTTTCTGCAATGTGCCTACGAAGTAATTGAAGACTCGGGCTATACAAAAGATACATTAGTTGTTAAAGACGAAGAAAACCCTACTGCAAGTGTAGGCGTTTTTGTAGGGATCATGTATGAAGAATACCAACTGTATGGAGCGCAATCTCAAGTATTAGGGCAGCAAATAGCCTTTGGAGGACACCCTGCCACCATTGCTAATCGTGTTTCATACTATTGTAATTTTCATGGACCGAGTATGGCTGTGGATACCATGTGTTCTTCTTCATCCACTGCAATCCACTTAGCCTGTCAGAGTCTGCGTAGCAACGAATGCGAAGTGGCTATTGCTGGGGGGGTAAACGTATCAATTCATCCCAACAAATACTTGAAACTGTCACAGGGGAATTTTTTATCCACTACAGGTCGTTGTGAAAGTTTCGGAGAAGGGGGGGATGGATACGTTCCTGGAGAAGGGGTAGGGGCTGTACTTCTTAAACCTCTAAATAAAGCAATTGCAGATGGAGATCATATTTACGGTGTACTTAAAGGTACAGCGGTTAACCATGGTGGCAAAACAAACGGATATACTGTACCTAATCCCAACGCCCAGGCAGCTGTGATTAAACGGGCGATCCGTGAAAGTGAAATTCATCCGCAGGCTTTGAGTTATATTGAAGCGCATGGAACAGGAACTAGTTTGGGGGACCCCATTGAAATTGCCGGGTTGACAAAGGTTTTTAAGGACTATGGAACAGATAGACATTGCAGCATTGGATCTGTTAAATCTAACATCGGTCACTGTGAAAGTGCATCCGGCATTGCTGGGTTAACTAAAATATTACTTCAGATGCAACACAAAAAACTAGCTCCATCACTTCATTCGCAGACATTAAATCCAAATATTAACTTTGATAATACTCCATTTATCGTTCAACAAGAACTGACGCCTTGGCATAGACCAAAGCTTCACATAAACGGAGAGTTAATTGAACATCCGCGAACTGCGGGAATTTCATCTTTTGGAGCTGGAGGAGCCAATGCACATATCATTGTTGAGGAATATATTCCTCAGAAAAAGGTTCCCTCGAAAATTGCGAGTATATTTGTGCCAGAGAATGGCGAAGTGATAATCGTGCTATCTGCTTTAAATGAAGAGAAACTTGTTGAACGGGCCAAACAACTAATCAACGTTATTCAAGATAGTAAATATTCTGATACACATTTGAATGCGATGGCATATACTCTGCAAACAGGTAGAGAAGCGATGGTAGAACGTTTGGCTGTTATAGTAACTTCCATGCAGGAGTTAAAGGAAAAGCTCACCGTTTTTATAAACAACCAAATTTCGGATGGTCTTTATAGAGGACATACCAAAAACCATCATGAGATATTACGTTTGTTTACCGAAGATGATGAGCTAGATAATATCGTGGACAAATGGATGGCCCGTAAAAAGTACACGAAATTAGTGGATTTGTGGACTATGGGAATGAACATAAACTGGACTAAGTTATACAAGGATGGTCACCCACAACGCATGAGTCTGCCAACTTATCCTTTTAGTAAGGAGAGATACTGGATTACTCCACCCGAAGTTGCATCTCGTGCTTTTATACAGTCAAAAGACGGCGGCCATCCTTTATTGAAACATTACCTCAATTTGTTTTCTGATCATACGCATATGCTAGCGGATAATTTAAGCAACAAAAATTGCTGGAACTATGCATCAGAAAGAGTTAAATCTATTTAATAATTACCTTACAAATCGTCTCTGGCTCAGTCATTTTGAGATAAAGCCAGAGGCGATTTATAATTTTTTTGAACTTATTTTGTATATTACTCAAAATGTATTATAATAATTATAGTAATAATCCATTTTCTTTGTACTGAAAATAAAATTACCTTAACTACTATTAGGAGAGCGAGTGATTTCATTTTGTCTATGAAACTGGTAATTCTAGGCCTACTATTGGAAGGGGATGCACATCCTTACGAAATTCGCAGAAAATTAACTGAACGTAAAATGAACTTGTATATTAAAATTCAAGATGGTTCCTTATATTATGCAATCGACCAACTTCGAATGGAAGGCTGCATTGATGTAGTGGAGGTTGTACGTGAGACAAATCGACCTGATCGCACAATCTATCAGATTACAGAAGTGGGGAGAGGAAAATTTCACCAATTAATGAAAGAACAGTTTCAATTTACACCAAATATGTTTCATCCCATCAATCCTGCCATTGCGTTCAGCCAATTTTCTGATCTGGAAGTCATAGAACAGGAGCTTAAAAGGTGCATTCGCGAGCAAATTGAATTCATTCGGAATTTGCTTGATGATTTTGTTATTTTTCGTGATGTTATGCCTCTTGCTAAGCAACATCTTTTCCTTGCCGGGCATAAATTTGGTCTGTTTCAAATTGAATGGCTAAGCCAATTGCTTGAAGTTGCTAAACAGAACAGACTGGCAGAAGTCGGAAGCTTTATAGAGATTGACCTAGACGCCGAGAGAGAAAAAATAAATCAGCTTGAGAGCAAAATATTTGATGAATAGTTTGGCTAAAATCCACTTTTTGAAGCAAGGACCATGATTTTTAATGTATATTTTGTGAAATATTACATCAGCAATTACAACAACAATTTTGTGGTATAACTCTATTTAATTGCGGTCAACCCAGACCTACATAGTGGTAACATTTGATAAAGCATACTCTTCATCCAATCAATAAATAAAGGCGGAATGTATTCATGGGTACAATTGTTGATGATTTGGGAGAAAAAGAGGCTTTATTAAATGATGATGTTGCTATTATTGGGATGGCAGGTCTGTTTCCAGACGCCTCTGAATTGGATCAGTTATGGGATATATTGGAGTCCGGTCGGATAAATGAAAATGTTTTGCCTACGCAACGCAGTCAGGACCTCTTGCATTACCTCCGCTGGATTGGATTGGATAATGGACAACAACCCGAATTTCAAAAGGGTGCTTACCTCAATGGGATAGACCAATTTGATTATAATTTTTTTGGAATTTCTGCGGAAGAAGCATGTTTGATGGACCCAGGGCAACGTCTTTTTTTGCAAACAGCATGGAAAACAATGGAAGATGCTGGTTATGGGGGAAAACAGCTTGAAGGAAGCCGCACTGGTGTATTTGTAGGGAAAAGTGATTTGCCTAACTATACATACAGACAAATGGTATCTGATGTATATCCTCACCGGGTACATTTTCTTGATGAAGGAAATCTCGCAGCCATTCAAGCCGGAGGCATCTCTTATCTAATGGATTGGAGAGGAACCAGTATGGTTATTGACACCGCTGAATCCTCATCACTACTATGCCTGCAAAAGGCATGTCAAGCTTTGCAATATGGAGAATGTGACCAAGCGCTGGTAGGAACATTCCATCTGAATTTGTTCCCTCACGTTCAACAGAATCCGGTCCATACTTTGGAAAATAAGGGCTATTTTCCGGGAGAAGCCGTAGTATCTGTTTTGATTAAGCCTTTAAGCCGAGCACTGGAAGATGGGGATATGATTCATGCAGTTGTGAAAGGATCCGCAGTGATTCAGAGCGGGAGATACCAGTCTGTGCAGGACCAGCAGTCGACTACATGTGAACTTTTGATTCGTGCATGGCATAATGCATCCATTCATCCAGATACCCTTTCTTTTATTGAAACGAACCACGATATAAACCTAGTAGATTCGCTGCAAGAAATGCAAGGCATTGAACAAGCCTTTTCTTATTATACTGCACAAAAAAAATCCTGCCCCGTTAGCTCGATACACTCGCAATTTGGGATGTCTTATCATGCATCAGGTTTGGTAAGTTTATTCGAAGCAGTGCTCTCGCTTCAAAACAAAAAAATACATCCATCATTTCATAAAGCTTATCCTTACGATGTGAAAAGTGATTTGCCAAGTTCTACTTATGATGAGAACCGCGCAGTTAAACTTTCTGCTGAAGATCATCCATTACGTTGCGGTGTCAGCTCATATTCAAAAAGCGGAACTCATTGTCATATCGTTTTGGAGGAATCGCCCCTAACTATTCAGAAAAAACAAGACCCTCCTGACTTTCCACTGATATTTACGATTTCTGCCAAAACGGAGTACATGTTAAAGAAACTGTTGCTGGTATACCACTCTTTTTTGATAGAAAATAAAGACACATCGTTAGTGCAATTATGCTACACCTTACAGACAGGAAGAACCCATCATGTTCATCGAGCTGCAACTACTTTTAGCAGTAGGGAAGATCTTATCCTCAAGTTGAAGAAGTTATCGTCCGCCAATTTTACAGATCTATCATGGTCTGATCTATACTACGATTCACTTTCAGCTGATATGAAATTAGACCATTGTGATTGGGAAAAAAATAAAAATGCAACTGATTTATGCCTAGCTTATGTTCACGGTGAAGAAGTTGATTGGAAGCAACTGTACAGAAAGCAGTCGGTTAGAAAAATGAAGTTACCTTCTTACCCGTTTGAACCAAGTAGATGCTGGGCAGAATTTGGTGGATCCGTTCCGAGGGGGGAGACTGACCTTTTCGGAACTCAACCATTTGAGGTGCATGTAACATCTGAGAAAGATGTATATAACGAAGAATTTGTTGAACAGATTATGTGCCATTATCTCGGGATACATCAAATAGATGACTCAGATGACTTTTATCGGCTGGGTGGAGATTCCATCACGGCTGTTAAAATTATAAATGATCTCAAAAAAACACTAAATCCTTATATTCAGATTAATGATCTGTTAGAAAATCCAGTATTAAGTAAATTTAAAGCTGCCATTGTGCGAAAGGATAAGGAGCAGCAGCAAACGCATCAGGATGCATCAAGAAAAATGTCACATCCCCAATCTCCACTGTCTTTTTCCCAGCAGCGACTGTTTATTATGACAAAATACGATCCTCAGTTACCTATCTATAACATGCCGTATTCCTTTATTGTAGAAGGTGACTTGCATAAAGAGAGATTTGAATGGGCCCTAAATCAGTTGTTGGAACGACATGAAACGTTACGTACTTCTTTTACGATGACAGATTCGGGTCCCATTCAAACCGTTCATGAGCAAGTAGTGTGCCAATTGCAGGAGCTGTATATCCCTTTACAAGAAAATGAATTGGATGCAGCATTAAGAGAATTCACTAAGCCATTTGATCTTGAGCAAGCGCCGCTTTTGCGTGTTGCATTGGTGCATATGGTTAACGGCCAATATGCTTTATTTCTTGATATGCATCACATTATTTCAGACGGTACCTCGTTAACCATTTTTCTGCAAGAATTGATGCATTTTTATGAGTCTAATGAAAAATTAGAGCCCTTATCCATTCAGTATAGAGATTACGCTACCCAGCAACGTTTAATGATGGAGACGGGGACATCCGACTCTGAAGATTTTTGGGTCAAACAATTCAGTGGTGGGGTGCCTGTATTACAGCTAGCCGCAGATTATCCACGTCCTGCTCGTAAAACATTTCATGGGACTCAAGCGCATTATACGGTGAATAAGGAAGCTACGGATACGATACTCCATTTTGCACAGCAGACAGGGGTAACTCCTTATGTCATTTTACTCACCGTATATCATTTGCTGCTCAGTCAAATGTCGGGACAGCAGGATATCGTCATCGGTTCATGGACCCAGGGCCGTTCAGAACAAGAACTTAGCCAAATCATTGGCATGTTTGTTCAGACAATACCCTTACGCAACAATTCATCGGAAGCCACCACGTTTATCGAGTTTATCAAGCAGGTACAACGTAACGTTTTGCAGGCTTTCCAACATCAGGAGTATCCACTGGAAGCTTTGATAGAACGACTACAGCTCAAGCGTGATCAATCACGCAACCCATTGTTTGATGTTGTATTCACGATGCAGAATATGGACCTTCCGGTTTTGAAGTCTGAGAACCTGACTTTGAAAGTACGCCCTTTCAACAATACAATTTCGATGTTTGATTTGACTTTATATATATATAACTGGGAAGGACAATTAGAATGTATATGGGAGTATAACACAGCTTTATTTACCGAAGAGACGATTAAAAGGATGGCAGACGATTATTTCCAGTTACTTATGAAGCTTATTCAAAATTCTGATGAACAGCTAACCGAAATTTTGAAACTTTCTGATCATGAAATTGATATAGAGAATGTGGAATTCAACTTTTAAAGTTAGTTTAGTTATCTAATTATTGAAATATAAAGTGAGGTAATATCTATGGAAAACATGAAGCGGGGTATGGTCGCGGCATTAACAGACGACAGCAGTAAACACACAAATTTTCGGACCAATATTTTGGACCCTGAGGTGCTGATTTCCACATTTCCTTATGACTTCGAACCCTCTTCTGAAACAACATTAACAGAAAATAAGTTGAAAGAAATCAGTCGGATCCTACCTTTGCCTGTTACTTCTTCTTTAAATGAAATGAGTGGCAAATCAGAACTTGGCACATATATGATTTTATTGTCAGGAGTTATGTACTTGCTTGCTCGCTATACAGGAAGCGAGGATCTTGTAATCGCAGCTCCAAAGATGAAACCAAAAAACGGATCGGCATATATTAATGAGCCCATACTGTTAAGATCCTGTATGAAGCCTCAGTTAACTGTTCGGGAATGGTTAACTATAGTAAAAGATACAGTTAGCGATGCATTTAAACATCAATCTATTGCTTTTGCACGAATGGCTGAATACATCGGTATAGCCACTGACCCACAAGGAAAGCATGTGGTAGAGACACTTGTACAATTTGATTCCATCCATTCAACTGAGGAAATGACCAATATACATGCTCATACGCGATTCAGGTTTTTCAAAATGGGTGGTCACTTAGCTGTTAAGGTTTCATATTATGAAGAATTATTCAATGTAGGGACATTAGAGCGTTTGCTGGACGCCTTGTTTATGTACTTAGAAGGAATTATCCATAACTCGGAAATGTACTTGTACAACATCCCTTTACTCACAAAGGAAAACCTAGATGAGATTATGTACGATTTTAATCCACTACAAACAGACACACAATTGGGGAAAATAACAGTAGATCAGCTCATCCAACCACAGCTGTTGGCTCGGTCCGATCAAGTAGCTCTTATTTTTGAGAATCGGAAATTGACCTATCGAGAAATAGATGAACAGGCTAAACAGTTAGCTCGATACATCAGCAAAAAGAATATGGAAAAACCTGTTGCTGTATATATGGGCAGATCCCCATTTATTCTTCCTGCTATTTTAGGTATTCTCAAAGCTGGCACTACATACGTACCAATCGATCCGATGATTCCAACCGCACGTTCTCAATCCGTTATTGAGGAAGCAGGAATTTCTATTATCGTTACAACAAGTGCCTATAAAAAATTTCTCAGTACTATAAACGATCATGAAGGCAATGACCCGATCGTGCTTTGTCTTGATACCGATGATATTAGTGACTCCTATTTCCCTGATACATATGCGCCCCTTTCACCCGACGATGAAAGGCTGGCATATATTATTTTTACATCTGGCTCCACAGGAAAACCAAAAGGTGTTGAAATCCAGCACAAAGCCATAGTTGCCTTTCTTGATGGTATTAATGAAGTTATTAAACCCGCGTTAACATCTGTGATGTTAAACGTTACCAGCGTATCCTTTGATATTTTTATGGTTGAGTCTTTATATTGCTTACTTCACGGAATTACAATTGTAATGGCCAATGATCAAGAGAATATGGACCCCGTTGAAATTGAACGGTTAGTGCAACAGCATAACGTTGATCTTGCACAGCTTACTCCTTCCAGGTTACAACTATTGCTAAATCATCCCTCTGGTAGAGAAGCACTATCTCGATTGAACAAAATTTTAATCGGCGGAGAAGAATTCAAACAGCAGGCGCTTAAGCAGCTTCGCACATTGACAAGTGCTAGTATAATCAATGTTTACGGTCCAACAGAAGCAACGGTCTGGGCTACGGCTGCCGAGTTAAATGAATCAGATGTTGTGACGATAGGCCGACCTCTTAATAATTATGCTTGCTACATTTTAGATGACTACAATCATCTTCAGCCAGTTGGGGCTATTGGGGAATTGGCAATCAGTGGGAAAGCGTTGGCTAAAGGGTATCTGAATAATCCGGAACAAACAGCACTTAAATTCATCCAAAACCCACTTCAAAAAAATGAGCGGTTGTACAAAACTGGAGATAGAGCACGCTGGACATCCTCTGGGATGATTCAATGTTTAGGACGTGCAGATAACCAAGTCAAAGTGGGGGGCTACCGCATTGAACTGGGGGATATTGAAGTAGCGATCTTGTCGCATCCTGATATTTTAGAGGCCAAAGTGATTGTGAAACCAAATGAATCCGGAGAGCTTTTGTTGGTAGCCTATCTAGTTAGCGATCACTCTTGGACAATGGACGCTATACATAAATATCTGCAAAGCAAATTGCCGAATTACATGATACCGGCACGTATTTTCCAAATTCCAGTAATGCCTTTGTCTGTTAGTGGCAAAGCAGATACAGCAGCGTTGAAAGGATGGAGTGGGGATACACTCCCTCAAAATGAATATCGTGCTCCAGAAAACGAGATTCAACTCTATTTGAGTGAAGTCTGGAAAAATATTTTAAACCTTAAGCGTGTCGGAATTAAAGATGATTTTTTTCAGATAGGAGGTAGCTCACTTTCCGCTATCAAGATGATTGCACATCTTAGTGATCAATATACAGTATCCATAAACGATATATTTGCTTATCCAACTATTGAACAATTATCCCTGCATGTTGCTGAGCAACAAGGTTATTTCCAGCAGATTATCAACGAGATGAAAAATGCTCCCATACCAAAAAGAGACAATATGGACAGCTTATTGCAGTGCTACCGACGTAATATACAATTATATGATTCCGAAATTCTTAAACAGCGCAAAAAATATGAGAACATTTTTCTGACGGGAGGAACCGGTTTTCTGGGGTGTCATTTAATATATGAATTATTACATAAAACAACGGCTCAGTTGACATTGTTGGTGAGACCAGTATCCGGCGAAATTCCAGAAAACAGAGTCCGTAACAGAATGCGTTGCTATTTTGAACAAGCGAGTGACGAACTGAGGTGGGATAGAGTCACTATAATTGCAGGTGATTTAACTGAGCCTCGTTTAGGATTAAGCCAGGAACGTTATGAGCAACTCGCTCGGGAAACGGATTGTATCATTCATTCAGGCGCCTTAATCAAGCATTACGGAACGGTAAAGGAATTTAATGAGATAAATGTATCAGGCACACAGGCTGTTATTGATCTGGCCAAGGTGGGACAAAGCAAGGATCTCCATCACATCTCTACAGTTAGCATTGGGATCGGTAGTGAACTAGAAATTTTCCATGAGTTTACTGAAGAAAACGGAAATGTGGATAATCTTTATTTACAAAGCAAAGGTGAGGCAGAAGCGCTGATTCGCCAAGAACGCAAAAATGGGCTTAGTTGTACCATCTACCGACTGAATTCGTTACATCCAAGTAAGAAGTTGCAAAAATTTATGATTAATAAAGAAGGGAATGGGTTCAACAATTTTGTGAAAGGATTGGCTGAACTTCAATTGTATCCCGACTTGAATGAACCTGTATTGGATCTAACAGGTGCTGATCAGGCAGCCGAAGCCATAGTTAAGCTATTTGATCATCCCGCTGTTCACAACCTGAACCACCATATTTTTAATCCTAACCGCATAAGTTGGGCTGGATTTGCAAAAATGCTTCACAATAATAACAATTCATTTCAACTGGTTCCATATGCAATCTTCATTCAAAGCTTGGCGGACGCATTTGAGCAACCGGCGACCCGAAACAGTGTTATTAACGTTATCCTCAATCTTTTCTTATTGCGCAATACACAGATTATCGGCTACGCCCGGGTTTGCGAACAAACCGAATATATATTAACGGAGCTTGGTTTTAGCTGGGGAGCTATAGATATGAGCCAGGTAGAAATATATAAGGACCTTTACCAGAATACTCAATAATTTGCCCAAATAAAATATGGAACTGGTGATGAGATGAAGAAGCAAATGAACGAACAAATAGTTGAATTACCTGCTATGTTGCCTTGTGATGTGTCTTATGATTTTAAACTCAGTATGGGCAAAATAAGCGGTGTACAGATTCAACTCTACATTTGCTGTGAACAGGCGGACATTGAAAAGATATATTATCAGTTAATCCCTAAGAGTAAGCAGGATCCATCATTTATAAGATTGATAGGACAAAGCCTTATTGGGTTAAGCATTGAAGAGCTAAATGCAATGGATCGTGATGACATTGATCGTTTTTTAGAAAATAGTAATGTTCCAGTTTCCGCAGAGTATGTTCAGTTTGTATCCACATTTATACAAAAGTTTCTGGATTCCTATTTTAACCGATTTTTTACCTGAATCCGAAACATCTTCTGATTTATATACATGAAATTTCATAATTTAAAAAGTGACTTTTTCCTTGATTACAAGTTCTGGGGTAGACAGAACTTTCTTACTGAGGGGAAGTCCTTTTTTATTACCAATAAATTCATCTTGAGAAATATATTTCGCTTTATTTGCTTTAATGAATCGGCTTCGTCAGCAAAAAATAAATACAAAAGATAGTTGTTTTATACTCAAATTTTAGTATAATAATTATATTATTAAAATTAGATCTTGGGTAGTATTTATCAGCCCGATACGGCCAGTCAGATAATTGATTTGCTTCTTTTGTTTTCGCTTCTTCTGATTTCTGGTTTCGGAATAGGTGCTGAAGTTTCAAGTAACCTAGATAAGCAGATTAAAGGAGGCAAAAAAGTATGTTTTTTTCAAGAAAAATTTTTTGGATAGGATTAGCATGTGTGGTTGTTTCAACAACTGGATGTGCTGCAAATCAGGAGTCTAGTGCGTCTACTCAGAGTTCTTCAAATGTTCCAGTCGTGCAGACCCATCAGATTACAAAAGAATCTCTTCAAACAAGCTCGGAGTTGTCCGGGGTTCTTATGGCGGGTGAAGAAAGGACGTTATCCTTTGAAAATGGGGGGCGCATTGTTAGTACAGAAGTAGCTATAGGCAGTAAAATTGCAAAGGGCAGCATTCTTGCCAGATTAGATGAAGCTGACGATCGGCTGCAGATTGAACAATCAGCAGATAATATAGCGGACGCTATTGCCGGTATTGAAAGTGCGGATGCGCGCATTCAATCTGCCAATGCATCGATCAGCGCCGCAGAAGCAGGTATCGCCACTGCAGAAGCTAACGCTAGCAAAGTAAAAAATGGCGCTCGTCGACAGGAGAAAGCACAGGCACAAGCTGCTGTTGATAAGGCGCAAAGTGCTTATGTCAAAGCTCAGACAGATGCTCGTCGGATAAACCAGCTTTATGAAGCAGGTGCGTCCTCACTTTCCGATCATGAATCCACCCAACTTGCCGCATTGAATGCAGCCAAAGATCTAGAACAGGCTAAAGACAAATTATCTCTTCTAGTGGAAGGAGCCACTCAGGAGGATTACCGTACCAGCCAAGCTGCCGTTAAAGAGGCACAAGCAGCCAGAATTTCAGCCGTTGCAGATCAAGCACAAGCCAAGGCTTCTGGTAAACAGGCGAAAGCTAATTACGAAAAAGCTTTGCTTTCAAAAAAACTAGCCGAATTAAATTTGAGCAAAAGTCAACTTATAGCTCCCTTTAATGCTGTAGTTTTAAAAAAGGCTGCAAATGCAGGTGAACTGGTCGCCTTAGGGCAAACGATCTATCAGATTGGCTCAATTCAACAGCTCAAGGTTCTTCTTCCCGTTCCTGATGGTGAGATTTTTAACTGGAAAAAGGGACAATCCGTTCAAATCTCACTGTATGATGAAATTAAAAAAGGAAAAATCACTAATATTTATCCAACTACTAATGCGGACACAGGCACCATTAATGTGGAGGTAAGTGTTCCTAACGATGATCACAATTGGGTACCTGGTCAGGTAGTAAAAGCTACTCACAAGTCAGTAGAACGGCAGAGCTTTTTAATACCAACAGAAGCAGTTATCCAACAGGGAAAGCAAACTTATGTATTTAAAATTGCACATAACAAAGCAGTTAAAACGCAAGTTAAACTGGGCGATCATGTTACAGCCAATAAGCTTGAGATTTCTTCAGGTGTGAGTGAAGGTGATGTGATTGTTGTTAAAGGAGCTTCGACCCTGTTTGACGGCGACAAGGTAGAAGTGGTAGAAGGTGGTCAACATGATTGAATTTATTATAAGAAAGCGTAAAATCACACTGTTGTTTTTTTTAATGGCTATTATTGTAGGATTGTTTAGCTTTTTTCGGCTTCCGCACCAGGAAATGCCTGATGTTGTTGTGCAAAAAGCGTTGGTCACGGTTACTTATGCAGGCGCATCACCACAAAAGGTTGAGCAAACCATCACTAAGATATTGGAACACCGCATTAAGGAAGTGAAAGGTGTTTCAAAAATCAACTCAACCTCAGCCAATAACTATGCCTCTATCCTGGTAGAATCGGAGGACGGTACGGACCCTCAGAGCGTATGGGATAATATGAGAAAGAAAGTGCAGGATGCTGAGACGGATTTGCCTAAGGGAGCAGATGTGCCTGTTATTAATGATAATTTGACCAGTTCGTTTATAGGAGCATATGCTATTACATCCGACTCACTTCAAACGTTATACCAGTTAAATGATCTGATGACTACTTGGAAAGACAAGTTGAGCGAAGTTCAAGGAGTATCTAATGTAGATATGGACGGACTGCCTGATAGGGAAGTTCGCATAGATCTGAATGCGCAAAAAATGCAGCTTTATCACCTGTCATGGGAACAGGTATCACAGGCCATCAGTGCACAAATCGATCGTGTTCCCATTGGGGATGTGCAATACAACGAACGCAGTTATCAACTTATTATAGATGAGCCTACAAATGCTGATGAACTCAATCAGACTATAGTAGCCCAAAATCATGATGGCGTTCCAATTTACTTAAAAGACATCGGCTCCGCCCAACTCGCTCATGCCAAGGCCGATTCGTTTACTTATGTAGACGGTAAGCCTGCCATTACTATTAATGTTGGGGCCGAAATAGGCAGTGATGTCCCTGCAATGAGCGATAAGGTAAATGCCAGAATTGCTGAATTAGAAAAAACGCTACCGACAGGAGTTCATTTTCAAACACTTTTTTCGCAGTGCAAGCATGTTGGAGAATTATTTGAAGATTTGTCTCGTGAAACTTGGATTTCCATTATATCTGTAATCGTAATTTGTACATTAGGGCTAAATCTGATTACTTCCGCGTTCGTTGCACTAGCTATTCCTGTATCTATTGCAATCGGTATAATATTTTTACCTATCTTTGGGGTAACGCTAAATCAAATATCCATTATTGGTCTTATAATTGTGCTTGGTATTTTAGTCGATGATGCGGTTGTTGTGAACGATAATATTGAACGTAGATTAAGTGACTTGCAAGAATCGCCAGATGAAGCTGCCTTGCGGGGAACAAAAGAAGTATCTATTTCCATTCTGACGGCAACACTTGCGACCATTTCAGCATTTGCACCCTTATTGTTCTTGAGTGGGGATATCGGAGCCTTTATCAAACCCATTCCAGTTATTATTTCACTGACCATGTTAGGTTCTATGATTATGTCACTGACGGTTATTCCCATCTGTCGTGGATGGTATGAAGCTCGGCGAAGAGGAAAAGGAAAAAGTGATGACGAAAAAATTCCAGGATTGCTCGGTCGTCAAATTCAATGGCTGACCCGCTGGTACTCGGAGCGCATAATGATGAAGGTAACGAAAAGGCCGCTATTAACAGGAATTATAGGCATTCTAATTGGTACGCTTGCTTACGGCCTTGTAGCCTTTACGCCAGTCGAGTTATTCCCAGAATCAGAAGATCCCAATTTCTCCGTAAATATTACAATGCCTATTGGTACTTCTTTGGAAGAAACAAATAAGGTAACTACAGAAATTGCGCATTGGATTCAAAAGCAGCCAGAAACAGAGAAGGTTTCATTTTCTGCAGGCGGGGCGGCTCCCTTACTGTATAGCGACTTAGGTTCCAGTGCACCCGAAGGAGATATTTATGGTCAAATAGGGGTGACGGGGAAGAAAGGAATATTTGATCTTAAAAAGAGTGTAAGTTCCTGGAATAAATATTTTCGAAAAAATTATCCTGGTGTAAGCATTAAACCTATTATTCCGGAAATGGGTATTCCGGTTGGTAAACCAATCTCTGTCCGGATTACTGGTAGTGATGTCAATCAACTACAATCTTTAAGCCAAAAAGTAAAAGAAAGCATTGCGAAGGTAAATGGAACAAGCAATATTGAAGATGATATTGGGTTGGAGCGAAATGCACTTGAGTTAAAGGTCAATAAACTGGCTATGGATCAGCATTTGATAAGCTACACTAACTTAACTCAAACGCTTATGCTATTAAATGAAGGAGTGAATATGAGCAAGTTTGATACAGGCAAGGAATTGGTTGATACTAAGCTGTTTTTGAATCAAAAGCAGGGGATTGATCCTAATGTTTTGTTACAACAGCTGAGTGTCATTAATGCAGCCGGTAATCAAGTTCCACTCTCTCAGTTGGTGCAGGTAAGACCTAGCTTTGCTGTTCAACAGATTAAACACTATAATTTAGAACGCACAATTACGGTTGAAGCAGATGTGACCAACAGAACAGCAACAGAGGCAGTTAATGATGTAACAGCGATCCTTTCCAAAATGAAGTTTCCTGAAGGTTATAGTTGGCAAATAGGAGGAGAGACATCAGATCAATCTGATATCTTTATGGATTTGGCCGTTTTATCCATTGTTGTGCTATTTCTAATTGTTTTGTTAATCACTATGCAATTTTATTCAGTTTCCATTGCAGCAATTATAATGACTTCTGTTTATCTTGCGGCAGCTGGAGGGATTTTAGGAATTTTCTTGACAGGAAAACCAATTGGTTTTATGAGTATCATGGGAATTATTGCACTTGCTGGAATTGTTGTTCGTAATGGTATTGTCCTAATAGAATTTATTGAAGATGCACGTAAAGAAGGGGCAAGTCTGCATGAAGCTGTGATCCGTGCAACCGTTGCACGTTTCCGTCCAATCTTATTAACATCCATGACAGCGATTGTCGGAATGCTCCCTATTGCTATTATGGGCAGTATGCTATTTAAGCCATTGGTATACACAGTCATTTCCGGCCTTTTCTTTTCTACATTATTAACGTTACTAGTTGTCCCCTCACTGTATATGGTAGTAGCCCAAATAAAACTTAAAAGACTACAGAGAAGACAGTCACGAATTAGTCCTACATCTGATCAGGGAACAAGTACGAATGTATAGATTATGGCTTTAGTCCCTTTACATCTCTGCGATACGGTCACGATGTAATAACGCATGCGAATTCGTGGAACTGTCCATGCTATGTATCGTTATAATCACAATGGTGACCTTTGATTACTGGGAACCGATTACCGTCGTGTCCAAACGAGGATTGAACAATACTAGATCAAGCAATGTCACAATACAGATTGTAGACCGGGCATCTAGTGTCATATTGAACATCACTAGCAAGAAGTTTAGGAGAGATCTACGTGACGTAGGTCTCTTCTACTGTTTCCGATCGAGGGATTGAATAAATCCAGTCTGACTAGAGCGTGTATTCAAGCTACAAATCAAAGTTAAATGCGGTGGTTGATAAGATGAAGCGAATGTGTTAATTCTTTATCTGTAATCTGAGCAAAGTCGGTGTCTTTGGGGGAAAATTCCCGAAGCAAACTGTTAGCGTTTTCGTTGGATTGTTGACTATCAATCGCCCCCCAATAAGTCAGAGCGTATGGACAGATGATTTCGTGAGCGGAAACGAGACCCAAACAGAGATTATCAAATAACTCGGCTTGGCTTATAATGGTGGTTCTCACCAAATTATCATTAATCACACGTCCATTGAGTTTTATGAAAATTTAAAACCGTATGTTGCCAGAGAACCTTTAAAGCTTAGCTTTTTCGGAGGAACAAGAAGGGAAATTGATCATCGTAAAAGAAGAAGTCAACCCTAATGGAACAAGACCCACCGTGAAAGAGAAATCGGTTAAGTTATCAGAACATTTGATTACACAGCTATTAAGAACAACTTCCGATGTGCCTATTTCTAACCAGTTTGTTGAAGGAAAGGTTGGGGGTTCTGTAAATTATCGTTCTTGACCAAATCTGATTTTCGAAACCAAGCACGAATGACCTATATGTCAAAAAGTACACCCTCAAACAAACATATCAGTGAGGTGTTAAAGAATATTTGGCTCTTCGCTCTATTGGATAGGTAAAGCCAGCTAGATAGGTTGGACTATTTTAGTAGACTTCTAACCCCTTGGTATAAAAGGGGAGGAGAACTACCCTCGACGAGCTGCGAGCGTTGGAAGTCTAAGCTTATTCGCCGTCAAGTACACCATTGCGATCAAGCTGTGGACGTTACGGTAGCCCCGTACCTTTCTCTTAGCAGCTTGGATCAGCCCATTTATACCTTCCAGCAAGCCGTTTCGTCATTCGGCTGTGAAACCATCGTAACATGCCTTCTTCATGTCGCTTCAAGGTTTAGATAGTTCCATCATAAGTTTCAGTTGGGAGCGTCTGGCCCAACCCAGCCATTCCCGTAAATAGATGTCCGCTAAAATAGAGGTTGTGTCCAGAATCCCTGCAGAGATAGCTTTAAGCGATAAGCTGTCCCGGTTTGAAAATGCCCGTCCTTTAGCTTACTTAACTCCACTTTCTGTTTTTCCTTTAAAGCGTATGCGTTTTTTAGTCAGAGATATCTGCTGTGTTTTAGTTCAGGAGCTTGCTTTTGCTCCACTCTGCGAACGTCGTCAACGGCTTCATTCACCATTTTCATGACGTGAAATTTATCAAAGATAATTTCAGCCGTAGGGAACTGTTTCTGAATACCTCGAATGAAGGCGGGCGACATATCACAGCAGATTTCTTAAATCTGTGTGGCTGTAGCCACTTTATGAATCAGATGTTGCTTACATTTCTCTAGCGTATCCTTGCCCTTTCCTTCCGTTGCAAACAGTACCGTTTTGGTATCTACATCTACAAATAAGGTAATATAGCGGTGGCCCCGGCGTGACGATGTTTCGTCTACAGCAATTCGCTTCACTCCGGTCAGATTCAGTTCATTCATGCTACATGAACATAGTGATGAAAAATTCGCCACATTCGCGTATCGTGTTCCCGGAGCTCTCGAGCGGCTGCATTCACCGGCATCTCAGCCATGAGACGCATGGCCCAAGCGTCGAATTGCAGGGTAAAGTGTGACATGGGTCGTGACCACTTGACAGGGACAAGGGTTACCTTGTTGCAGTTCGTGCAGTTGGTTCGAGGGACACGGGCATGCATATAGGTTTTCCAGTTCCAAAAATCCAGATGGCGCCATTGCTTCTTCTCCGCATCATAGGCTTTGCAGGTAGTCCCACACGATGGACAGGCAAACAGGGCTCCTCTCTCGAAGTCAATGAAAAGATGCCAAGCTCCGTCTTTGTCGTCATATTCAATATGTGTCAATTCCCAGGGTTCTTCAAGCTCCAAAGCGACCTTAAACATTTCGGCAATTGTGTTATCTTTACTACTTAATGAGATCCACATCGTCATTGCCACCTATTAAAGTTATTTACAGGCAGTATCGACAAATCCTCTATTCAACAGACATTAGGCATTCACTACAGCGAGGAAGCAAAAGATTTTCACAACTACACACAATTCAAATCGGAATCCGTTTGTTACGTGCTTTGGTGATCAAAAGGGAGATAGAATTGATGCGGAATACAGGAAAACTATTGCTAATCGTGTCAAGCCAGATATAAATGATATGATGTTAAGTGATCTTATAAATAATGAGGAAACAAATTTGAAAAATCTCTTCTTCAATCATAAAAATATCCAAAACCGATTAAATTCTACTCAATCGGTTTTCGAGTTTGGAAGTTCTTTAGTTTAGGAAAAGGTATCAAAGGAATATTTGTGTAATTACTTTTTAGTGTATAATGGAGTTATCTCCTAGAAGGGAGGAATCCGGAATGATAATCCGCTTTTTTAAATGGCAATTGGTTATCTTTGTATTCCGGACCAAAAAATAAACTATATTATTTGGTCCTGAAGTGAAGGCTCTTCTTCAGTGGTAAGACTTTTACTTACCATGTGACGCTGAATTGCGTCGCATGTCAGGACAAGTGCTAAATAAACTGAATTCGATCAACTGGTTTATGTAGTTTGTATGGATAAGCGATACTCAGTTTTTAAGTAACAAATAGAGCGTACATATAAATTTCAGTCCGCCAGACATTCTGACGGATTGTTTTGTGTACGAGTTTGATTTGGATGTTTATTTAAGAGAATCTGTGTGATAGTATATAAGATAAATAGTTCCTTAAGAGGATGTTATAGTGAATAAAAAGAATATTTTCACTATTTTTAGTCTCTGTGTCTCTTCTTTTAAATGCAACAACTGCTTTAGTTCACCCAGGAAGAACAGATGTTAATGGTGGTCACACTTGCTGGACTAATTGTACAAAATGGGGATTGGAATACGGAGAATATCACTATCATAATGGAGGGAGTTCTTCATCCAGTTCTACTAAATCTTCTAGTAGTTCTTCGTCAAATAGCTCTAATTCTTCATCCACAACAAAAACTACAAAACCAAAAGAGTCTTAACCAAAGTATACGCAATCAAATCTAAAAGGGTCTATATCAATGAAAAAAAGTTGATTTTAACAATAAGCCTATGCATTATGAAGGCAGTAATTTAGTCTCCTTGCGTGACATCACAGAGGGATTGAACGCATCGTTTGTTTACTATCCTGAAAGTGGGACAATTGGCTTTACAAAAGATAAACACAAAGTTACGTTAACGTTAGGAAGCAAAAAAAGGCGTTTTATAATGGAGATAGCAACACAATTAAGCGTAGCTCCAAAGGCCATTAATGGAATTACATACATCCCAGTACAGTCGATAAAAGGCCTTGGTGCCACTATCAAATTTGATTCAAGCAATAACACATTGGACATCCAGATCTAAACAAGTAGGGGAATGTAGAAAATGACTCTTTTTGCATTCTTCTAATTAAACAGAGTCATAGAATACTTATAACAATTCAATTTATTGAGAGATCAAAGGAATGAAAGGTAGGATGGTAGTAGGTGTTGTTTTTATTTTTCTGTTTGTTTTGTTGTTTCCTAACCATAGTATTCATGCAGCTAGTTCAGCTTCAATAAAAACGAAAATATACACATACAAGGGCCAACAATACGTTCAGATTGTTGGTGGGAATAAAAAGGTATCTGATAAGATCAATAAAACCTTAAAACTTCACGCCGTAGCAGCAGCTAAAGGGAATGCTGAATTGAAGAAAATGCAGAAATATTATTATTATCTGAGTTCAACTGCAAAACCAAGTATATATCGGGTCAAAAGTTATCAGTAGTATATGAAGACTCACTATATAGTGGTGGGTTTCATAGTAATGAGATAGCAACTACATACAACTTTGATCTAGAGACTGGGAAACAATTTTTTTGATAGTATCGCCAAGACCGATCAACAAAAGTACAATCTATTCGATGGAATTGAAGCCGACCTAAAAGCGAACAAGAAAGCATTCCCGGACGTACTTCAGAACTTTCCTTTAACGAGTGAATCCAGTTTTTATTTTTATGATGATGGAGTTGTGCTAGTATTTAACCCTTACGAAGTTGGACCTTATATTGCTGGCTTCTTGAAGTGAAGGTACCATTGAAGAAAATTAATATTACTTCTGATGTACCTATGTTCAATTTAAATAAAGCTACTCTCGACACTCTGAGCCAAGGAATAATACCAGGATTCAAGGGAGTCCGCTTGGGACAAACCAAGGCTGAAGTTACTCGGATTCTGAATAGCACTACGGGACAGTCGTATTATGAGAGTGGTGGGCTATTTTGGATTTTGAAAGGGCTAGATTATACATCGTTTAATTTTGATGATGAAAGTAATTTAGACATCTAAGATATATATATCTTGGAGCAAAAGCCTTTCCGATGAAAACATTCAAAGATGTTGAAAGAATTTTAGGGAAAACAAAACGATATGAAAGCTTGAATTATAAAGGGGATACATTGATTTCCTATGAGCTCGTTAATGTTTTTATTGAGTTCACTTTAGATTCATATGACGAAACCGAATCCATAAATGGGATTATGATATCAAAAAGGAGCAAGGAGTGAAAGCTCTTTGCTTCTTTTTAGACACTATTAACTCGTTAAAATTTTTTAGACTTAGGCCAGTAGAAGTGAAAAACTTATAGAGTAAGAGGTGGACAATGATAAAAAATGAACAAAGATATAAAGGAAAACTTTTAAACTATGACGAAAAATATAAAATTAAAACTAATATATCTTTAAATGTATATTTATTGAAATTTCTCTTTAGCTTGCTTATTGTCACAATAGGATCTGTTATTCTTATTTTTTTTCTTGCTTTTATTAATACAACATGGGCATCGGTGTCTATAGTTATAACAATCGGGTCCTTAATTCTGGCTGTTATGGTGGCATTTTTATTAGAACGAGAAGTTATATCCAAAGAATTAAAGGACAAATTGTATATTTATTTCGATCTATTAAGGGAGTTTATAGAGGAAGGTAAGAGTAAATCAAAGATTAGAATGGTAGTTAGAAAGTTGACAAGGTACTTAGAAACTTTAGAAAGCAACGTAAATAATGTTTTTATGTTCAAAAGTTCGGAACTAGACATACAACTTGTTCAAGATATTAAAAAGATACTTGTTGAGGATCTTGTTGAATTCTTAAAAAGAGGAAAAAAGGAATTGATTCTAGAGTTGATATTCCATACAAAAGATGCATATCTTTGCGCAGAAGGGTTGTTGCTCACACAAAACACGGAAACTGTAAATAAAAATGAGCATAGTATGAAAATGGATTTATTGAAAAATATTCTAAAGAAATGTGAAATTAAAAAAAAGAGTTTCACAATTGAAACTGGTAAAAGAACAATTTCAGAACTTTACACGAAAGTTGTGAAATTTGCAACAAACACCTACTCGTTAATAGCCTTTTTCTCAATTATTGGATTGGGTCTGGTAATTTATATTAATGATGCCGAGGATTATTCCAAAATGCCGGCGAATTTATCAGTAGTTGGCTTCTTTTTAATGATTATCATCTTTATTATACAGTCAAAAAAAAATGACTAAAGTATTCTTATGAACCTTAATATCTTTGATGAAATTCTATAATAGAACAGCTAATAGAAAGTATGAGGTGCACCCATGAAATTTGAAATTACAGATGATATGATAACTAAAATTACCGAATGGGATACTTGTAAACCTGTTGATGTAACAGGGGCTAAGTTTGAATACACGTTTATCCCAACTGGCATTGGCCTGGTGATTCAAGTGAAATGTGATGTTTGTGAAAGAACATTAAGCTTATCGGATGACCTTTAAAGGTAGAAATCAAAATAGAGCACCTTCTTGATCTCCCTAGCACGAGAGATTGGAAAAAGCTCGGCATGGACCCGATGACCTTTATCCGCCGCCTCATCGCGGCGAGCAGTGAGGACATTGGCCTGGCGAACCCGCAGGCAATGGTGCAGGCGGTGAGTGCGCTTGAAGCCTATCGCAATAATGGCTGGCCCGAGGCCAAACTGAACATTGCACAGGCCATTTTGTTTGCTGTGGAAAGCCCCAAATCGAATGCCGTATATACGGCAATTTTACGGGCCATGTCGGCTATGGACGATATCAAATCGGCCGAGGTGCCACTCCATTTGCGTGACGCACACTACAAAGGCTCGGAAAAGCTTGGTCATGTTGGCTATCAATATCCACATAATTATCCGAATCATTATGTGAAGCAGCAATATTTGCCCGATTCGATAGCAGACCAAACCTTCTATCAGGCTACTGAGCAGGGGAATGAGTCCAAAATCAGGCAAAACCAGCGCTGGCGGGATTCACAGTCTTAATGTATGTTCGACTTCATATACAGAGTGTGTACGATATCGTCACGTTACACCATGATTGTGCAAGAGCGAAGAAGGGGATAAGAAGATGAAAGACGTGCTATTCGTTGCCGCGGGCGGAGCGCTTGGAACCTCTACCCGTTATGGCCTGCAATCGCTGCTGCCTGCGGCGGGTGCGGATTTTCCACTTGGTGTGCTGCTAATCAATTGGATCGGCTGCCTGTTTCTTGGTTGGTTCTTTACGGTAACCTTGCGATCGTGGCGGATCAAGCCGCGATTGCGACTTGCCATCGGAACAGGCTTTACAGGGGGCTTTACCACCTTTTCCACTTTTGCAGTAGATGCTGTACGCCTCACGGTTCATGATCGTATGCTGACGGCTGTGTTGTACCTGCTGCTTAGCGTAGGCGGAGGGCTGTTTTTGACATGGACAGGTATCCGCCTAGGGACAAAAATGACGCAGGCTGCTCCTAAGGAGGAACGCTTATGATCTGGTGGGCGGCGGCAGGCGGGATTATGGGTACACTGGCGAGATACGGGCTTGGCATGTGGGCCGGAAAGAGGTTCGGTACCGTATTCCCGTGGGGGACGTGGATCATTAACGTCAGCGGTTCATTGCTGCTAGGCTGGCTCTATGGTCAGTTTACGCAAAACCATTTGTCTCCTGCACTCTGGATGCTGCTAGGAACAGGTTTTTGTGGCGGCTACACCACCTTTTCCACATTCGGCTATGAATCTCTTCAACTGATGGAGCGTAAAGAGTACCGACGCATGGCTATGTATGTACTGTCCTCCGTCGTGGTAGGAGTTGTAGCTGCGGCTATCGGGTACAGAGTAAGTTAAACTCTATACATTTTCGAAATAACACGTAAAAATGCAATAAAAAGCTTCCAATCTCGACTCAAGGCATTCTCAGCCGTGATACGGTTTTGGAAGCTTAGTGCTGTACCTATACAGCTAATTTTTATCTCGTTCTTTATACAATTCAGGTAAAAGGGATTCAAGTTCAGGTCTTGGTTCAGGATCAGACAACTTCATTTCCTCCAGCGTTTGGACGGCAATCCGTAGCACAGTGTAATCCCTATACCAACGGTTGTCTGAAGGAACGACATACCAAGGAGCTTGTTTGGTTGCACTTAGCTCTAATACATCCTCATAATACTGGGTATATTGCTTCCAAAATTTTCGTTCCTGCAAATCACTTGGATCGAGCTTCCAGTTTTTGTGAGGCTTTTCAATTCGATCGATCAGCTTTTCTAACTGAAATTGCTTTGAAATATGTAAAAAGATTTTAACCACCTTTACACCATTATCCAGCAACAACTGTTCAAAATGTTTGATATGCTTAATATTCCGTTTGGCCTGCTTATCGGATATCTGTCCGTGAACACGTGTAATCAGCACATCCTCATAATAAGAACGGTTAAATGCTGCAATATACCCACGTCCTGGGGTAACGCTATGAGCACGCCACAAGAAATCATGACTTAATTCCTCAGCCGTAGGTGATTTAAAGCTGTGGACAGTCACCCCCGCAGGGTTAAGGTTGGAAAATACCTGTTTGATGACGCCATCTTTGCCGCTGCAATCCATACCCTGAAATACAAACAAAACGGATTGTTTTTTCTCTGTAAATAATTTGCTTTGTAATTCCATGAAGCGTTCCTTCAATTGATCTGTTTCCTGTCGGATTTCTTCTTTATTTTTGATATTCTTCGTATCCTTGGGGTCCCATTCTTTCAAAGAAACTTTTTTACCCGGTGTCAACATTCCTAATGAATCAGACATAAAGGCACGCTCCTTTTCAATTGAAGTATGATCTTGTCTACATCATATACCCAAATGAGGATGTTATCAAAAGTTCCTTATGTATTAATGATCTTTCAAGTTAATTCCAAAAGGATTAAATAGGGAATAAGTTAGAGGTCCATTGTAGCGCTCTTATTTAAATATGACGATTCCTATTTAAAATGGGAAGTATATAATTGATTATAAGAGACGTGTATACACCACACCATGGGAAATTTTTTTGCAAGGAATGTTTGCTTAGCATGACAGACATCATAAAGAGCAGATTATGAACTCTTTTTCAATCATTAAATAAAAACATCTTTCATAAAAAAAGTCGCCCCTTCCAAATCTGGAGAGACGACTTTTTTTTAATTCCTACTATATCAATGAAAAATGGTCATTCATTTAAACTGTTTCAGGCTGAAGTTTTTCAACCTTATCAATGGTTCCTCCACCCAGACAGCGTTCCCCATCATAAAATACAACAGCTTGTCCAGGCGTAATGGCCTTTTGATGTACATCGAATATGACATGCACGGTTCCATCGGCAAGCCATTGTAAAGTTACTTGCTGATCAGGTTGGCGATAACGGAACTTGGCTGTGCAACGGAATTCGCCGGACGGACGAGTATCTGCGCCTTCAATCCAGTTCACATCTGTTGCAATCAGGCTGGTAGAATACAGGCTGTGGTGACGATCACCTTGTACCACATATAGAATATTCTTCTCCAGATCCTTATCCGCTACAAACCACGGTTCACCTGAACCTGAGCCGCCAATGCCCAAGCCTTGTCGTTGACCCAGTGTATAGTACATCAGACCATCGTGGCGTCCTTTGACTTCACCAGTAGCGATATCCACCATGTCTCCACCTTTTGCAGGCAGATATCCACTCAGAAACTCCTTGAAATTACGCTCGCCGATAAAGCATACGCCTGTGCTGTCTTTCTTCTTGGCCGTATACAGTCCCGCAGCTTCCGCAATTTTACGTACTTCTGGTTTCGGCAGATGACCGATGGGAAACATCGCTCGGGATAACTGTGTTTGGCTTAATGCATTTAGGAAATAAGTCTGATCCTTGTTGCTATCCACACCTCGCAACAAAGTAAAGTGGCCGTCTTCTTCCACAACCCGTGCATAATGTCCAGTAGCAACATAATCTGCTCCCAAATCCAGCGCTTTATTTAGAAACTCGCCGAACTTAATTTCACGGTTACACATGACATCCGGGTTGGGTGTGCGTCCAGCTTTATATTCATCAAGAAAATAGGAGAATACTTTATCGAAGTATTCTTTCTCAAAATTGACGGTATAGTAAGGAATGTCGATCTGTTCACAGACGCGGCGCACATCCTCCGCATCCTCCTCAGCCGTACAACGGCCAAATTCATCCGTGTCATCCCAGTTTTTCATGAAGATGCCGATTACGTCATAGCCCTGCTCCTTCAGCAGCAGCGCGGTAACGGATGAGTCGACGCCACCGGACATCCCGACGACGACACGGGTTTCATGATTGGCTTTAGCCATGGTCATCACCCAATTCTTTCAATATTGTTGTAGAACCCACCTATTGTAACATAAACGATAATAAGATACGATGTTTGGACGATCAAACGACACGGCGAACGATGGAAGAAAGCTATATAAAATGGGCTAAAGCTGTTCCAAATCGCCCGAAAGCAACTTTTTTTAAGATTGTTACCGTAATGTTTCCCTTTACCTGCCCTAATATGTTAACATAAGCTGAGGGTTAGGATCGGAATAGAGAGGTTTACAACACCAGTTATTCCGCGTGTTTAACGGAATTGTTACTATAAGTGAGGTGGCACAATTGAAAATATCAACGAAGGGCCGTTACGGCCTGACCATTATGATGGAACTTGCAGCCAGGTTTGGCGAAGGCCCAACTTCTTTGAAAAGTATTGCCGAAAAAAATCAGCTGTCAGAGCATTATCTGGAACAGCTCATCGCGCCTTTGCGTAATGCAGGTTTGGTAAAAAGTATCCGTGGTGCTTACGGCGGTTATATTTTGGCGAATGAACCGGCAGGAGTAACAGCGGGAGACATCATTCGTGTACTGGAAGGTCCGATATCTCCGGTAGATTTCACGGAAGAAGACGATCCGGCAAAACGTCAGCTGTGGCTGCGAATTCGTGACAGCATCGCTGAAGTGTTGGATTCTACTACACTTAAGGACTTGATCACATACCAAGAACATGATGAATTGGACAATTACATGTTCTATATTTGAGGTGGATTAACATGAACAGAATTTATCTGGATCATGCCGC
>RCUF01000206.1_pt1 | contig 27153 bp, 25 predicted proteins | sample 2166311 | NCBI WGS metagenome assembly RCUF01 (sample SAMN09932608, study PRJNA488358) | compost metagenome | feature: garden; material: soil; isolation source: compost soil in 4-hydroxybenzonitrile-enriched culture | place: Germany: Experimental Botanical Garden Goettingen | collected 2016-01-27
TGCAAGCAACAAAGACCCTTCTGTCTCCGTTATGCCGGGCGGAGTGAAGGGTCTTTGAATTTGTTTGTCAGTATTATTCGCGATTGCTAGTGAATATCAAAATGTAACGAATCAGTTCAAGCAAGGAAATAAGAGCTGCTGCTACATAAGTTAGCGCTGCTGCGTTCAACACTTTACCTACGCCGCGTTCTTCATTTTGTGTAACATATCCTTGGCTTAACATGATTTTTCGGGCACGGCTGCTGGCATTAAATTCGACTGGCAGTGTAACAAGCTGGAACAGAACTGCTGCCGCGAAGAAGATGATCCCAAGGCCAATCAGGTTAAATGCTTGGAAGATGATACCAGCCAATAAAAGGAATGGTGCAATCCCGGAAGCAAAATTGACAACAGGAAACATTTTATGACGAAGCACTAGCATTGGGTAAGATTCTTTATGTTGAATGGCGTGACCAACTTCATGACAGGCTACAGCGACTGCTGATATCGTGCGTTCATAATATACAGGTTCAGAAAGGCGAACGACACGTTTGATCGGATCATAGTGGTCAGATAGTGTACCTCTAACCGGTTCGATGGGTACGTCGTAAAGACCGTTGGAATCCAGCATACGTCTTGCGGCATCATGGCCTGTGAGACCATATGAATTTTCAACTTTTGCCCATTTGTTAAAGGTTCCCTTAACACGGAATTGAGCCCAGACGGAGAGTCCGAAAGCCAATAGAATGGGAATTAACATTATGTCAGAGTACATCAAGCATTCCTCCAAAAGTAATTGAATATTTAGCTAAAAGGAACATTGTTCATCAAAATACGAAGTGCTTCGATACAGGCAAGGCTTTGAGGCATGATGTTGGAAAATGCGTGACGTGCCTGTCCGGGCTTAAGGCTGGAAATGAGGGGCTCAAGCTCCTTTACTTCACGCTCAAGCTGCTGAAGGTGTATTTCCAACGAGCTTAATTTTTCAGTTACATGTTCTTCGTTGCTTACCTTGTTCCAAAGCTCCAGCTTCTCACGAATTTCTTCAAGAGTGTATTTTTCCTGTTTTAAAAGATTAATTCGCTCCAGCCTGTTTAAGGTTTCATTACTATAAAGACGGTAATTTTTTTGAGTTCTGCTCTCGGGTGAAATGAGTCCCATCTTAGTGTAGTAATCAATAGTGCGCTCACTTACGTCTGCAGCCTTGGCCAATTCTCCTATCCGAAATAATTTTATAACTCCAATATAATCACCTCTTTCTAATTATTTATACGTGAAACATAGAGGTTATACCTAAATGATAACTGATCTATAAGTATACAGTCAAACGTCATACTTTATTAAAGAAAGTAACTAATTCACAATTAAATACGCCAATACCTTACATAACGTGTTAATTAATATAAATTATTTTCGGTTTTTTTAAAAAAACTATTGTCATATCTGCTTCTTTAGTCTTATAATCACCTTAACCTTTTATTTTGTGTTAGGAAATATGACATTGAGGAGTGGGGATCTATGAAAAAGAAATGGCTCTATGGATTGTTAGGAACTGCAGCTATGTTTGCTTTTCCGGTATCAGCTTTTGCAGCAGAAGGTGAAGTAACTCCAGCGGTATTAGAGATTGGACTAAATACACTTTTTGTTTTTGTAGCTGCAATGTTAGTATTCTTCATGCAAGCCGGATTCGCACTTTTGGAAGCTGGCTCAGTTCGAATGAAAAATGCGGGTCACGTAGCAGGTAAAACAGTTCTTACATTAGGTATTTCAATAGTTGCTTGGTGGGCTTTAGGTTTTGGCTTCGCATTTGGTGATGGTAACGGCTTCTGGGGAACAACAGGCTTCCTCTATGGCGGTGACGGAGCAATTGGTTCATTTAGTGGTCTTTCTGAGATCGGAATTTCACTAAATATGATGTTCTTGTTCCAAATGGCATTTGCGGCAGTATCCTTGGCAATTGCTTGTGGCGGTATGGCTGAAAGAGCAAAGCTAAGTGTATATATCGTATTCGGCATCATATTTATAGTAGGAATTTATCCTATTGTATGTCACTGGGTATGGGGCGGCGGCTGGTTAGGCAGTCTCGGAATGCAAGATTATGCAGGCTCCACGGTAGTTCACCTTACAGGTGCTACAGCTGCACTCGTTGCAACAGTGTTGCTAAAACCACGTCTTGGTAAATACAATAAAGATGGTAAACCAAATAGTATTCCAGGTCATAACCAAGTGTTGACTGTTCTCGGTGTAATTATTTTGTGGATTGGCTGGTTTGGATTTAATCCAGGTAGTGCATTAACTCCACTTGGTGATGGATTCTTCGGTTATGTATTAATGACAACAAACCTTGCAGCTGCTGCTGGTGCTGTTGCTGCACTACTGATTTCCTGGGCAGTAATGGGCAAATCTGATATTCCAAGTATGTTGAATGGTGTGCTTGCTGCGTTAGTTGCAATTACTGGCTCTTGTGCATTCGTTGATGCTTGGGCTTCCATTATCATTGGTGCTGTAGCAGCTATTGTAGCATTCCTGGTAGGTAGATGGATTGAACGTATCGGAATTGATGATCCAATCTCTGCAATTTCTGTTCACGGTGTTGCTGGTATCTGGGGTGCTATTTCTACAGGCTTGTTCGCTACTCCTGAGCTTGTAGGGACAACTGGTGTAGGTAAAGAAGGGTTGTTCTACGGCGGCGGCTTCGGACAATTGGGCGTGCAATTGCTAGGGGTTATCGGAACATTTGCTTTCGTTCTTGTAGTTTCCTTTATCGTACTTGGTGGAATGAAAATGATTATGGGGCTGCGCGTTACTGAAGAAGAAGAAATGATGGGTCTTGATATTAGTGAGCACGGCACTTATGGTTATCCTGAACAAATGAGTCTGTTGAATCAATCAACTGCTTCTGGCTCTGGAAATACACCAAACTTATAAGAGAGATTCTGAACTTATAATGTGATTAGCAGCAGTGACATCATTTAGAAAGGAAGTTCGGCCTATGAGCAATGAAGCGTCCATGAACGAAGTCAGTTTTCAGACGATTCGGTCGGCTTCCTCTCCCGCAGAGCTTAGGAAGGCACGGATTGAAGAACAAAACAGGCTATTTGAACAATTCTCTGACACTGAAATAGTGATTTGGAATGAGCTTGTAAATGAGCTTCATAATACGGTAATGTCACGAGCTTCAGCATTATGTGAACAGGAGTTAATTGAGGAGGGCTTCGGCCCTCCTCCTGTTCCTTATGCATATGTTGTTTTTGGGAGTGCTGGGCGTGCTGAACAGACGTTATGGAGTGATCAGGATAACGGTCTAATAATCGGTGAAAGTAATGATGGTACGTCGGAATCTTATTTTGATGAGTTCGGCCCAAGGCTATCGCATATATTGGAAGTGGCAGGTTATCCGCCGTGTCCAGGGAATGTGATGCTATCCAACACACTTTGGCGTAAATCAGTAGCGGATTGGGAGAGGCAGCTGCAGTATTGGAGAGGTCTGCTCGGGTGGGAGCAGGTTCGTTATCTCATGATTGCAGCTGACATGCGCCATATATATGGTGATGAAGAATTAACAAAGCTCCTTCGCAAAAAAATGACTGCAGTGTTTGAATTGGAGGCTGAGCCTGAATATGATCTGACCGCTGCTGTTCTTCGTAATACTATTCGCCATAAAGCAGCGTTAAATGCGCTGGGGCAGGTCATTACGGAGCAGACAGGGGAGCATGCCGGAGAGTTTGATGTGAAATATGGCCTTTATCTTCCTGTTGTGAATGCAGTGCGTTACTTATCAATAGAGTATGGAATTGTTGCTTCTTCAACGCAGGAGAGAATTGAGCAGCTATATCGATTGGACGCTGCTCAGCTTAGATGGCTGGATTCATGTCAGCATGCTTTTAACACCGCTCTTAGATTCAGATCGATGGCTGCTGTCAAAGATGAAGATGGATTATTGACAGGAACGAATTATTTACCAGAAACCCTGATCAGACAAAAAGAAATGCGGCGTGAGCTCAGGGAAGCTTTGAGTACGGTAAAACTAATGTACCGTACCCTCCAGCGTCAACATCGTTATACAGAAAGGAAATGGCTATGAAGGAACCGATGAAAGAAACCGGGGGATTGTGGGATGTGTTGAAAGGTGGAGGAATACCTCCAAGGATCGCTTCAATGCTAGGAGCTCCCAGTGCTCAGCAAATCGCCTTCGTACGCTCACTTACTAAAGGTCAACGTAAACCGGAAACACTCCACGTACCTCTTACAGAATTAAAGACGGCCGTGTTCGATCTGGAAACGACGGGATTTCATTATCATTATGGCGACGAAATATTGTCTTTTGGAGCGATTAAGGTAGATGGCGAGCAGATAACGGATGACGTGTATTATTCCTTGTGTAAACCCGCTTGTTCTGTTCCGGAACAAATTGTAGAATTAACAGGTATTACACCAGAGATGGTTGAAGATGCGCCTCCTTTACTCCAAGCGCTTCGAGATTTTATGGGTTTTGTTGATGACCGGGTGCTCATTGCACATGGCAGTGCTCATGATAAAGCTTTCCTTGATGTTGCACTCTGGAAAACGACAAAAGCTCATCTGGGACATCGGGTGCTGGATACGATGATGATAGCCAGAAAGCTCGAACCGGAACGAAACATTTCGTCTCTGGATGATTGGTTGGAAGTATACGAAATACCACTGTTAAGACGTCACCATGCTCTTGAGGATTCAAAGATGACGGCCGGGTTATGGTGTGTAATTATTTCACGTCTTAAAGAATGCGGAGTCATTACATTGGGTGATTTATATAGTTATCTTAGTAAGAATTAATACTTAGGCATAATACATCTAATACTTGCTGCTGTTAACCGTTCGGTTTGTTCCGGACGGTTTTTTTCATTACATAGTTTACAAAAAAATTGCTGCTAAATGCGGTCTGTTATTCTTGAGTGCTCGTCGATCAACGTTTTTGTTGTTGTAATCTGTAACAAAACTAGAAAACAGGGTACAATATCAAGTGTAGGCAAATCTTTTGCTTTAAGGTGGGATCTACAAAAAGACTTTAACATAAAGGAAGTCACAAATATGAATCGTAATCGATGGATATTGGTGGGGGTTATTGTTTGCCTGGCCGTTGTCTTGTATGAGAATAGTGGTCAAAGCATTTTGTCGCGGTTTTCGGATAAAACAAAAAATTCATCCCCTTCAGAACAGACACTAAGTAATCTTATAGCAGAAAATACTCCAAAACCAGGAACTCCATCGCCGGCTTTTTCCTTGACTGGGCTAGATGGTCATAATTATGAGGTAGGAGGGAAGCGGGATAAACCGCTGCTGCTCAACTTCTGGGCTTCATGGTGCGATCCATGCAAGGAGGAGGCACCTGATCTCGTTAATTTGTACAAAAAGTATGGAGATAAGATGGATGTTTATGGCGTAAATGTAACAGCATACGATAAGCTTGAGAACGCTAAAAAGTTTGTAGAGGAGTATCATTACACTTTCCCAATTTTGCTGGATGAAAAAGAGGAAGTATATCGTATGTTTAACGGGATCGCTTTTCCAACTAATGCTCTAATCGATAAGAACGGTGTAATACAGGAGGTTATCATAGGAATATTGCCGCCTGAGGAGCTAGAAGCTAAGGTGAAGAAGCTGCTGGAGGATAGTTAAGAGAAATTATAGGTTCAAATGTAACAAGGGGTATCCCGGTCGCCAGAGTTCTGGCTTCTAGGATACCCCGTTTGTTGTTTATAGGTTCACTAAACCACGAGCGGCTGAAGGAATCTCTTCATAATCCTCACGTTTCGTCTGTCCAAGCAGAGCGTGGCGAAGACTATCCACCAGTGCTTCCCAGCTCGCTTCAATCACGTTGCCGGATACACCGACTGTACTCCATGTGTTTTCAGCGTCTCGGGACTCGATTAGTACACGAACCTTGGATGCAGTAGCGTCCTTTTCATCTAATACACGTACTTTATAGTCAGACAAGTGAATGTTGGCAATGCGAGGGAAATAACTGATCAGCGCTTTGCGCAGGGCGTTATCAAGTGCGTTGACAGGTCCGTTGCCCTCAGCAGCGGTATAAATGCTGTTGCCATCGATGTTGAGCTTGACGAAAGCTTCGGAGACAACCGGTCTGCCAGCCGTTTTCTCAACGAGCATTTTGAAGGATTCAAAGACGAATAGCTCTTTAAGCTCCCCATTTGCTTGACGGAGTAATAGCTCCAGCGAAGCGTCAGCACCTTCAAATTGATATCCTTGATGCTCCAGGTCTTTGATTTTAGCTATAACTTTACGAGTGCTCTCATTCTCGGGATTGATATCAATTCCCATTTCTTGAGCTTTGGATAGAATATTGCTCTGTCCGGCAAGCTCGGAGACAAGTACACGCTGACGGTTGCCTACAGTTTCCGGTGCAATATGCTCATACGTACGAGAATCACGAAGGATCGCAGATACGTGTATGCCGCCTTTGTGCGCAAAAGCTGCTGTACCAACATAAGGCTGATTAACCGGCATGTGTACATTTGCAATCTCACTAATGTAACGGGCGGTATTTGTCAGTTGTTTGATTTGCTCTGGGTCAATCACTTCATAACCAAGCTTTAGCTGAAGATTCGGAATAATTGAGCAAAGATTAGCGTTGCCACATCGTTCTCCATAGCCGTTCATTGTACCTTGAATCTGCTCGGCGCCTGCACGAACCGCACTAAGAGAATTGGCTACCGCAAGCTCACAATCGTTATGAGTATGAATGCCTAGGCGTGAGCTGCTTGCCTGACCGACAAGAGAGGTAACAATATCATGAACCTCATGCGGCATCGTTCCGCCGTTCGTATCACACATAACCAGCCAGTCCGCTCCTGCTTCCTCGGCTTTGCGCATTACAGACAGGGCGTATTCGGGATTGTGCTTGTAGCCGTCAAAGAAATGTTCAGCATCAAAAATAACTTCCAGACCATTCTGCTTCAAATAAGCAATGGAATCATAGATCATGGCGAGATTTTCTTCCAGTGTAGTTTGCAGAGCAGTATGCACATGGAAATCCCATGATTTGCCGACAAGCGTAGCTGCCTTGGCGCCGGATTGTATCATACTTTTGAGGTTGGCGTCATGTTCTGCCTGGCTGTCTTTACGACGCGTGCTGCCAAATGCCGTAATTTTAGCGGATAAATTAAAATCCTGGATACGCTTGAAAAACTCAATATCCTTGCTATTACTGCCAGGGATGCCACCTTCTATATAATGGACACCCAGCTGATCCAGCTTCCTGGCGATCTTCAACTTATCGTCCGCGGACAAGCTAATACCTTCGCCTTGTGTACCATCGCGTAATGTAGTGTCGAAGATGGATATAGCCTTTGACATGATGGAAGTATCCTCCTTATGGATGTCCTTAGAATGGGCTCCGATTTCAATATTAACTCATTATAGCACTCCTTTTTTTAAAGTAACACGATTTTTAATAATTTACATAAGCAAAGTTGACCTAACTTTAGATGAAGGGGTATGCTGAGAACAACTCTAACCAATCATAAAAGAGGGGAATTTCCTTGAAAAATATCGATGAATACTATCCTGCCAGGGGCCGGGTTGTGCTTCATGTCGATATGAACGCTTTTTATTGTTCTGTTCATGAGGCGGAGGAGCCGGAAAAATATCGAAATCAGCCTACTGCAGTGGCAGGCAGTGTAGAGCTGCGAAAAGGCGTAATCGTGACATGCTCATATGCAGCCAGAAAAAAAGGAATATCTACGGGGATGACAGTGAGCCAGGGGCTAAAAAAATGCCCTGAGCTTATCGTAATCACCCCTAATTTTCATTTATATCGTAAATATTCCAAGGCCTTTATGGGTATCGCCTATGAGTATACGCCTCTTCTTCAGGCGGTTTCCATCGACGAATGTTATTTGGACATTACGGGTTCAAAGCAATTCGGAACTCCACTCGAAATTGCCAAGGAGATCCAAACAAGAATTGCTGATGAGCTTGGGCTGCCCTGCTCTATCGGAGTTGCCCCCAACAAGCTGCTCGCCAAGATGGCTTCAGATATGAAAAAGCCTAATGGAATAACGGTGTTGAGGATACGTGACGTTCCGGCGCTTTTGTGGGACAAACCATGTAATGAGCTTTTTGGAATAGGCAACAAAACAGCAGAAAAGCTGAAAAGGCTGACCATTTTTACGATAGGACAACTGGCTGCGGCTGATGAGCGGTTATTGAGGGAAAAGTTTGGTGTAGCAGGGTTATGGATGAAGCAGGCTGCCAATGGATTGGATGACTCTCCGGTTAGGGAAGACAAAGAGAAGAATAAATCGATTGGGCATACTACAACCTTGCCCCGGGATATTAGCAAGCTTGAGGATGTCCAAAGGGTTATGCTGAATCTAGCGGATCAAGTGACCCGGAGGCTGCGTCGGCAAAATCTTATGGCTCAAACGATTCAAATTACGATACGTACCCCGGATATGGCGACAATTACCCGTTCTCAGAGTCTGAGTAAGGTCATTGATCGTGCCGAAGATGTGTATCATGAGGCGTGCAATTTGTACAGTCGACATTGGAATAGCGACAAACCCGTACGACTGTTAGGAATTACTCTTCAGAATCTTGTTCCGAAAGAAGATTCTGCAATGCAATTGGATCTTTTTGATTATGAGTTGGAGCCGAAGAAGGAGTCCCTGACGAAAACGATGGATTTGCTGCGTGATAAATTTGGTGAAGGAGCTATATTAACTGCAGGAATGCTCTCTGACGACCCTTCAGCACTGATTAGAAATCACAAGATTCGAGGAACCTCTTTACAGACCGATTTTTTGCGAGAAGAAGACGAAAACGGTTGATACGACTGGGAAGAGTGATAACTATTATCAGTTGGGAAAATGCGGAAATTCCATTGAAATTGCTTTTCTTTTGTATTATATTGAACATGGTGATACTGATACTAGCACCGGACTTGTACTGTTATTCAGGAGGCAGATAAATATGGCAAAATATACTTGGGTTGAAAAAGATACTTGCATCGCATGTGGCGCATGTGGCGCAACAGCGCCGGATATTTACGATTATGATGACGAAGGTTTGGCTGAGGTAATTTACGAAAGCGATGCTAACCGCGGTGTCACTGAAATTCCTGACGATTTGTTTGATGATCTTCAAGATGCTTGTGACGGATGCCCTACGGATTCCATCAAAATTGCTGACGTACCGTTTAATAAAGAAGGTTAACAAAAGTCTAATATGATTTGTTCATAGTTCTGTAAACATCTTCTGTTAATCGTGACAGAAGATGTTTTTTTATGAAATTTTTTAGCCGTAAAGTTAGAAACCTGCATATTGTTGCCGATATAGTAAGTAATACGATCCAATTTTATGTGGAGGATTTCGATGAATAATTCGGTGTACCTCAAAAAATATGTGGAAAATCACCCTGATAACAAGATGGCTTGGTATTTGCTCGGCAAGGAATACGAAGCAGCGGGGCAAGAAGGAAAGGCTAACTATTGTTATAACCAGGCGAGCGGCGTCTACGAGGCCTTTGAAGCAAGCAAGGTCCCTGCGGATTTGTGGAAGGAATACCAGACGAAGCTGCTGCAGGAATCAAGACGTAAGGAAAAGCAGAGCAGATTAGCTCGCAGAATTGGTGTTTTATTGATTTTACTTATGTTGATTTGGATTCCGCTTTCTTATGCACCTGGTCAGACTTCTGATGGTTCTGATACGGTGATAGCAGATGCAACGGGTAAGAAGGAAATCCGGTCTGATAGCGGAGCATCTTCAGGCAAGACAAAACCGACGTTTACGGCAAGAGAATACTCTGGAAACAATGGCATGAAATATGCCGCAGATTTGTTAGGTGGTAATCGTTCAGATGAGCAAAGCCAGACTGTAGTGATGGGAATGAAGCGTTCGGGGAATTGGCTGCTCTGGTCTAAAAATCTTCCTGTAGTCTACGGGATTCAGCAGGATTCGGACAGCGGTGAGACAACGATTCAATCCTATGATCCGATAGCTTGCGATTGCACTCCACCAGATCCATCAAAATTGCAGAAAGAGGGCGAAAAGTGGGCTGTTCGACAGGAATCTTTAGCGGTCCTATCCTCAGCTATACGTCATTATAAAGAGAAAAATGGGAAGTGGCCTTCTAGCCTAAAGGAATTGACGAAGCCGTTTCCAGGGAATTGGCTTGCTGGAACTGACACTATAATGAAGGATAATTTCATCCCGCTGCTCTCACAGCTTCAAAAGAATCAGCCGGATAATGAGACTGAGGTTAGTGCGCATGATGGCAATACCACAACGGCAAAGCCGTCCTTGCAAGAAGCTGAACCTTATTTTACACTGCCTCTTGAGGTATTGGTAGATAAAACAACGCATCGATTGGCTGTCGTCAGTGGTTCGGTAATACTCAGGAGTTATAAAGTCGGGCTTGGTGGAGAGGATACACCGGAAGGCAAATATGTAATTTCAGATAAGGTGGTTAATCCAAACGGACATAGTGACGGAGAGTTTGGCAGCCGCGGGATGCAATTGTCAGATACGAATTATGCAATCCATGGGACAAATGAACCTGACAGTGTGGGAAAAGATCAATCACTCGGTTGCATTCGAATGCTCAAGGAAGATGTAGAGGAGCTATTCGATCTACTGCCAAAAGGGACTAAGGTAACAATAGGAAAAGGGATTGTTCCTTCTCTTGAGGTCGTCCCGAAGAGTCGATTCACTCTTGGTAACCGGCAGAGTCAGACCAATCCCGATCGTACGTATCATTGGCTAAATTAATTAAAGATTAGCGAGGATGATCACGATGGTGACCAGAATGATAAGCGCTCCGACAACAGAACTTGCCCAGACCAACGCTTTTTTATTTACTTCATCCCTTTTTTGCTGAAGTGTAGGTGATTTGCGTTTTGTTGACATAGACGGTTCCCCTCTCTTGGTTATCATCAGGAATATGTATCATAATATATACATTGTAACGGCTTTCAATATAAAATTCCATCACCATGTTGTATGTTTCACAAAGCAGGTTAAACTTTTCTTTTGCGCCAAGAACCGCTAAACTGGATATATGTGTTCTAGGGATTGCTTGTGCTTATGCATGAAGAATGATCGGAGTGAAGAGTGAACGTGTTGTATCGTAATTTGGGAAAACCATTGTTTTTTAAACTAGATCCGGAGAAGGCGCATCATCTGGTAGTTGATGGTCTACATACTGCGGCAAAAGTTCCTGGAATTGTTCCGATTATGCGTGGATTGTATGGTGTTCAGGAAACCCCCGAACTGGCAAGTGATTTGTTCGGTATTCATTTTCCGTCACCAGTAGGTTTAGCTGCCGGGCTTGATAAGAATGGAAGATCTGTAGCTGGATTTTCTGCGATGGGATTCGGGTTTATGGAAGTAGGAACGGTAACACCGAAGGGACAGCCTGGCAATGAACAGCCTCGATTATTTCGGTTGCCTCAGGACGAGGCATTGATTAACCGTATGGGCTTTAACAATTTTGGAGCGGAGGCTATGGCCGAAGAGCTGGCTAAGCTTAAGACCAGAAGCATTCCGGTCGCTGTTAATATTGGTAAAAATAAAGCAACGCCAAACGAGGACGCTCACCGGGATTATGAGCAATGTATATCGGCGCTTTATCCGTATGCTGACTTTTTTGTTGTAAATATCAGTTCACCGAACACGCCAGACTTGCGTAATTTGCAGCATGGGAGTGAGTTGGCATTATTGCTTCAGGCCGTGACCGAGCAAATGACGTTGGAAGACAAACGGTACGGCTCAAATAAGGCTGTATTGGTGAAGATCGCTCCTGACGTAAGTGACGCAGAGCTGGAGTATATGGTAGATACGATTCAGAAGAGCGGTGTATCCGGCCTAATTGCTACCAATACTACAATTTCAAGAGATGGTCTGAAACATCCTAATGCAAAGGAAACGGGAGGACTTAGCGGCAAGCCGCTGACCCAAAGATCGACTGACATCATTTCACGAGTGTATCGCCAGACTGAAGGTGGTCTTCCGATTATCGGTTCGGGCGGCATTTTTACAGCAGAAGATGCATATAACAAAATTCGCGCAGGTGCTAGTTTAGTCGAGATTTATACAGCATTGATCTATGAAGGTCCTGAGATTAACCGTAAGTTGCATCGCGGTCTGAGGGAACTTCTGCGAAGGGACGGTTTCTCACATATTTCTGAAGCGATAGGGGCCGACCATCGTTAGGCAGGGTTACAGAAGACAGGAGGCGCAGTCATGGACAGTAGGGATTGGGGAACATTTTTGCTTCCGTATGAACAAGCTGTTGAGGAATTGAAGGTCAAATTCAAAACGATGCGTTCTGAGCTTAAAAAACGTGAGGAATACGCACCGATTGAGTTTGTAACGGGAAGAGTCAAAAAAATTACAAGTATTTTTGACAAAGCCAAGCGATTAAACGTTGCGATGGAGGATATTGAGACAGGCATTGAAGATATCGCAGGTATTCGTATCATGTGTCAGTTTGTTGAGGACATTCGCCGAGTAGCCGAATATATTCGGATGCGCAAGGATTTAACGGTGTTATACGAGAAGGACTATATAACGAATTATAAAGAGAGCGGCTACCGCAGCTTTCATATGATTGTAGAGTATCCGGTTCAGACAGCACTTGGACAAAAGATCGTACTCGCTGAAATCCAGATTCGTACATTAGCTATGAACTTCTGGGCTACAATCGAGCATTCGCTCAATTACAAGTACAGGGAGAGCTTGCCTGAGGAGATGAGGGCACGACTCAAAAAAGCAGGTGAAGCGGCTTTTGTACTAGATAACGAAATGTCCAGTATTCGTCAGGAAATTCTTGAAGCACAAAAGACCTTCGAGGATGATGCGAATATCGTTACACAGCTTCTTCATGCTATCCATCAGCTGTATTTCTTCCATCTGGTAAATGAGGCGATCGCCTATCAGAATCGTTTTAATGATTTGTGGGAAGAGAAGGATATGGAAGGTATCAAGGATTTGCTTGTTGAGGTCAAGGCATTGATTAAGGCGAACAAAAAAGTCGAGGAACCGGGCGATGAGCTATGAGCCGCTGTATGTGGCGTTCCTAGTGTACTTCAATAGAGACCAGGATTATTTTGAATGTCATGAGGTGCTTGAGGAGCTTTGGCTAAAGCTGGATAAAGAACCATTGTATAAGGGTTTACTTCAGGTTGCTGTCGGACTCTATCATTTTCGAAACGGGAATGTGACCGGTGGTAAAAAGATGTTTCGATCTGCTTATCAAAGGCTGGCTCCTTATCCCCCTGACAGTCTTGGCATCGATCTAGGCAAGCTGCGGAGCGAGGCTGCTTCCTATGCGGATGCGTTGGGTGATTACAGCATTCATCCGTTTAAATATTATGATCTATCGATCATTGTATACGATCCAAAGTTATTAGCCCAAATTGAAGTGGCGTCAGCGACGATTCAGCCGAACATTCCCCAGCGCCGTGGACCTCAAAGAGGGGCTAAGCACGAAGCGGCATTACAAATGAAGAACCAGCGTTCGGATATGAAATAGGGCAGTACTTCTCTTATGAGGAGTACTGTTTTTTTGTGGGGGAGATATCGATGTTAATAACTTCAGGATCTCGACTTGAAGTATGATACAATATGGGCATATCGTAATACGCAATATCGGAAGAATGGAAGGTACAACATGGCCGTACAATTACCCCTCGCTTTTTTGGATCGAATGCAGACACTGTTGGGAGAGGAGTATGCATCTTTTTTATCATCGTATGATAAACCCAAGTACGTGGGCATTCGGGTGAACACTCTCAAAATCGAAGTGGACGAATTTCTGAAAATTACCCCATTTGAGTTAAAGCCAATCCCTTGGTGCGAAACTGGATTCTATGTTGATGAGAACGTGAAGCCTGGCAAACACCCTTATTATCATGCAGGCCTATACTATATTCAGGAGCCAAGCGCGATGTCTCCGGCAGAAGCACTGAAGGTTGAACCGGGAGATCGGGTGCTGGATTTATGCGCAGCTCCAGGAGGTAAATCAACGCAAATTGCAGGCAAGCTGCAGGGTAAGGGCATACTGGTTACAAACGACATCAGCGCAGATCGAACGAAAGCGTTGGCTAAAAATATAGAGCTGTACGGTGTGAGAAACGCGGTTGTGCTGAATGAGACACCGGAGCGCATCGCGAAATCTTTCCCTCATTTTTTCAATAAAATTGTCATTGATGCGCCATGCTCCGGGGAAGGGATGTTCCGCAAGGATGAAGATATGATCCGTCAGTGGGAGAAGCATTCAATAGACAAGTGTACTTTAATGCAGCGTGACATTCTCAGAACTGCAGCTTCACTGTTAGCTCCGGGTGGAACGATTGTTTATTCGACGTGTACGTTTGCTCCTGAGGAAAATGAGGGAATGATAACGGAATTTTTGCTAAATAATGATGAGTTTGCAGTTGTCCCGCTTTCTACTGATTCCGGATTTTCACGTGGACGCCCAGAATGGATACCTGATCCCTTGGAGGGAGCGGTTATCCCTGATGATATCAAAGCGCAGACGGCCGGGTGTGGTCGATTGTGGCCTCATAAGATCGAGGGAGAGGGTCATTTTTTGGCTGTGCTTCGGCATAACGGTGAAGATGTAAATATAAGTCTGGATGACCATTACATTGGCTCAAACGAAAAGGATCGGTCACCTGGTCCATTGAAAGAACGTTCTAACAGGGATCAATCAAGAATTGCACGTAAAGCAGGGAAAAGTATCAATAATCAGGGGAAAAAGGGGCTGGATGAGGGAGAGATGATCGAAACATGGTCAGCTTTTGCTCATGAGCAGCTCGTGATTGGCTCCCAAGAACAAGCTTTATTATTTGGTGGTAATGTGTACTTATCTCCACTTTCTAAAGAAAAGTTGGACGGGCTTAAAACCGTACGACCTGGCTGGTATGTTGGTACGTCAAAGAACGGAAGGTTTCAACCAGGACACCCGCTCGCAACAGCGCTAAAGCCGGATGAAGCCGCGAGAGTGCTTGATTTGTCTTCACATGATACAGAGGCTGTCCGGTATTTAAAGGGAGAGACACTAGAAATTCCTGAATCCCGAATTGTCCGATCTGACGGAGTCAGTCCAAAGGGATATGTGCTTGTTACAGTAGACGGGTACTCTCTGGGCTGGGGAAAATGGCTGGACGGTATGCTCAAAAATGATTATCCTGCTGGCTGGAGGTGGACCTAAGAACATGAAAGACGATAAGAAAAAACGTATCGATAAAATTCTTGGCAATATGGGATACGGATCACGTTCTGAAATTAAAAAAATCGTGAAGCAAGGTCGAGTTACATTGAATGGTTCCGTTGTCAAAGATAGCGGGACCCAGTGCCTTCCATTGAGCGATGTAATTGAAGTGGATGGTGATCCAGTACTTTATCGTGAATTTATATATTTAATGATGCATAAACCACCTGGTGTTATTTCCGCTACTGAAGATTTCAGGGAGAAGACGGTCATTGATTTGATCCCTGACGAGTATTTGATTTTTGCTCCTTTTCCAGTGGGGAGACTTGATAAGGACACCGAGGGGCTGCTGCTTCTGACGAATGATGGTCAGCTTGCTCATGATCTGTTGTCTCCGCGCAAGCATGTGCCCAAGACGTACGTAGCTAACTGCATCGGCCATATTGGAGATGATGTGGTTGAGAAGTTTAAAGAGGGTGTAGAGCTTGATGACGGTTACGTTACCTTGCCGGCAGCATTACAAGTGCTTGAAATCATAGATATCGCAGAAGGAGAGAAGATGTCGCGAATCTCTCTGACGATTTCTGAAGGTAAATTCCATCAAGTCAAGCGTATGTTTGAGTCGGTGGGCTCTAAAGTGACCTATTTAAAACGTGTGTCTATGGGATCGCTAGAGCTTGATGAGAGCCTTCCGATGGGATCTGTCCGTGAACTGACGGAGTCCGAGCTTCAAGCAATGATGATTCATAGAGATAAACGATAGAAGGAGAGGCAGCTAATGAACTACAAACTGATTGCTTTGGATGTGGATGGAACCTTATTGAATGATGATCATGTACTATCAGCTGGAACGGCAGAGGTGATCAAGATGATTGCGGATCAAGGAACGGAATTTGTATTGTGTACAGGACGAGCTCCTGTAAATTCGATTCCGTATATGAAACAAATTGGATTGGAAGGGTATGTTATTACTCATAATGGGGCGGCTACTGTGAATGTGACGACTGAGGAAATCGTTCATGAGTTCGCGCTGAATCCGTTTGGACTCGATCCATATATGGATTATTGCCGTAAAAACAACATTCATTTTGATGTAAACACCACGTTTGCTATTTATGTTGAAGGCGTGGCGGGATTGAGCCAGGAGGCTCTCGATATGTACCACAAGTTCATGATGGAGCCTGAGGATTTGCCAGGATGGGCTGACTTCAGCGAGCCGATTGTAAAATTCACGGTAACTGGAAGTATGGAGCAGATGGATAAGGTATATAGTGACTGGAGTCAATGGGAGCAAGAGTTTAATATGCTTCGTAGTGGGGATTTTTTTATCGACTTAATGCATAAAGATTCTTCAAAAGGATCGGCGCTTCAAAAGCTGGCAGCGGTACGGGGAATTCCTGCTGAACAAGTGATGGCGATCGGTAACTATTATAACGATCTTACGATGCTGACCTTTGCAGGCTTGGGCGTAGCTATGGATAATTCTCCGTTGGAGGTTATAGCAGCAGCTGATGATGTTACAGCTTCTAATAACGAAGAAGGAGTTAAGCTGGCGCTCCAGAAGTACTGTTTATCCTAATTATGGTCTCTTTTTTTAATAGTGTGACAAAAACAGGGCTATCCTTCGGTCATTGAAATGACTTGAGGGAATAGCCCTGTTTGTGTCTGGTGAAAAATGGTTAGATGACGAAAGCCCGGGATACGATAACCAGCAAAATAAAGAGAACCAAGATAACACCAGTTGATGTGAAACCAGCGCCTAATAAACCGCTCATTGATATTCCTCCTTACTTTCAGTTGGTGTTACCCCGAAATACACGGGATATCGTATTGTATGTTTGGAGGCACAATTCGTTTGGACTATTATCTATAAATGCTGGAAAAAGGGTGTACTTCTACTTCAATTTCGTAGTCCTTTAGGCAAATGGTTTTTTAATTGTCCGTTACTGGCCTTTCCCCATCCAAGTGGGAAGTGATCCTCGCCGCATGTTATGGTTACGAGACACCAGCCACGAATACTGTCTGGTATAGTCAGTGTATCGCCATGCAAATAAGACGTTACCTCAGGAGAATCGGCTTCGAGATTCCAGACGTAAGCAGCGTTCTGTGCGGCAGAGGCCATAGCAAGGGCATGTGCTGGATGGAATCGATCCTTGCGGAAGTCTCCAAGATGTAGTCCGGCACGTGGGATTTTAAGCCCTGAGAGCTGATCCATATTCAGGCTATAGCTTTCACTATGGGGAAGTAGATAGAGTGCTTCGCCAAATAAAATGGGTGTGCCAGCCGGAGCCTTAAAGCCAGGTAGCTCTTCCTGCGCCCAAGCCAGAAAGGTTTTCCAGCTGCTGGAGACATCCTTTGTTTCACGGGAACTGCGATCATTTCGCCCGGTTCGTCCAGAATGTCGGGAACTCCGGTTCCGAGGCGAATTTGCAGAGCTGTCATTAAGGATGTCGTCTGAACTGGTCAAACGTTCAATAAGAGCAACATAATGTCCTTCACCCTCTTGCAGATGAGGCCAAATTCTTTTCTCTTGGACAAGTCCTAGAAATGGATATTCGTTCAGTAAGCGAGACATCATTTCTTCATTCTCACGACGATTGAAGGTACAGGTGGAATACGCCATTACTCCACCGGGTTTAAGCATGGCAACAGCATCCTGTAAAATGTCCCATTGGCGGTTTACACAGACTTCGACCGAAGCAGGAGACCATTCCGATATAACATCGTGATCCTTGCGGAACATTCCCTCACCTGAGCAAGGAGCATCGAGCATAATCCGGTCAAAAGCAAGCGGAAATCTTGAGGATAGCTCGCCAGGAGTTGCTTGGGTTACTACGGCATTTCGAATGCCAAGACGTTCTACATTTTCTGCCAATATTTTAGCACGCTGTGGATGAATTTCATTACTGATTAATAGGCCGGAATCAGCCATTTTAGCGGCAATTTGCGTAGTTTTACCACCTGGTGCTGCGGCCAAATCCAGCACGACTTCACCAGGCTTAGGAGCAAGAAGCTCTACAGCAGACATTGCTGACGGCTCTTGAATATAGTATAAACCGGCTGCATGGTATGGGTGTTTACCAGGCCGGAAATGTTCGTCGTAATAATATCCTCCTGTGCACCAAGACACAGGGCGAAGGTCAAAGAGTTGTTGAATGGTTTGTTCTGCTTTTGAAGAGGGGGGTATTTTTAATTGGTTGAGTCTTAAACCGTAGGTTCGTTTTGTTGTATAACTGTGAAAAAATGCCTCGCCCTCATGTTCACCCAGCATAGTAATGATCTGGTCGCGAAATGCGGCGGGCAGTGATACTTCTGTCATATTTCGTGTCTCCTTTCTCCGGTCATAACAATAATAAGAAAACTGTACTGTTATGTGTATACTTACTTTTCGAAGTTTATCATAATGTTTTTCTATATCAAAAGGGGAATGGATGTTCCTTCCTGCCTGTGGCATAATGGAGGTGTAGGTGTTCATCCGTGAAATAGAAAGATAGAGTAAAGGAGAACCAATATGAAACTGCTGCAAGCATTGTTTTTTCCTCCGGAACAGCCCGGAGGTGTCTCTTCGATGATTCCTTACTTACAGGATAAGTTTAATCCTCCGCATTGGGAGATGGAATTGTTTTCTCTTCCAAAACGCATTCGCTCGAAAGGGAACGATCCGGTTGAATTTCATACTTTTGATTGGCATAAGTACGAGGAGAGTCCAATAGTTCAGAAATATATTCAGACCTATCGAGATTATTTATGGTGGACCAAGCTGCGAATCAAACGACCTTATGATCTGATTCATGCTCATCATCCGATTGCAGGACTCGCAATGAAGGAAGTTTTTCCAGACACTCCAGTTGTACAAAGCGTCCATTCCAGTTATGAGCGTGAGCTTATTCTCAACGGACGTATTAAGGAGAATGGCCTGGAGCATAGTTTTTTGACCTCGATCTATAGAGAACTGGAATACAAGACAGATAAAATGATTACAGTATCCCGATCGTTTGTCGAGTATTTGAGTCCATTTGTAGAAAACCCTGATAACTTAAGCGTCATTCCGAACGGTTTTGATGAAAAACGCTTCAAGCCGGTTCCCCACGAGAATGAAGTAGCGCAGCTTGTTACAGTTTGCCGCCTTGTGCCTGCTAAGGGACTTGATATTTTACTTAAAGCTTGTGCAGAGCTAAAATCCCGTGGCTTATCCTATGTGCTTCACATTATCGGAGATGGCCCGATTCGCACCGAGCTGGAGGAATTAGCGCAACGGCTGGGAATATATGATGAAACGATTTTTTACGGATATACTCTTCATCCAGAGGAATTTATGCCATTTTTTGATATTTTCGTATTGTCTTCCCGCGCTGAGGCCTTTGGATCTGTATTTGCGGAAGCGGCGCTTTGTTCTCTTGCACTGGTTGGAACTGCGGTTGGTGGGGTTGCAGAACAAATTGAGGACGGTTCAAATGGACTGCTTGTAGCTTCTGAAGATTATCTAGGGCTTGCTGATGCATTGGAGAAAGTAATTGTCGATCCATCATTCCGTTATGAGCTGGCTCGAACAGGTTCCGATCATGCGAAGAGTCATTATTCCTTGAATCGGGTTGTGCATGAGCTGAAAAAAATATATTTACAGTTCCATTAGCAGTCTTAATTAATCATAAAATTATCAGAGGTATTAGCCTATGACTTCATTTCGTTTCATTCATACGGCCGATTTGCATCTGGATACGCCGTTTGCAGGTATGTCTGGAATCAATGATCGGCTGCGCCGACATTTGCAAGAGTCCACCTTCGCCGCGTTTGGCGATTTGGTGGACCTTGCTGTTTCCGAAGAGGTTGATTTTATCGTGATCAGCGGGGATATATACGATGCATCCGAGTCTTCTCTTCGGGCTCAGCTTAGACTGAAGGAAGCATGGGACAAGCTTGGACTTCACGGGATTCCTGTCTATGTCATTCACGGGAATCATGACCCGCTTAGCAGCAGTAGGCAGAGGTTTGTGTATCCGGATCATGTGACTGTGTTTGGTCCCAAGGTAGAAAGTGCAACAGCTGTGCGGAGAAAGGACGGGTTGCCTATAGCTGTTGTGAGTGGAATTTCGTATCCCACTTCTTCGGTCACTGAAAATACTTCCTTGCAATTTCATCGCGATCCATCATCTTCGCTTTATCATATCGCTCTTTTACATGCCAACGTGGATGGACAAGAGGGACATGACGTCTATTCACCTTGCTCACTTTCAGATTTGAAGAAGTCTGGGTATGATTATTGGGCTCTAGGCCATATTCATAAACGTCAGATATTATGTGAAGCTCCTTGGGTAGTGTATCCCGGAAATATTCAAGGTCGCAGCATGAAGGAGACAGGGCCCAAAGGCTGTTATTTAGTAGATGTTAACGATAACAAGGAGACGACTCTTCATTTTTATGAGCTGGATCATGTGCGCTGGACAGAAACTGAGCTAAGTATTGAGCATATGACATCAGAGGATAAGTGCAAGGAAATGCTTGAGGATCGATTGGAGTCGCTAAGGTCTGAGAGTGGAGGAAGGACAACGATCGTTCGACTGAACTTTACCGGAAGAGGACCGCTTCATTCCATGCTCCAGTCTGGAAGAGAGAGCAATGAGCTTCTGCAGGAGCTTCAAAGACAAGAAAATGAGCGAATATCACCAGGATCAGCTTCGATTCTCGATAGTGTGATATGGCCCGCCAGTTTTAAGGTGAACACAGGTTTGGATTACGACAGATCCCTTCTGCAGGAAGAGAACAGCTTTCTAGGTGAGTTGCTTAGATTGTCCGAGCGGTATCAAACTCGTAGTGATGATCTTAATCTTGATCTTGACGCCAACACCCTAATTAATGATGCCCTTGCTTCGCTTATGGATCACAGGGTATTAAGAGGTTATGCTCAGGATTTAGGCGAAAAGGAACGTCGCGAGCTATTGCAGCAGGCTACTGAGATGGCCATATCGCTGCTGGTCGATGAAGAACCGAGAGGCGGTGAGGTCAGTTGAGACTGGAGAAGCTTCAGGTTAGCGGATTTGGTCATTTGCATGGCCTCAAGATTGACTTGGAAGGACCTGTTACGGTTTTGTACGGGCCGAATGAAGCGGGGAAAAGCACGATTTTGGGTTTTGTTCGCGCCATGCTGTTCGGTATTCCCAGCCGTACATATGGGGCTCTGCGATATGAACCTGTAAAAGGAACAGTGCACGGGGGAATGCTGACATTAAAGGCAGACAATGGAGCTCAGTGGGTCATCGAAAGATACGCTCAGCCGCCCGAGGGTGCAGCTCTGTCTGGAACCAGGGGCGACAGGTTAAGAATTACAGTCAACGATGCTGAAGGCAATCTTCGTGAAGTGACGCAGGAGGAGATGCAAAAAGTACTGCTTGCGGGAATGTCAAAAGAGATGTTCAAGCAATTGTTTGCGATCTCGTTAACTGAGTTGCAGGAAGTTGCTGCCCTTCAATCAGAGGAGATGAACACCTTTCTGTTCCATGCCGGTATTGGTGGAGGTAATGCGATACTGCGCGGAGAAAAGAAGCTGATGTCAGAAATGGACAAGCTTTATCGTCCAAAGGGTCGGAATCAGGAGGTAGCGCAAATTCTACAGTCCATTGAGCGGCTTAATCTGGAAGCGAAAACTGTGAAATCGTTACTGCCAAGATACCATGAATTGCTTGAGGAGCTGTCACAGGTTTCGAATGCCCTTATCCAGTCGGAGGAAGAGCTTGCTGTTCGCAGCCAAGAAGCATCAAGCCTGTATCGGGCTGTAACCAGCCGACCGGATTGGATCAAACGGGAAGCTGCACTCGTTGAGCTTGCTACGCTTCCTTCTGATTCAAGCACATTTCCACAGCTAGGGATTACCCGCTGGAATGGCTTGCAGGACGATAAAGAACGTCTGATGCTGGAAAATAGTGAGCTAGTGAGAGTAAAGTCAAAGCTCCAGCAAGAACTGAATTCTATTGAATTAGATGCATCACTGCTAAATCATGAGGCTTCGCTTCGTTCACTTGCTGAAAGATTGCCAGGATATGAGAGCAGACTTCGTGAACTAGGTGACACACAAGCGGAGATTAAATCACTCGGCGTCCGGATAAAACAATGTATGCAGAGCATTCATCCGGATTGGTCGGATTTTCATTTGCGTTCTTTTGCCGGGACGGTTGGAGAGCGGGAACTGGTTCGTAAGTATATATCGCGTTTTGCAGCTTATGATAAAGAGATGGATATGCTCCGAAGTGAGCGGTTTAAGCTGGAGCGGGAAGTTTTATCCTTGGAGGGAGCCTATGCTGGGGCTGCGGAGAGATTAGAAGAGAGTGAGTCCATTTACCGTAAACAGTTTGCCATTATAGCTGCTGAAGATCGTTCTGAGATTCGAATGCTGTGGAGTGAAATTAGTATTGAGCTAGATCGATGGCGGGAATTAGCGAGTAGCAGGGCAACTGATAGAAGGGCGGTGGAAGCAGAACAAGAGGCTGGGGCAAGGATGCAGTCTCTCTACAAAAAAATACTTGGCGGAGCAGGCGTGTTGACACTCGTTCTTCCTGTCATTTTGTGGTTGACCACGGAGCAGTTGTTAGGGGCTGCAATTAGTGGAATTGCGCTGCTTGGGTTTGACATGATTCTATGGAGTAGTATCCGTGGTGGCGACAAACTCGCGAACCGTTCCAAACGCCGTAGAGGAGTACCACCAGCGGAAGAGTCAACGGCAGAAGCCAGATTGAAGACGCTTGTTCCCAAGTTGATCAGACATCCGTTAACAGCTGCATCCGGAGCTGCTTATTCAACGGGGAAGGGTATTATGGATTCTACTCCTGTTACCGATGGAACTGATTTCTTGTTGATGGAGAATTGGGAAGAAGAAGAACGGCTGCTTCGCAGACTGATGGAGAATTGGCAGCTATGGGCTCAGCGAAATGAGGTTCTTGAGACAGAGCTTGCTGCAAGCCGAAGACGTACTGCTGAAAAAATAGATGCACTTCAAGCTCAGGAAAGAGAAATGGCTCGAAGAGAAGAAGCTTTCTCCAGTCTTTCTGATGAATGGGAAAAGTGGCTGGATGATCGACATCTACCTGCCTTGTTATCGCCGGAAGCCGCACTTGATGTTTTTCGTATAGCCGAGCAAGGCCGGGAATGGCTAAGTAGATTTGAGGCCCTTTCAGGCAAGGTGGCTGCTCTTCAATCGGATAATGATGCTTTTGTACGGGAAGCTAAGGCTTATGGCATTCATTTTGGTGTAAATACTATAGGTGAAGAATTGAATTCAAGCTCAGCCGAATTAATCCTTGAGGTTCGTCAAACCTTAAGCAATCTTGATCAGCAGCTAGAGTTGAAAGTAAGGTATGAGCTGTTATCCGCAAAAATGAAATCACTGGAAGAGGAACAAAGCCGCCTAAATGATCGATTGAATCGTATTCTGGAGGCAGAGGGCAATTTGCTTCAAGCCAGCGGAACTCATAATGGTGAGGAATTTCTGAGAAAAGGCGCTGATGCTGCAAGGTACGAGGAGCTTGATCGAGAGATACGACAATGGAATCTTCTGTTGTTCGGAGCTCTGGATAAGGAGAAATCCACAGACCTTGAAACCCTTTTGCAAAGCTATACTGAGGAAGAGTTAAGCGAGCATGCCGAAAATGCCGAACGAATGAAAAGAGAGACCGAATCGCAAAGGCTGGGACTTCAGGAACGGCGCGGACGAATCTTGCAGGAAATGGAAACGTTAGAGGCGGGCGGTCGTCAGGGTGATCTTCTGCAGCAACTGGCTGAACAGAAGTCATTGCTCGGCAATGCACTGGATAAATACGCCGTCTTGGCTGTATGCCATGAGCTGATAATCAGAGTACGCCAAATTTATGAGGAAGAACGTCAGCCTGCTGTATTACAGGCCGCTTCGAGTTATCTTCAGGAAATGACCGGAGGGGCATATCACAGAATCCTGATGAAAATGGGAAGTCAGGAGCTGCTGGCAGAGCACAGGGAGCACGGCCCGATCGGTAGTTCATATTTGAGTCGTGGGACGGCTGAGCAGTTATATTTGTCGATGCGCCTTGCATTGTCTGATGCTGTCTCAGGACAATTGAAGCTGCCGATTTTGCTTGACGATCTGTTTGTTAATTTCGATCATTCCCGAATGGCAGGGGCATTATCTGTAATCAAAACAGTCTCGGAGCAGCATCAGGTCATTATGATGACTTGTCATGAGCATGTTGCGCAGGCTGCAATCAACAAGCTGCCGGGCTGCCAAATAGTGCGGCTATAGGTTGTACTGCCATCGTTGGCAGATCTTGGTGCTACCCTTTATCGCGATGTAATGCCAGCACAGCGGCCCATAAAAGACTGAACAAACCAAATAGCGGATACAGGACAGAAAGCAGTGCGCTGAAACCAAATTGGCTTGTCAGATAGCAAATGAACAGAATCGTAATGGAAATGAATTTGCGATCCAGCTGAATTCGTGGTTTGAGCTGGAGTGTAATCCCGTAAATGTCGGCAACAAATGTACTGAATATTTCCATGAAAATAAGAAGGATATATACGACTTTAGTGACGGAACCGAGCTGCTGAGCTATGCTCCCCATAGGGATTTCAAACTGGACGATACCCGGCATATTTGCAGATAAAGCATAATGTCCAGCCATGAGCATAAACCCTACGCCTGCACCCCCAATCAGTCCTCCGGAGATGATTGTTTTTCGATTTGGCGCATGACTGCCGATCGGAACTAGAACAGCTTGGGCCATGGACAAATTAAAGGCAGCATACATGAACGGTGAAGCCCACACGCCCAGCAGTCCTTTTTCGGTATCCAATGTAAGAAATCGTGCAGCGCCTGGTGAGCCAGCAGTATTGGCTATTATCGCTAAAGACAGTATAATCATCATCGGAACTACAATGGAATTTAGCTTCATGACCCCGTCAATTCCTTTGCCAAGCAGCAGATATGTAGCGATGAGGGTAATCCATAATCCAATCTGATAAGGGAGTCCAAAGTTCTCCATAAAGACCGAGCCTGCCCCGGCGAGCATAACGCTGTTAACACCGATCAGGACAACTAATGTGAACAGGCTCAGGGCACGGCCAATGACATCTCCGAACAGTTTGCGGTTTAGATCTTCATAGGAGTTGGCTTTGATATCATGGGCGAGCAGCATCATTTTAGTACCAAGCCATACGAACAGAAGGGTAGCAATAATGATCATCAAAGCCCCCCACTTGCCATACCTTGTAAAAAACTGGAGTATCTCTTGTCCAGTCGCAAATCCGGCGCCAACGACGGTGCCGATGTAGGTAAAAGCAATTTGCATAACTTTAACGGCATTTTTCATGGTTTTCCCCCCGGATGATGTGCTATATATAGTACAAGGTATGTTGTCCGGGAACGGGACATGACTCAAAGCGTATAATGAGATAAGTTCAGGAGGAGAAAGAGAATGGATAAATTAAAACAACGGATTGTAGAGGAAGGCGTAGTCGTCTCCAATCAGGTGTTAAAGCTGGACGGTCTGCTTAATCACCAGGTTGATCCGCAATTAACGATGGAGATGGGGAAGGAATTTGCGAAACGGTTTCGTGATGCGGGTGTGACTCGTGTGGTTACTGTAGAATCCTCCGGAATTTCTGTCGCATTTGCTACCGCGTACGAACTGGGGGTGCCTTTATTGTTCGCTCGTCGGAAAAAGACATTGCTTGCTGAACCTGATATGTTATGCGAGCGTGTGCCATCTTTTACAAAAGGAATCGTTACGGACATTCTGATCTCTCGTGAATTTATTTCGGCTGATGATAAAATATTGTTCATTGATGATATTATTGCGAACGGAGATGCAGCAAGAGGGCTGATCAAAATTATTGAACGCTCTGGAGCTGAACTTGTAGGTGTTGGTATCGTTGTTGAAAAGAGCTTCCAGCCAGGAGGCAAAGCGATTCGTGACCAGGGCATTCGCCTTGAGACATTGGCTCAAATCGAATCTCTTGAAGGTGGTAAAATTACATTTGCGGATTAGACTTAATTTAGACATAAATGGAGTTATTGCTTAGAATAATTAGTCCTAATTTTGTAACAATCCTTTGCAGGAGAAATGTTTTTCGTTATAATTAGGGTGACTAGGGAGAGGAGGTTTATATTTATGGGGGAAGAAAATGTAGTGAATCATGATTTTTTTGTTTCCAAATTGTCTGACGCAAAGGTTACATTCGAACGTGCCCTTGATTGCAAACATACGGAGTTTGATGACCTTTATCCCTATATGCTTGAGCATCCACAATTCTTCTGGTATAAACGCTATGTTGCCTGGTCGCAGCTCTTGACGATTGCAGGTCTATGTGAAGAACTTAGTGTACCCTGGAAGGATCAATTTAGCCCACAACAGGTTGGATACTTGCAGCAACGGGTGATGTCAGCGAAGGTACTTGATTTCTGGTTTGAAACAAATGATAGCAGGGAACACGCTCAGCGCTAACACGTATTGAAGTTAGGCATATCCAGACTATTGATAATTAATCACGGTAGAGGTTATTCAGTGCTACTGCGATCTGAAAGACTCCGCCAAGCAACACGCGGAGTCTTTTTTTGAAATATAAGGGAGGACTACAAATAATGATTACGGATGAGCAGCTTAATGAATATCGCTTGTCAGGAGAAAAAGTACGAGTCATTCGTGATGCGATAGCAAGTAACGATATTAGAGGAATTGTTGTTGCGTGGGACGATACTCATGTACTGATTCGTAGACCAAATCGTCATGTAGTGAAGCTTGATCGTAACTATATTTATCAGCCATCGCATGATCCGCGGATGTGGACGGAAGAATAAAAGGAATAAGGGGAAGAAACACATCGATTACTCTCGGGCAAGCCTTTGAAAATCCGGAAAATTAATTATTGACTCGAACGTTTCCGCGTGATATTATATATCTTGTCGCTGCAGAAAACACTTTCTGTTAGACAAACCATTT